>Ga0307518_10003746_pt1 | contig 10932 bp, 8 predicted proteins | sample 25_EM_MG_FD_203889 | JGI IMG/M metagenome (GOLD analysis project Ga0307518, IMG submission 203889) | Populus trichocarpa ectomycorrhiza microbial communities from riparian zone in the Pacific Northwest, United States - 25_EM | ecosystem: Host-associated > Plants > Roots > Unclassified | place... | reverse complement strand
GATTATTTAAGTATCCTTTTAAATTCAATTATTTATTAATATTCTTATTCAAGTTACCTAAAGTAAGAGATTTTTTAATTTTTTTTAATTTTGAAATTTAATAAATAGAATCATTTTAAAATAATTCAATAACATCATAACATTTAGGTACAAAAATATTTTCAAAAAGTAAATTATTTTACCTGATGCAAAAAGAGTTGAATTCTAGAATAAAAAACTACAATTTGAGCCAAGGATCCTAATCTTATCATACGTATACATGTGAAGTGGGAGAGCGAACGTGGGCTGGCACTCTTAGACCATGTAAAGCAACTTGGTCTAAAGAGTGATCAAGCAGGACCATTTCTTTCTTTCTTTTCTTTTTCGTGAAACACAGGTTCTGAGCTAGTTATTGCGCACCAGACTATATTCCTGCGGCCAGAAACTAGCCCTTACCCAGATCTTAGCCTATAGCTCGTGAGTTCTCTGATTGGTAATGCGGTTTAAAAAATTTTAATTTTTTTTATAAAAATTAAATTTTTTTTATATGATTTGGATTGTTTTGACGTGCTAATCTTAAAAATAATTTTTTTAAAATAAAAAAATTATTTTGATGCATTTCGGCACGAAAAATTATTTGAAAAATAATAACAACCACACTCCCAACCAAACTAACTGACTAGATAGAAATAGTTTACTATAACAATGTTATGCTATGACTTGAATAAAAAAAATTAACATAAAAATATATAATTCAGATTACATAAAATTATTTGATATTTTTATTAAATATGATATTATAGATTAATTTTAAAATTTTTAGATCTGATTTTTTATCTAACTTGAATTTAAAATTAAATCAAATAGGAGTTGTCATGATATAAACTAGTTAATTTAATAATATATTATTTTTTTAATTATATTATTAAATTAACCATGTTAATATATATATATATTAACATCACCTGCACGTCTTATATTAGAAAATTTTGAATCGGCCAGCACGCCTAATCTAGTGGACGCTAGAGTGCATGGTTTTTCTATTTTTCTAAGAATTAGATTGAAATATGCCTTATTTTTTAATTGAAGCAATATGCGACCATAAAGAGGGTTGATGTGACACGAATATTGTCAAAGACCAATAGCTATTTGATCATTGGATTCGAATTCATTATTGTTTGGTTCCATGCCAAGTGATGTGGCTTTGTCTACGCTCTAGGTTTATTTAATCTTTTGCTTTTCTTATTCTCTTCGCTGCTCATGGTTCCATTGCAGCCTCTCTGTATGCCTTCACGAAGTTATTTTAATGCTTTCCATTGCTTGGGGGAAAGAAATCTTATAATTATCTGGAGTTAATTTCTTCTAGTAATAAATTTAAATTTTAGAGCTATAATTTATATGGTTATTAATTTTAGAACCCATAAGATTAGTTAAAATATATCTAAGTTAGTTCCAACATACGCGTGAATAAAATAAAAAAATCTTATAATTATTTTCCTCCGATCCTGTGATTTAACCGTCATTTGTATTTGGCCCTCGGTATTAATTCTAGAATAAGAACCAGCCTAAGGGAACGACGCCAGCCCATATGGTTAGGTTGTCATATGCAAGAATCATTCTGAATTTTCTTCACGGGCATCATCCAGTGGGGCTCGTCTTAATTATAATTCAGACATGGTCGCCTTTCAAAATCGATGTAACAATTTCTTATTTCAGAAGAGTGGAACAAAAGATTGGCCCATGGAGGTATGGCTGATTAGCGTTTATATTAACAGAACATGAACAAAGAGGAAACAAGCACAGCAGTAACATCCTGGTTTCTGATTTCCAGAAGTCCTTGTCAGATTAAAAACAAGAAAAAACGAGACACATGAATGTGGGAAGTCTGTTCTTAATTTTGTCTCTCTTCCTTAACTTCGATTTTTAATTTACACTGGCAGAAAGGTTTATAATACTAGGAATATCATTGTCACCTTCTGCTGATACCTGGATTAACGATTCTCTTGTCCATGTAAGAGCACTGCATACACGTGAGATGAGGTGTGTGCATCAGTGCATGTCACAGCAGAACTTTTATCGTTGCCCTAATATCAAGCCTTGACAGAGAAAAAAAAAGGGTGGATTTGATGATTACAGGCCTGCAATGGCTATGTTTGGGCTTCAATTTGGTTAAGCAGGAATGGCTCTCGACTACTAGTTTATAAGGATTCCAGGCCAATAGTTTTGAGTGGACTTGCTCTTACTTTTATTTTTTATTTGTGTTTGTTTTGGTGTTAAAAACATGTTTTTTAAGAAACTTAAATCTATTTTTAGTTTTAAAGCAAAGTATATATATAAAAAATTTGAATAGAGTTTTAAAAATTAACTACTTAAATTTTAATAATGGAAGATGATTTTTATAAAAATAATTTAAGGGTATATTAGTTTTTATTTCAAAAAGTATGAGAAGTGATATATATATTTTAAGACAGAAAATTAGGGGTTCTTTTTAGATTTTCAAACAAACAATAATAAAAGATTTTCCACTACCAAAATCAGGTTTTTTTTACGTTGATTATTGTAGAAGAATAAATCACTAATTTAAGAAGGTCGTATATTACAATTGATCTTATTCAAAAGGTAGAAGAAGGTATGGTTCTGCCAGAGCCTTGAGCTGCCTTTAATAGTGCCAACTATTTACACTGTTTCTCATCCTTACTGGTGTGGGATAAGCTCCAAGCCATATCTCTGCTGATTTCCTCCTCTTACTGTATTGGAAAATCTAAGCCTCAAGCAACACATGTTGAGTTGTATGTTGACCAATTGCTATCATTCTGTTGAACCTGACAGAAAACTTGAGCATGCTTTAGGCCACAGTCATTTTTGCTACTTAAGAAAGCATTGGTTCTGTTCTTTTGAAGTGGATGCCTGTTATTCTACTCCAGTCCCTGAAATTAATCAGATTGGAGAAAGTTTATATCCGAAGCTTGAGAAGTATTTCCAAGATTCTTGGGAAAGTAATGTGTGTTACAGGAGCCATTGCAATGGCACTACTCAAAAGGCCCTAAGCTGTTAAGCATTAACAAAGTACTGTTACAACCGAGATCCTTTTTGAGCCCTGGAGGCGACAATTGGTTATTGGGGTGTCTATTTCTCTTCGGAAGCAGTTGTTTCTGTTCATTTTGGATGATCTTGTAGGTATACAACTTCCCTTTCAATTACTGATCGATCATGGGATATCCTGATGACTAGATTTTTTATTCAATTTATCTACAGGTACCTGTATCGGCAAGTTGCCCTTGCATGGATGTGTTTCCTCGCATCATTGCAATCAACTGCGATTGCATATTATTCGCCGAAAAAGATCTTGCTGCTTGGAAGCTGAATACACATCTTGAAATTGCTTCCTGTTTATACGTGGAATGCAGTTTTGTTTTTCCAATGATTGTTTTCATATTGCGTTGCTTGTAATTTTGGACTTGACCCTTTTATTTTTGTTACAGGAAACTGGACTAGCTGTGTCATTCTTTGTTCAAGCCTGGGTAATTTCTATGAGAGGTTCCCTGTTCTCTTCAATGTTCAATCCTCTATGCACGGTTATTGTCGCCATTTTCTCTGCTATAGTTCTACATGAAGAGACATAAACTGGAAGGTAATATCTTTTCCCCTATCATTTTCTTCATGTTTAACTTTTATGACGTGGAACCTGGCTGTCACAGATGTTAGAAGAGAGTGCAACGGTATTATTACCTTCAAGAGGACGACCAAAGGTCTTCTAAGGTTCAAATTTTGTCCCAATCTTGATATTTTTTAAGGATAGGAAGGATCCTTGCTTTCCTTCCTTGGGTCTCCAGCCATCATGTGCCAACAAGGAAATTATCTCACCCATCCACCCTACCATACTACCTAACACACAAATCCAGGCAAACATCCGAAGTCTGGAAAGCAAAGAAATCTTGTGTTAATTCTGTTGTCAGTGAACATGAGAAAACAGTGCAGTTACAGTTTTAGAACACATAAGCTGTATTCTAAGGGCTACCTTAGTAGCTCCATCACTGACCAAATGGTAGTCTATGTTGTTTTAGTCCATGTTGATTTTGAGTTTTGTATTTCCTATCCGTTAAACAGATGAAAAGATACGAACCAAGTTGATGCAGCAGGTCATGGCAATGGGCAGCCTAAGCAGTGAAATATTAAATTTACCCAGCTAGCAAACGTCCCTATACAACTGTCTAAACTTTGAATTATGTTGATATTGACATGTCTTATTCTTTAAATTTGACAGAATGGAGAAAGCTAACATCCGAAGCTTGAGAAGTATCGGAAAAATAGTAGGGCATGCATCTGTGTTAGTGGAGAAATGTCCATGGCACTGCTCAAAGGACCAGAACTGCTTAACACAGAACTTCTACCAGTAAAATCTTCCAGTACTGGTTCTGGAAGCAAGACTTGGTTGTTGGGTTCAATAACCCTCTTTGGAAACAGTTGTTCAATTGTAATCTGGAAGATCATGCAGGTATTTGCTCTGTGAGTTCATTCCCAAATTGCCTGCTGTGTCAATATTAGTGAAATCACATATCTAGGTCTACATGTTTGCTGAAATTCAGAACAGGTTCCAATATCAGCTAGGTGTCCTGATCCCTTACTCTCTACTGTTTGGATGTGTTTCTTCGGATCCCTACAACAATAGCAATTACGATCTTCATAAAACCAGATCCACAAGCATGGAAACCGCATTCAATTCTTGAGTATGCTTGTTTACTCTACATAGAATGTAGCATGCTCTCTCAGTACTCTTGTCTTGTTGCACATATTTTGTTAATTCAAAATCATAAACATGTCCTTCCATGGTCTATTTAAATTGCTGTGACCAAAACCTTTGTTGACCGGTGAATTGCTTCTGCAAGCATCATTATTCTTCAAACCTGGTGCATTGCACAAAGGGGACTACACTTCTTAGCAATGTTCAAACCTCTGCCACCGTTATTGGGACCGTCTTAGCTGCTACCTTTCTACATGAGGTGATCTACACGTCAAGGTACATAACTCCTCGGAATGTTTTCATGACAATTTATTTTCTTTATGAAGAATTCTGTTAGTTATAAAAAGAAACAAGTATGAATAGCTAATTAATGCTGATAATATTGGTCATCTGATATATTTATCTCACTTCAGCTTGTTAGGTGCTATTGTTGTGATTTCTGGTTTGTATATGGTGATATTGTTGGGGATTCCAACTCCCCCATGCGCGGACCGGGGGTGTACTAATAGTTGCTCATCGGAGGGTAAAGCACACTGACACAATATTTTAACGTGGTTCGGCAAATTCGCCTACATCCACGGGAGAGGTTCATTTTATTAGATATAGAGATACATGGAAGAAGATTACATCTGCTGCAATGACAGCAAGGCTGCTGCCATTGCAGCTCTCTCTTTTCTCTCTATTCTCACGTTCTCTCTCTCAACCTTCTCTTCACTCTCAATTTGCTCTCAAATAATTGCCTCTTTTATATGCATTTTATGGTGAGACAAGATCCACAAAATGAGGCACTAATTATGCTCCACTATCTACCAAGTGGGAGTGGGGTATTTGCCACAATAATGGCAATTTCCTAACAGATATCGGGTCAAGCTTCAGACCAACAGGAGATCAATCAAGAGACAAATTTTGTGCCACAAGCTGACGGGAGAAATATTCAGCAAGGTTCTATGGATGAATCTTCAGGACATAACATCTGTAAAAAACATTTGGAAGAGCCACTTCTAAATGAAAAACTCCCTAATGTAGACAAAGTGTGAAGAATCTGAATGACATCCTCAAATTTAGTTTTTTTCCGAGATACAAATTTCATGTCGAAATATCCTAGTGCTATGCTTCACTCAGGTTCCATCTTCAGAACAACTCTTCTGTGGTTACTTTCTGAAATTGTGATGTTCCCCGTCTCATCAAAGTTTTATATAGAACAAAGTAAATCCCCTGATATAATAGATGACACATACACGAGCAATCGAAGACAGAGAGAATGGATTTCAGAACTCATATTATAGCCAACCCGAAAAGGTAACACTATATTGAACTCTGTTCATTTTTTAAGTGTTCAGTGTTTCTATTGATTGACTTCACATTTCAACTATAAAAATCCTCCTAATTATTGCAGTTTTACTTCTCAAAGTTTCTGGATCAATATAATAATGCATGTAGTCAAGTAGAAAACTAATAATTTTTAAGGATCATTCCTTTTTATCGAGGCAAATCTGCAACATATAATCTTCTTATGCATTTCCAATTCAACAAAAAACATTTCCACTCAAGATTATTGAATTTTCACTTTGAAGGCATTCAAGTCGACATGTGTATTAGGCATTTAAAAAATGATGATATCAAAGATCAATTCATGATATTGAGGGAAGAAAAGTGTAGGATATAGAATTGTAATGTTAACTTTTTTTCGAAATCTAGAAAGCTACAATTTTGCTTGCCACCATGTTGATTTGCAAGAAGCAGATTCTACAGATGACATGAATAGATATCAGTCCATGAAGAAGAAAATTGCTAACATTACCAAACTCAAAGACTGACACAGATCAGAAAATGAGAAATAAATATCATTGACAATTATTAAAATAGTTATCCACATCCAGAAACTGTCTAAGTAGGACTGGAACTTTCAAATTCAGCTCAATTTTTTCTCTGTGCCCTTTCTTTTCGACATGTTTCTGGTAATGACTTCGGGATCCTGTTCGAAATATGAAATACAGTGATATTTGAAACCTACACATAATACCATCTCAAGGAAACATATCCCATTGCCTGTCTATTTTTGTGTGGCATTAGTTACTGAAAACCGACTATTGAATTCTTAATTATGCTTCACAGTCTGAGCAATAGATGAATATGTGCCCACAGCACCAACAACAACTGACATTAGCATTATTGTCAAGATACCTGCTAGCTCAATTCCCCATTTCTGATATACTTTAAAAATCTTCAAGTAACATGCACATGGGAGGAAGAATGAAACAATAACGATGAGAGCCGCTCCACTTAGAGATGTCAAGGACTGAAAAGATGGAAATACCATGGCCATAACTACTGTGCTAATTAACAAAGACATTCTGACAAGAATACCTATCGACTTACTATCTTGATACCTGTCTGGCAAAACACTTTCAATTGCAGTGGCAATCGGTGTTATTGTTAATGCATACTTGGCAATTGGACCTGCCAATATGCTGTATATTGCTATCTTGGAGCTGAGCTTTTGCGTAGGTAGATTTAATGTAACTTGAGATTGCACATTCTGACCATATATAAGATAGCCCAATACGGCCATAGATAAGTTGGTGATAGTACATATGACAAAACTTACAAACATGACCTGCAATTGGAGCAACAAAGAGAAAATCAGTAGTTAGTCACCACTAGCAACAAAGAGAAACTTGTATGTCTAATTCTTGCATCATTAGGCATATTGAATTGACAACTACAAGTCATTGAAGTGATAGAAAAGACACCAAACCTCACCTTGGAAAACTGGTTTTTCTTTCTCATTGAATTGTATATGCTAGGGAACAATGCATGAGCACCATAGCAAAAAGCGTACAAACTGAGTGCAGTAGGCACCCCTTGTAAATTTATCAGTGATCCTTTGCCATGAAATCCAACCCCTTTAGTCACACCAACACACAAAACACAAACAACTACAACCAGAGAAGACAGCACCCCGCAGGCCGAAACATAGGACATAACACCGAGGTTACTTAGCCACATAGTAGGCAAGATCAAAATACCTGAAAGAATAACAAAAGAATGCCTGCCATCTATAGAAAGGCTTCCCAGCTTTAATGCAAAGTTCGGAGAAAGCTTATGCAAGCTGTCCCCTTCCATTATTAAAAAACCAGTGGCGACAAAATAAAGCTCTAAAGAGGTGAAGAAAGACGCTACTAATTTTCCTCTGCGTCCAAATGCATGACTGGCAATGTCAGAATAACTTGTAACATTAGGATTTCTATCCATGCATCTGCGCATCAGAAGTCCAGTAAAGCAGGCTGCAGCCGCAATCAAGATCAGCAGGATCAAGCTTAACCAGCCTCCTGCTGAAAGGGCATACGGAATGGATAGAATGCCAATTCCTGAGACATGAAATAAATCGCAAGCGCGCTGTCAGACAAATATCAACGCAAAGCCATCTACACTGTAGGAATTGTTGGAGTTTTGCATAGAATAGATCCTGTTTCCCTGTAAAAAGCGGGTTTATAGAGAATTTGCGAGATCGAAAGCAACAAACAATGTTGCTACACTTTTCTTAAGAAAGTATGATCTTCATATTTTTCTGATCATCTGTTTTTTTTTTTTCTTAGTTCAGTTCAATCATATTGATACTAGCTCTTCAATACAGTAAAAAAATACTGCATCTTTTTCAGCCTTCGAGGCTCGATTGCCGAATTTTAGCTCTATTGGACAGTATAGAAAAGAAGAGAAATTAAAAGGAAACAAGAAGAAAAGGATGATTGTTAATGAACATACCTGAAAGAGCGTTGATGCCATTAATGCAAGTCTTTAGGAAGCTTACTTGTTTATTTTCCATTGTTTCTCAGAATTTTTGTTCACTTTTTTAACCATGTGCTAAATAAAATGAAGGGTTTCGTTTCTTTTTATACATCTCTCTCAATGCATATTGTATGAACTCAGTGATCAGGAAAAGGAGATGGAAAGTAGGGATCTAAGAAGATACCTAGTTTCCTACGACTACTGAGATACTGCACATTTTACGGAAGGAATTCATCAGGATATTTGTTAGCACTAATTGTGTTTTCGGTTTTACCTTAATTCTTGTCTAACAACCTTGCACATTATCCTAATTTATCATTTTTTCAAGCAAAGAAATTCTTTTCTAACAATCTTGTAAACCTTGGAATGGAGGGTGAGTGATGTAGGAGATTACAGTAGATTTGAGCTGTTACATATGGTATTGTTGCCATTCAACTACATGAACATTCAGTAGATATGTTTATGTACAAGTCTATAAAGAAATCTGAATGCGTTAAACATTTTTCTGATGGAAACATATACAATTTTTTATCTAATTATTTGATCGTGCTTATATTTTATCGAGATGCTTGAGAGGCCTTGTTGCCATTCAACTACATGAACATTCAGTAGATATGTTTTTTTCATATTTAAGGTTAATTATTTTCCTTGTAATATGACTATATACAGCTACGATTCATTTTTTTCAATAAAAATACAGTTTTAAAATTTTATGGGAAAGAATAAAATTGATGTTGTATCTCTCAAAAATCGTCTTTCTACAAAGGCGATATTTTAGGAGTGGCTGATGATCAGTCACGATGATTTATCAGAAGGGAAAAAAAAACCTAACAGGAGCTTAATAAAATATAAAAGAAATCATTTATTTTTTTGGTTAATTTATTGGAAGATTTAAATAAAATAGAATAAAATTTGTCAAATCCCCTCCCTTTCCGTCCCTTCTATAACAAATTTATTAGATGCACCTACATCCAGAATATTTTCTATGAAGGTCATCCACCAATCAATCACTAAAATCAAAATAATGGATTTTAAGGGTTTTTTATTATAAAAAAGGTTCAATTTTGATTTTTTTAAATACTGAAGACACTAGTTTATAGGTTTATGCTATGTGTGTCAAATCCAAATTTGTTTGAATATTGCAAAAATTATTAAATACATAAAAACTATTTGATATTTTTATTAAACTCGATCCAGTGGATCAACTTCAAAACTTCATGATTCAATTGTTATCTAACTTAGGTTTAAAATTAAATCGTATGTAAGTTGTCCCGATATAACTGAATCGACTAAGTTGGTCCAAAAACATCTTGACCGACCAGGTAAAAAATGACTAAGGATAATAGAGAAAAAAAGACAAAATTGATATAAGAAAAACTTCTCAACCCAACTTCTTGCCTAGCTAGAGTTGAAATTTAATTTGTGTGAGAGTTGTCCTGACGTAGCTCAGTCAACTTGATCAGTAAAAAAAATCTAGGTATAAAATTAAGAAAAACAATTGATGAAACGCATCCCCTCTTTATAGAACATTGTGAATTGGAGCAATGCCTCTTTTTTTTCCGGTTATTGTTTTGCTTCAATCATCGATTTTTTCTTATTTTCAATTCCATTCTTTGATATTGTGTTGATATGCATTTGGGGTTGATGATTTATTTTGATTTGTTTTTTATGTTGTTATTGAGATCTCAATAAAAATATCCTAACATTAAATTAGTGCTCAATTTCACAAAAAAAAATTCAATTTATTTTTTGCAAGAGATTGAAAATAAAAAGACCAAAATTGGAAGAAGAAAAAAATGACAACCCTTTTTGTTTCTTAACAAAACTATGGTGTCGACTTTGGTCTTTTTTTTTTTTTTGCTTTATCATTGATTTTTTTTTTAATTTTATCTTTTAATGCTGGGTTGATTAAGACTTGGGGTTCATAATTTGTTTTGATCTACTTTTTATATGATTATCTCAATCTAAAAAAAAATCTCAATATTGGGTTAGTACTTGATTTCACGAGAAAAGAATCCAGTTTTATTTTTTGAGAAAATTGAAAATGAGACAACGAGATTGAAATAAAGAAAAAATAAGCCCTTTTTAGTCCTTTTAGCTTTGCAATTAAACAATTTAGTTTAAAACTTTATTTTGTTCATATTTCAGTCTTTAAATTTAAGAGTGAAGAGAGAGAATCACTAAAAAACATCAGATGAGAAAGAAAAATATTCGTTGATCAGATTTCAATGACATAAAAAGCTAAATTTAATATCAAAGTTTTTCTTTTGACACGACTTCCATTAAAGTGTTTTTTGACTTTCTAATTTTCTAGAAAAATAGATCATAGTCGAGATAGACTTGTTTCCATTTGATTTTGTGTTTTCTAATTGATTTTAAGTTTTTTTTAGTTGAGGAATTATTTTTTCAAGGTTATCAAAGTG
>Ga0307518_10003742_pt1 | contig 10943 bp, 10 predicted proteins | sample 25_EM_MG_FD_203889 | JGI IMG/M metagenome (GOLD analysis project Ga0307518, IMG submission 203889) | Populus trichocarpa ectomycorrhiza microbial communities from riparian zone in the Pacific Northwest, United States - 25_EM | ecosystem: Host-associated > Plants > Roots > Unclassified | place... | reverse complement strand
TAATCCTGATAACTTCTATTTTTTACTTTAAATTGAACTCTACGGTAAGAAAATCATTGGTTCTTACAAGTATAGAGCCCCCGTAACAATGATAAAAGAAATTACAACCGATATTTTGTTTTTTTACTTTTAAATTGCATTCATTCATTATATTTGACTTAGAAGAACATGGTACTGAAAATGGAAAACCTTCAAAAATTGTCAATGTCCTTCATCTGAAAGTTACAGTCTAAAATCTGACAATTTCTTAGCAAGAAAACAACAAAAGAAAAGTGCGTGAAGCATGCTGCAGCTCAGCATCAACAACCTGTCCAGGATTCGTGGATCGATGGCCTGCTAATACTTTTTTATAGAAGAAAATTAGAGAAAAGATTCTATGAATTCACTAGTGGAGAGGAGCGATAAAGAGGATTCTATGCTATCATGTATTGGATGTCCAGAATTCTTCTACTTAATTGTTACTAGTTCCATTGCATCTGTACAAGTTTAGGACTCCTTCAACTAAACATTGCATGCTAACCTAACCATGAAAGTGACAAAAGCAAATAAATAAAACCCAACGCAAGCAGCCATAACAGTATACAGGTTGTGATTCCAACTCTCGTGAGTTCTATCATGTGAAATCCACATGAAACTTACAAATGTTTTACAACTTGGAACCAAACCACCGGAAAATCCCTGTTACTTTTGTTGCGTAAGAGATTTTTTTTTCTATTTTTACACTGCAATATTGTTGAACAGGTTATGTTGGGTGAGGCCCGCCATTAATGAAGTCTAGAACGGCATCCTTACCATCTATGGTGGAAGCAATAAACGGTGGATATATATATTTTTGCCTTTGGAAATGTTGTTACGTGCTTGTGTCACCAGTGAACGAAAGCCCTGCCAAAAGTGACCAACCAACAAAGCCATTCCATGCAACCCCATCAAGGCGGAGATATCATTTTCTTCCTGGATGATGGAAGACAATGCTATTTGGTGAAGCAATAAGTTTGGAAAAAAAAAAAAAGAAGAACAAGAAACCCTGGTCATTCGGGTCACTCCCCAACTACTAGTAGTCCTCGTCTTTTCGAGCCATGCCTGAACAGCCGAACACCTTAGTGGTTCGGGCCAACCTCAAATGACCAAGAACCCTAGCCTGACACCCTTCGAGCTCGACAGGCTGATCACGATATTTTTGGGCCTCAAATCAGTAATCCTACTGAGACACGCACCTCAATGTGTTTCTTGAGTTTCAAGAGGTCAGAGCAACATCTCACATCGTTTACTGATGCACGCTTTGCGCACCTCCAAATCACTCACTGGTGCTCTTAGCATGCACCAAATTCTGTATACAAAACACCACAATCAATGGCAAGCACTAAGCTCCTCGTTAATAGTACAACCACTAATAACTCACTACAAACTCCATGCACCACGAGGTATTTGCCATATCAATATTCATGAAGTAAGCTGGCATGGTCAATATTTATAAATTAACCAAGCAAAGCATTCAAGTTCAATCTATTCGAATTCATTCAAGGACTTCACACCAGTACATTCACGCATTCCCCAAGTTTTTCTATTTTATATATATATTATTTTCTCCTTCTATATTTACTAATTTAAACCATAATTAACTTGTTTTTGCAAGAAAACCCTAACTCATAGAGAAAAACCGCCCAATCACCTTAAGCCAAAATGCAGCCAAAGAAAACCCAATCCAGTGTGAAGTTGGTGGTACAGCTTCATCACTATTTGTAAAAAAAGATTGCATGTCGAGCCCATCTTTCCTGTTTCTTGATTCATTGTCTTGCACCAATAATTTAGGACAAACAACAAGATGTGTGGTACCCGCATTTGCTGTCCATGCAAGCAAATGGGAAAAATATCCAATAGCAAAGCGAGATTTGTGATGGAATAAAGAGAACGCAATAAATCTATTTTGCCTACCCATACATTAAAAGAAATAGTTGTTCACACTTCACACAAACTATTACTGCTATAATGACACACGGGGAGAAGCACAAACTTGTTTGAAAATACCCTTATATCATATACATATACATATACATATACATATGAATAGAGGAAGAACAGTAAGGGCAACACGAAAAACATCAGACGATGTAAGAAAAAATAGAGGAAGAAAAGAATGAGTCCATGACAGATAGTTTACCAAACAGGAGAAATTTAAACAAGGGAGAGCTACTCCAAGATCATAGCCTTCTAAAAAGAACTATTCTATTTTCTCCTGATGCGTAAAATGCTTTGAACACCCCAAATTATGATGATTTCTTGTGTATATTTGTAAAAAGACGACATTTCACGTGAAAGTACGCCTACCAATCTCTTAAATTGACCCTCGCATGAGAAGAGTACAAATAAAGGGGCTTAAAAAAAAACCCTTTTTAATTACAAGTGACCTGGGTACATTACAAAAGCCAAGCCATAAAAAAATATTCATGTGAATTTAGGTTTAGGCATTGGTGTGCTATTAGGATTCACAGTACCAAGCTTTTGAATCCAATGGAGCATTCCTTTCTTATGATCTTGGCAAGCTGGGTTCGGTACCAGATTCAAGGTTCCGTCATGAGCAAGAGAAGATTCAAATTGCTCCAATACCTTTACAATCTGCCAAAACTCTGGCCTCTTATCTGGCTGCAATGACCAACATTGCTCAATTAGAGCTCCCATGGCAGCAGGACAGTCCCTCGGGATAACAGGTCTTGAATTCTGGATAGACATTAGAAATTTCAAAAGTTGTACTTTTTGTATATAAAAAACACCATTGATTTTCATAAAACATAGAGAACTAAGACATGGTGGGGAAAGAATAGAAGGAAAACAAACCAAACCAAAAGGAAGCAATCAATGGAAATTCTTGCTAAGACTATCAGCCTAATCCAAACAGTTTCAAATTACCATTAATCTAGTACTTATGCAGATACCAAGGGTGATGAATATGTCGCTAGATTTCACATTCCTTGCACAAAGAGAACGAAAGCAGCTTTGGTCCAAAATCCTCCGCCAAACACACAAGATGGATGCAAAAAAGTTAAGACAGAGGAAAACATAAAATAAGGGTTGGTGGGTCAAAAAGGAGTTCATAAATGCAATCAATGAAAGACAAAGCTTGTACACAGATGAATAAATACATGGAGAAATGAATCAAGATAGGATAAAATGTACCAGATTAAATTTATGAATTCAAACAAAAATATTGACAATAAATAGAGTACTAGGAACTGCATACCTTATTCACTACTGCAAAGGCAGCTTGGATGGGAGTCATATCCTCATAGGGAATTGTTCCAGCCACCATTTCCCATAAGATGAGTCCAAAGCTGTACACATCAACTTTTCGGCCATAGGATTTCTTTTTTATCATCTCAGGTGCCATCCATCTATAAGTGCCAGGGTCATCAGCCAAGGAATCACAATATGCATCTCCACAAGCTATACCAAAATCAGCAATCTTTAAGTGGAACTCTTGATCAATAAGGACATTCTCTGGTTTAAGGTCCCTATGAATGACACCTTGAGAGTGAATGTATTCCATTCCACGAGCAATGTCCAGAGCAATTGTCATTAATTTCCCTAAGGAGAGAGTTTTATGCTCAAGCTTGTGCAAGTATGCTCTCAAGGAACCCTCGGATAAATATTCTGTTATAACACAATAAACTGGAGGCTTTCTGCATGCTGCTACAAACTGTATTGCCAAATCAAAATATATAACTTAGAAAGGATTAAACAAGTTAGCAATCTAATACTCATTCCAATAATGATAATTTCAGTGATGGCTAGAATTCATCAACTACTAAAAAAAAGTTTTCAATTTGCATGATTCCTCTAAGCAGCGAAATTATGCAATACAACCAGACTAATCACCTTAATGACATTTGGATGGTGAAGGTGAGATAGAAGCATGACTTCTCTGTTGAATTGATTCTCTAATCGAATTGCTAAGTTTCCATTTTCATCATCATCTGGTACCCTAATAAGTTTAACTGCAACAGGTTCATCTTTATATAGACCATGGTAAAGCCTACTGTGTGCCCCATGAGCAAATCTAAGCCCGAGAAACAGCTTAGACAGATCAACACTGCATTCGTCAGCTGCTTCCACAGCATTAACCTTTCCTCCACCATGATCAAAATACTTTGTCCAAGCAGATTCCTTCTTGCTCCTAGACTTTTCATGACCACCCTTCATCAAGGCTAAGTGCCTAAGTGGGCTTGTATTGAGCTTCTCCTTGGTTTCTTTTAACTCTTTATGCAAAAATTTTCCTATAATTCCCATGTCTTGATCTTTTCTACGAGGAAGTGGCGTCGAGAATCTCTTATTAACAGACCTTGCTTCTTTAAAAGTATCAGGAAGGATTGTTTTAGGGAGAGGAGATAAAGACCTTTGCTTATTGGTGAGTGGATTTCTCTGAATCTGAGAATTATTAGACACTGATGATTTCTGACTGGGAAAGGAAAGTGATTTCTGATTGGGAAAGGAGTGTTGAGAGTTTTGATTAAAAAAGGATTGCTGTGATTTCTGCTTGGGAGAAGCAGTTCCTGTTCCAGGCCTGGATTTCAAGCCCACAATTCTCTCTGTCTGAATATTGATAGGAAAAGAAGCCATCCTTGAAGAATCCAAACGGTGATATACTGTGTGAGAGAAATTAGTCCTCCTTATCCAAGAGTTAGCCTCCTCCTCCATTTCTTTTTGTTTTCCCTCTTCTCTATCCCACCAATTCAATCGCTGAAACCTCTAAAATCAAAAAATCATTCAAACCCATTAAGACAAGACAAGAAAGATACCATGTTATATGCAGACTTCAATCTTATCCGAATCAAAACCAAAACCCATCAAATCCATCATAACCCTTGAAACAAATAGAGTAAAAGCCCTCTTTAACCATCAAAACCTTGACAATCCACTACCAAAAGAAGGTTTTTTATGGCTCTTCAACTGACCCTCTTTTTTCTTGTTCTGGCTTCAATGTAAAATGGCACCTTCATAGAAGTCTAAAAAACCCACAAATCCTAATAAACAAATATAATTAAAAAAAAATATGAAATATAGTCTAGTGAAACTTAAACTTTTTAATTTTTCTACCACCCACTCTCAATTCTTAAAAATGAATATTTTTCTGTACCTGTTATACAAACAGTGGCAAGCATAAAAAAGTAACTTTATATATCATTAAATATTGCATCCATTTACATTATTATAGCATTTCATTGCAATGAGAATAATCCAATAATAACTTTTGACTTTCCTCTTCCATTAACTTTTTTTTTTCATAAATGAATAAAATGAATTGATGTTTTTAAACATGTTTTGAAGTGTTGTGCTTATGTTTATTGTTTGGAACAGGTTGTCTCTACACATGGTAGGCTCTTGTCTTTTCTATGTAAAATGGCAAACAAGAAGATGTGAGTTAATTTAAGCATAAGTTAGGTATGCTCTAAATACTTTTCAGTTTAAAAGAACAAAGTCTTTGAGAGTCCTGGTGAATTCAAGCAAATGTTTGCTATCTCTTGTGTTACAATAATGATCCATTCCTTTTAATGACCATGAACAATTTCGTTTTTCTTAATCTTCTTGAAGCAGAAGTTTCCAAGCATAAAATTCAATGGCTTTGGATTATAGATCCATTAACCAGTTGGATGCCCCAATTATGCAAATTATTGGAATGTGGACACTTTGAATGTGATGCCATCAAGGTTCAATGCAATTCCATAAGCGTTTTAAAGCAAAGAAGAGCAAGCAGCTAAGAAAGAGATGCAAATTGGCACAAGCAGAAATTATTGTATTTATTACGATAACCTAAAAAACCTTAGCACAGGGACTCGTACACCAGAAACCTGAACTAGATGCGATAAGAACAAAGTTGAACACATGGAAACACATACTACAGCAGCAAAGAATAGTAAAACACGTCCATGCAGCGTACTCGAAATGACATATGCAAACACCCCGATAAAGGGCAAATATTCATCCCAGACAGCAGCAAAATGCACATTTTGGGTTGATAAACAGACCGAGACAGTCAAAGGAATGTCTCAGGGAACTGGACACATCATCAATCAACACAAAAACATAACAAAACTAAATCAGTACCCTTTTTAAGGGGCCCTAATCTACAATTCCTTATTTTCCTTCCTCTCAGCCTCTTTTCAGGGGCCCATCAACATCACAACGGGGTCTCCGACCCCTCACATCGCATCAAAAACCAATCCGCGACAAATCTGCCACTTTCCATTTCATTATTTTTTCTTTCCTTTAAAAAAAATACAGAAACTGAGGAGGAGGTGGAGGAGGAGGAGGAGGAGGACGAAGAGGAGATACCTGTTGAAGATTCTGCCTCTACAGTGGTGACGGCGCGTGCCAGTCACGCGTCGACGCCTGGTACGTCTGGTCCCACGAGGCGATGCTGCTTCGAGGCGTGTGTTGGATGAAGCTGGAGAGGGGCGTTGTATTCTTCTTGATTCTGTCAGCGGTGCAACCCACCGCTACCTAGAGGGAGATCGAAGAGGATGAAGAGTAGGCGGCTTGGACGGCTTCCATAGCTGCTACTCGTGGCGGTTGGTTGTTGTTATTATCTGTTATTACGGCAGCCCGAGGTGGCTGTTGTTTTCAGGCGTTGTGGAGGTTGCCGTTGACGAGAGAAAACCGAGGTGAGACAGAGATCGGACGAGGAGGAACCCTGGTGAGATGGATGAATGGTGAGAACGCTGCTGTCTGCTGATGCCGGCGTCAAGAAGCAAGGTCGGTAGTGATTGTGAGCTGTGGCCACTGCTGGAAGAGAGAAAGGAAAGGGGGAGAGAGGAGGCCGGCGTTGGCGGCGATGGTGAATCGGGGGCGCAACGAAGAGAGAAAAAGGGAAGGTGGTGGCGGAGAATGTTTGTGCTGGTGGGTCTACCGGCCGGAGAAAGAAAGAGGAAAAGGAAAGGGTAAGAGAGAAGAAGAGAAAGGAGGAGAGAGGGATGATTTTTGTTTTTGCTTCTTTTCTATTTTTTCTCTCTTTTGACTTTTTGCCCTTTACTTTGGTGGTACTCACCAAGGAAGAGAGAGAATTCGGTTCGGGTATTTTTATTTTTTGATTAAAATAATGAAAGAAGAGTCATTGTCGGAGAGAATGAAGCGGTGAGAGGGAGCTAAGCCAGCTAGCAACTGTAAGTAAAACGGTACGGTTCGCACGGATAAAATTTATCAAGCTTGGAAGGTGCTGCTGGTGGTGGGTCCCGGGGGCGGGGGGGGGGACTGGGCATTTTCTTTATTTTAGGCAAGATATTCTCCAATGTTTTGAAATTGTGTGTACTGCATGATTTGAATTGTATGGCTGTTAGGGAAATTTGGAGATTTTTTTATTGAATGGTTGTTTTTTTTTGTTTGGAATCATTCAATCAAATGGCATCTCCAAAATCATTAACAAAGTATTGGACATTGTTTGTTAAATTACCATGTTGTTTCTGGATGGAAAAAATGGAACCGTCGGGGGTGGGGTAATGAGGCTTTTTTGGGCTGATTTATTGGTTATTAAATAATTATTGGGGTATGTTAATATTTTTTTAATTTTTTTATATAATAAAAATATATTTTTACTCTCAAAATTAATAAAATTTACAACCGTTTATCAAATGTTTTTCATCTTTTTATAAATTTTAAAATGTTAAAAATACTTATTTACCCTGAAATAAAAAATATATATAAAGTTATTGATCAAGATTTTTTTTTCTTTTTAATAGACATTAAAAATTTGTATTTAACCTTAGAAAAGATAAAAAAAAATGTATATGTTCGAAGTGTTTTTGTCCTTTAACATGGTTTTTTTTAATTCTCGAGGTGATTAGAGGTGTTTTAGTATTTTTTCTGTTGAATTTTTAGTTTTTTATTTAAAAAAGTTGTTATTGCATACTCATTACGCCTTAGTGAATGGTTGGCATCTGCACCATTTGGGTGGCGCACGCAATACCATCCAATAGCCTAACCTAACATTCCACCATGTCACTGGAAGTGCCATTATATCCTCTTCCTCCTAGTGTGGTGCATGACGATATATGATGGTCGAATTGTTGTTGATGGTCATTTTTTTCTCTCTCTCCTACAAGAAATAATGCACGATTTGTTTTCTTTGTTTTTTGTTTTTCAATTTCAGTTCTCATTCTTTTTATTCTTTTGATTTTCGTTCTCATTCCTTTTATAAGATTTTGTTTGTTTTCAATTTAGTCATTCAAATACAATTTCTCATATGTTTTTTTATTTTTATTTTGGTCCTTATTCTCTCTTTTTTTCATTTCTTTTTCTTGGCCCTTTTGTTAAAGTTTTATTGGCTTTCAATTTAACCCTCCAATTAAAAATTCTTGTTTGCCCTCTAATTTATTTTTTTATTTTGATTTTCACCCTCATTCTCTTAATTACAATTTTTTTAAATCCTTTTATGTAATTGACTCTTTTTTTTCCGGTTTCAACGTTAGACATTTGATTTGTTAAGAATTGAGCTTCATATATTTTTTTTTTCATTTATAGTGTTTTACATCTATTGATCTTGGTCACAGGTTTGAAAAAGTTAATGTCATTCGATTGCTCACTTTCTTTTACAATATTATCATTGTACATTACTTTTTTAAATAAAAAAAATTGTTTGTGATTATCTATAATTTTTTTTATATAAATTAATCTCAGTCTCATGATCTAAATCACGAGTTTTATATTACTACTTGTTCTTCAAAGATAACATGTCTTAAATATTCCAACTCCTTCTCAAATATGGAACACTTTAATCTTTTTGAAAAGAGTTGGTTGTCCTTTAGTTTCTCCAAGATTAAACTAAGATGATTAAGGTGTAGTTCTAATGTAGAACTATACACCAATATATTATTAAAAAAAACATTGAAGATAAGTTTTCTTCGTAAAGGCTTTAAGATAGCATTCATCAATGCATGAAATGTTATTAGTGTATTAGTTAATTCAAAAGGCATTATTTTAAACTCATAGTGTTTTCACACCATCTTTAAAGATCCCCACCTAATGATGCCTAGACCTTAGGTTCAATTTAAAAAAGAACTTTAAACTATGAAGTTCATCCAAGGATTCATCTATCAACAAAATTGAAAACTTATATTTTTATGGTCAAATTGTTTTACTTTTATTAGTTAATACAAAATCTCCAAATGTTATTCTTCTTCTTAACTAGCAGTATTAAAGGAGCAAATGGACTATTGTTATGCTTAATTATTCCATTTCTTATCATTTATTTCACCAACTTCTCAATTTTCTTTTTATGCATATAAAAATTCTTGTACGATTTTATGTTGACTTACTTTTCCCCAAGAATTAATGGAATTTTACAATCCAAACTCCTGGTAGGTGGTAATTATATAGGCTTTGTAAGCATAATACTGAATTCTTTTAATAATGCTTCCACAACTAGATGTTGTACTGTATTTTATGTTGATTTAATAAGAATTAGTTTTCATGTTTTTCTTTCAATCTTCTTTTTATTAGATTATCTCAATTATGAGTTCATAGTCTCGAAGTTAGCGGGTTAACTCTACTTTTTTTCATTGTTTTTTTTTTTTCATTCTACTTTTCAACATTAGATTGTTTGATAATTGAGTGTCATAGTTTTATTAAGCTTGCTTTTGACAAGGTTACCCTGGTATCACACTCAGGTTGCAAATTTAACATGCTAACTCAGATGGACTCGAATTAAGTTTTTTGGCCTTTTTTATGTTGTTAATTTTTTTTTTTGTAAATTTATTTATTATCATTGTATTTTTGTTCATATTATTTGAAGTACTTAAGTTTATTAATCACAATTGAGTCAATTGTCCATTTTTTTAAGAACACTTGCATTGTTTTGGTATCTTTTTTTTTTCTATATTGAAAAAAAATTAAGTCAACCTGAAGTATATCGCAAGCCCTATCTAATTAGACTCTTTTTGGGAGTATAATAGATGTTATATTTTAAAGTATTTTTATTTGAAAATATATTAAAATAATATATTATTTTTATTTTAAAAAATATTTTTAATATAAGAATAATCTAAAAACAAAAATAATAATAATAATAATTTGAAACTAAAATATTTTTTAAAAAAATATAAGTTGAATCGAAAAGGCAAATGAAAACTTAGGGAAAACCACTTTCCAAACTTTCTTGTGTTTGTTTGTCAATAGAAACGTTGGTCAACAGAAAACACTTTTCAATCAAAGAAAATTTTGGCTTGAAAACATTCAATCAAATGTTTTTCTTTAATTTTGAGCGGAAAACACTTTCCAAAAGTTGTGAAAAAATTAGAAATATCATCTTATTTGTTGATTATATTAAAATTGATCCTCAAACTTTTGATTGATATATATTTTGTTTGAATGTTTTGTTCAATTTTATCCCTTAAAATTTGATTTAATTTAATTTTTATATTAACTTTAGTCCTTATTTTTATGATTGTTATATGTTTTTCTCTTATTATTTTTTTAATTGAAATTTTTTATCTATCAAACCACTTTCCAAACTTTCTCGTGTTTATTTGTCATTAGAAAAGTTGGTCAACAGAAACACTTTCTAGTCAAAGGAAATTTTAACTTGATTTCCAGGAAAGTGTTTTTCTTTTATTTTGGGCGGAAAACACTTTCCATAAATTGTGAAAAATTTAGAAATATCATATTATTTGCTTATTATATCAAATTTGATCCTCAAACTTTTGATTGATATGTATTTTGTTTGAATCTTCTTCTTCTTTTTTTCAATTTTATCCCTTAAATTTTGATTTTTATATTAACTTTGGTCTTCATTTTTATGATTGTTATTTGCTTTTCTCTTATCATTTTTTTAATTGAAATTTTTTATCTATCAAATTTGGTTTTCATTATTTTGATTGTTACTTATTTTATTTGAAATAATTTATGAAATTGTAATTACTATTATTTTAATTTAATCATCTTTCATTTTTTTTATTTGTTAG
>Ga0307518_10003740_pt1 | contig 10945 bp, 10 predicted proteins | sample 25_EM_MG_FD_203889 | JGI IMG/M metagenome (GOLD analysis project Ga0307518, IMG submission 203889) | Populus trichocarpa ectomycorrhiza microbial communities from riparian zone in the Pacific Northwest, United States - 25_EM | ecosystem: Host-associated > Plants > Roots > Unclassified | place... | reverse complement strand
ATTATTATTAATATCATTGTTATTGAAAAATATAATGAAAAAGAACTTTTTATAATTGGGTGGTTTAATTAATTAAATTGAACAAGGTTCAATTTGATTCAATGGCTTTTCAAGAGCGGAACGAAACATGTGGAATGAAACTGGAACGTTCCGGGTGGAATTTAACCGAAAAATCCGGAACGGACATTTAAAATGAGATAAAATTTGTTCCGTTTTGTTCCGTTTTTTGAATTGGTATGGAACGTTTCGGCCATTCCGGGCGAAACGGAACAGAATTGACAACCTTGATTTCAACAATGCTTTTTAAATACAAAAACAAACACGATTTTGTTCATGAAATATGTGAATTTTAAAGCTGTGTGACGTCTTAATCACGTTCACTGACGTAAAAATTTATTATTATTATTATCTTTCGAAAATGGTGGTAACATTTTAGATCAACATTTTTACAAGTCATTAAGAGCACTTTTCCTGTTCAAAGAAAAAAAGGAAAGACATAATATCCAACACACATGAACGCTTTAAAAAGAGTAAAATAATAGCATCCATTTATGCCGCACAAAGGATATGCGATGCATATACTCGAGCCTTGACAAAGCCTGCAGAAACTCAAAATTCTTGGAGCACTGCAATTGCTCACTCCATGACCAAAAATCAAATTTGTGCTAGCCCTTTGTTCATTTTATGCCAAGCCAAAAGTCAAAAGAACAATTAAAAAGCCAAGTTGATTTTTTGTTCAAAATTCTAGATAATGGTTATGGTTATGGTTATGGTTATGGCATGGTTGACGGTTAAATATTCCATGTCTTCGAGAGGGTAACTCAGCAACTGCCACGATACGAAACGAAGTCTTCTAGACTTCCAGTCCTCTTGCTTTAGCATCATTAGACAAAGCAACAATTTGAATATCACGATTGCGCAAGGCTGCATCTATATATAGCCACTTAATTAATGATAACAGCAAGAAATTTTGGAATGTTCCAGTAAGACCATTTTTTATGTTTTTGTTGACCTAATGGCGATGCCATTGGTGGCTCAAGAAGATCTCAACCAACATGATCTGATCCACTCTCAACTAATAAACTTATTTCTATTTTTAAATTAACTCGTCTCCTGATTAACCTATTTAAAAGCAACGCGTATTTTCAAGGAGACAAAGAGAGCACTTGTTTTGAAGTACTTTTAATTGAAAAACACTTTGCGTCAAACAAAAAAAAAACAATAGAAAGATTCTTTTGAATAAAAAAAATACGCGTTGGTTCATTCAGCCAAATTAGGTCTTGGTTTGTGCATGATGATGAGTTCGGTCCAATTGTTTTGAAGGTTCATTCAGCCAAATTAGGTCAGCCCATGTATCAGTCTGATTTAGGCAACAAAGTAAGCTTGTTGGGAGCTTGTATCAGGTTTGATTTGGGTTATATTAATGAATATGAGTTTGGATCATAGGGGTTCCAAAGTTGGTTTGGGTTAATTAAATGTTGGGTTACTTTTCTTACAGAGATCAGCAAAATATTCTCCTAAAATTGAAAGGGAAATTTGTTCATTATTGTTATTTAGAATAATTGTTAGGAGAAAGTTTCTTAGTCATGCAAGGAAACCAGAGGACGCTATTAGATCTGAATCCTAGACTTAGAAGGATTATTTAATGCTAAAGATTTGATTCTCCTAGTCAATGAAGGAAAATGATGGGTGGCTACAACGAGAATTAATTTTTCAAAATGTTTTCCATACTATACTCTGAAGGGAAATCCTAGCCTTACAAGGTAAGAAGACTTCACCAATTAGATTCCTATTCAAATTAGATTTCCTAGCATCTAAATGACTTTAAAAGTTGGCTAAGCAATCCTAAAGTATTTAAGAAGTTGGATATCAGCCAAGAGTTATTTAAACTAGGGAATTTATATATTTTATCTTGTTTTTCTTTCTATTATATATAGCATCAATAAGCTACTGTCTAGAATTGTTTTTTTCATTATTATTTATATGTTTGAGCTTTATTAATACTTTGGTTTTCAGCAAAGATTTAAGGCTTGTTTGGATTAGGACTTTGACTTTTAGTAAAGGTTTTGGGTCAGTTTTTGTAAGTGGATCAATTCAACGTACAAAAATAGATTAATTAGGGTTAATTTCTCATAAATATTTGAACACATGTAAAGCCTAAATGTTTTAAAAAAATATCTTTGATAAATAATACTTCTAAATTTTTCATTTTGATATATGGAAGAGATTCTTGCATTATTTGATTCTTGAACGAACTGAATCTGACTTATCAAAGATTAACTAATTTTATGGCGTCATTCGACTTCATTCCAATAGTGTTGGTGTCTTGAGACAGGTTTTTATTGTGTCACGCTCATATCAAACCTCTTTTGGCTTTCCAGGATCAAATCTCAATCTTGATTTTGAGTTGCATAACCATGTGATTTCGAGGTTGTAATTCCATTAACGAGCATTCCTTCGTACACGGCTCAATACTGGCACACTTCCACGCAAACAAAGAGACGAACATATATAAGTGCATGAAAACTAATTTTTTTTGTTCCAAGTTCCTGAGAACATTATGAACATATTGAACACAAGTGATATATTTTGAATTAATAAGTCACATGAATGTTGTGTGTCGCCATTAGAATTTCATTCTATAACCATATAGATCTAATCATAATCCAGTCCTTTTGGTCAATTGTAAAATATTTTCAGAACTCTCTTCCTCATCCAAGGCTGGGAATCCTCTACCCTACAATAGATCGATTTTTCTCAATTTATAATGATGTTGTAAGATATAGTGCAATTGTTGAATCAGTTGATGCTGGTCACTATTCTGATCATGATACTACAACAACTGGGCAATCAAAGTCCTCTTTTTTATGGGTTGAAGCTGACTTAATTACTGATCTAGATATTGTTTCTCTACTAAACAATCAGAATGATGTACCTCTAACAGCTCTTCCAAGAAGTCTGTCCAAAAGACCATCATTAGGCTAGCTTGTTATCATTATATCCTATTGTTGGGTTTTGAACAAGGGGCATTCCTCTACTAGGCTGATAATATCTACCAAATGATCTTTTTATGGGGAAATCCCCCTCCTATTCTAAAAGATTGAGTCTATTATTGCCCACCTCCTTCTTTATTTGGAAAAGATGGTTTGCCTTTAAAAGATACGGACCTTTTTCCTTTTCCACAACTCTATCCAATCTTTTCTAATTATACACGGCTTCTCCTTACTCAACACTGTCTCCAAAGCCTGAGCAGCCTCTACTAACTCTTGAATTGCCATGGACTGAAAGGTCACCAACCATTTCCTCAACTTCTACCTAAGTCCATTTCTAAACTTCTCAATCTAACGTTGCTTAGTTGGAATCAAAAGTAGAAGCAAATGTCAAGACATCTTGAAATTGCCTTTTATACTATATGACTATCATATCTTCTTATTAAAGCCCTAAAAACTCTTGTTCTTTTCTCCTCTAATGTTGTCGGAAGTAATATCTTATCACAAATTCTTTTTTGGAGTCTATCCAAGTCAATAGCTCTCATGTCCTCTATTCTCTCATTGTTGTACACCAAATATGGGTTCAATCAGAAAGCAACGCCATATAATTTACTCATAAATCCTCTAGGACAAGAATCTATATAAGTGACTCCTCTAATTTTTGAAGTCACTGCTCCAATACCTTAGCATCTTTCTCTTAGGAAGGGAAGATACCTCATCTTTCTCATACTTTTCACCCAATAGACTATGGTATGAGTATTATCCTCTCCTGTTGTACCCACTGCTCCTGACATATTAAATATCATAGCTTTCATAAACAACTTCAAGTAAGCAGGATTCAGGAATGGTATGGCAGCCCCTAGTGGCACTATGGATAGGGGTCCACTAGACTGCCATACTCTATCAGATGCCTTATATTATGGCATCCCTGATGATAATGGTGGAGAGACACCTCTATGCATACATGTCTCTCTTCATAATAATTATGATTGTACCCCGGGACAATAAGAGGATATATCTCCTAAGGGATCACCTATCACATCCATATCTCTATTAGTAGAACTCTCTTATCTCTACATAAGAGAGGGGTCAGTCCTAGTTTTTTGCAGTGTACTTACCATCCTGAAATAAATATTCATTTCTCATCAATAAAGAAATCATTCTTTCCTAAAAACAAGCTCACTAGATCATAACCAAATGCTTTCATACCAACCGCAATACCTAGTGATTTTATATGCAATTAAGACAATATTTTCACATGACACACATGAAAATAGGGCCATTTTTTTCATTAATAACTTCTCTTTTCCAACAAATCCAATTCAGTTATATAATATTATTTTTTTATAATCCCATTTATATCAACATGTATTAACATGTTTCATGCAAGTGGACTATTCATTTTAGATGATAACTCCAATATTTTTCTCTTTTACTTTATTACAAATCATTCATTTCCATATTTCAATAATTTATTATGTACTCTATATGGAATGAGAAATGAATTAATACATACACACACATATTATTTTTAATGTGGATGATACACATATTATTTTTAATGTGGATGATTCAACATATTACAATGCTTGACTTGATGCGATCCTAACTTCAACACCAAGAGATCCATTAGAGGTTTCATTGAGTCCAGTCATAAGACTTAAAACAAAGAGGTTTAAAGAGACAATTAATGAACTTCTTCAAGATCCATGAGTAAAGGTGGACTTCGAGAGGATATCAAAGAATGAAAAACAAGTCTTGATTAATTTGATTCATATTCAATAAGGGCTTATAGGTTAGCATCCAAACATTACATAAAGATTAGAATAAAACAATTAAAATCTGCCAGTTTTGACCTTTAGCTACTATTTTTACCATAACTGGAGCCACAAAATAATTGTTCATGCCGTAGGTCTTATAACTTTTCAAGATGCAAGAGAACCATTCATTTGAAGCTGGGCTTCAATTCTACCATCAAATTATAAAATTCGACCTTGATCTTGTTTTAATTAGTTGAGCTATTATTTATTTATCTTTTAGTTTATTTTAGGGCCTACGACATTTAAGGGTTTATTTGGGCTACGTCTTATTTCTTTATTTTGTTATTTTGGGTTTTTAATGTGTTAAGGCCTATTTATCAAGTTTGGGTCCATTAAATCAAATTAGGGTTAGCTTTCTACTATATATACCAATTGTTAATATTATTTTGGAGTTTATGAAATTTTCTCTAATGTTTCCGCATATTATGTGTTTTGTTTCTCTTTGTGTGGTTGAGTGATTCTCATACTAAGTTCTTAATTGGACTTGCAAACTCTTTAAAAGACTGATGAACTTTATTATGATTTATTCGGCAAATACAAAAAAAAGGAAGAAGAAAATTGGTTTTGATAGGAAAAAGTCTTAAAGTTGTTGAAAAATTGCATACAAAACAACAAATTGTGTTCATCTTTGTGACTTGAGAAATTAAGCACGTATATATAAAAAAAAACAAAAGAAAGAAAGAAAAATCAAAATCACAATCTTGAAAGGGTTCTTGAAAAAGAAATTCATAAATTTTGGATCTTGCATGAACTAAGGTTTAACTTAAACTTGTCTTGGAAATTATTGGTGATCTTGATTGATTTCTTGCAAATTTAGGTAGAATAAAATTATCTTGTATCCATTTCTTTAGTTTCTTGATTTCTTGTATCGTTTTCTTAATTTTCTTGATTTTTATAGTTTTCATTGTTTTTTAATAATAATTCTTGCTTTTATTTTGTGTCTTCGTTTTTGTTATTAAATTTGCACAAATTTCATTGCTACTCGTAAGTTTGTCCTCAAGTTTTTGAATAATTGTATAGACATCATATCTCTGGATTAGATGATATGCTTGATAAGTTGCATGGTGCTTCTATGTTTTCTAAAACTGATTTGAAAAATGGGTATCATTAAATTGGAATGAAAGAAAGAAATGAATGGAAAACAACATTTAAAACTTGTATGAATGGTTAGTAATGCCTTTTGCTTTGACTAATGCTCTTAGTACATTCATGAGGTTAATGAATCATGGGTTGAGATCTTTCATTGAAAAAAAATGTGTTGTCCATTTTGATGATATCTTGATTTATAGAAAAGGATTAAATGAGCATATTAATCGTTTAAGACAGGTTCTTGAAATACTTAGAAATGAAAGATTATATGCTAATATAAATAAGTGTGATTTTTGCATGAAAATAATTGTATTTTTAGGTTATGTTGTTAGTTCAAAGGGGATTGAAATGGATGAGGCAAAGAATAAGGCTTTTCAAGAATAGCCTACACCTAAGACGGTAAGTGAGGTAAGAGGTTTTCATGGTTTAATTAGTTTTTATAAAGATTTGTCAAAGATTTTAGTATTATAGTTGCACCATTGATTGAAATTGTAAAGAAAATAGTAGGATTTAAATGGGATGACGATTAAGAAAAGGCTTTTAACTTACTAAAAGAAAGGTTGATTTTGGCTCCATTATTTACTTTACCAGACTATACAAAAACTTTTGAGATTGCGTATGATGCCTCAAGTATAGGAATTGGAATAATTTTGGTGCAGAAAAATGGCTCATAGCCTATTTTAGTGAGAAGGTTAATGGAACAAATTTTAATTATCCAACATATGATAAAATGTTTTATGCATTGGTGAGGACCTTAGAGACTTTGCAACATTATCTTTGGTTTAAAGAGTTTGTGATACGTACGGACCATAAATCTTTAAAACACTTAGGTAAGTTGAATAGGCAACATGCCAAGTGAATTGAATTCATTAAGATGTTCTCATACGTCATCAAGTACAATAAAGGTAAGGAAAAAATCATTGCAGATGTATTGTTTCGAAGGTATGTTTTTCTTAACACCTTGAACACTAGACTTTTAGGATTTGAACATGTGAAAGAATTATATGTAAATGGTGATGACCTTGGTCAAACGTGTGGACAATATGAGCATTTGACCTTTGATAAGTATTTTAGGCATGATGAATCTTTATTTAAAGATACGAGATTGTGTGTGCCAAAATATTTGTTGCATGAATTGCTTGTGAGAGAAGTTTAGGAGGATGGTTTAATGGGATATTTTAGGGTAGCTAAGACTTTGGATATGTTACATAAGCATTTTTACTAGCCTAATATGAAATAGGATGTTTAAAGAATATGTGATAGATGCATAGAATGTAAACAAACCAAGTCTAAAGTCATGCCTTATGATTTGTATACACCTTTACCAGTACCTAAAGAACCTTGGGTTAATATATCCATGGATTTTGTTTAGGGTTACCTGGGTCTAAGAAGGGTAAAGATTCAATATTTGTTGTTGTAGATAGGTTTTCTATGATGACGCCTTTTATATCAAGTAATAAAATCGATGATGCAACAAATATAGCGAATCTTTTTATTTGAGAAATAGTTTGGTTATATAGTGTTTCAAGGAGCATTATGTTTGATAAAGATGTTAAATTTCTAAGATATTTTTGGAAAGTTTTATGGGGTAAGTTAGGAACTAAATTGTTATTTTCTAATACTTGTCATCCACAGACAAATGACCAAACAGAGAAGCTAAATAGAACTTTAACTTAATTGTTGAGAACTATTATCCAAAAGAATCTTAAAAATTGAGAAGATTGTTTGTCATTCATTCAGTTTGCATATAATAAATTGTGCATTTTATAACAAAGTTTTCTCCTTTTAAAACTGTGTATGGTTTTAATCCTTAAACTCCATTGGATTTATTGCATTCACCTGTTGATGAAAGAGTAAGTTCTGATGGGAATAGAAAAGCACAAGCTGTCAAAATTTTGCATACCAAGGTACAACAACATATTGAAAAGATGAATAGGCAATATGTATTTAAAGCCAATAAAGGAATAAAAAATATGGTACTTGAACCATGAGATTGGGTTTAGGTGCATATGAGGAAAGAGATATTTCTTACTCAAAGGAGATCTAAGAGATCTAAGTTTATGCCAAGAGAAGATGAACCATTTCAAATTATTGAGAAGATCAATGATAGCGCCTACAAAATGAAATTGCCAAGTGAATATAGTGTTAGTGCTACATTTAATGTATCTGACCTTTCTTTGTTTAATGTAGGTGATAATTTGAGGGAAAATCCTTTCGAAGAGAGAGGGAAAAATATGATCCCTAGCTTTAACATCAAGAAATCCATTAGAGGTTCTATTGGGTCCACTCACAAGATTTAAAGCAAAAAGGTTCAAGGAAACAATTAATGGACTTCTTCAAGAAACATGGGCTAAGGTAGACTTTAAGATTATATCAAATAATAAAGAACAAGCCTTGATTAATTTGAATCATGTTCAAAAAGGGCTTGTAAGGGAGCATACATAAATAGAATGTTATATCTTCTTCTTCTTTTATATACAATGGACAAAGAGAAACTACATAATGGACAAAGAAAAACTATATTAGTTACAGAAACACTTGAAACACAAAAAAAAGAGCTTGCACGTAAAGGTATAGCAATCTCTTTCTCTTAAAATATTTAGGAGATTTCTTATTCGAAGTTCGTGTGAATTACTATTGGAGACCAGATATTTAAATAACTTATGCTTTGTAACAACTGATAAGTGCAAAATATACATGTTTTTATTCCTTTTACATTATGTTTTTAATGTCTTTTAAGCTTATTTGAGCTCATTGAAAGTAATTTTATAAGTTTGGCATGTCTAAGAGACTTGGTGAATTAATTGTTAAAAGGTAAGAAATTTACATTTTATGTTTTGGACCTTGGTTTTTCTAATAGTTTTTGCACCAAGTTAGAGTTACAGAATGAGAACATGGCTTAATAGAAGTTGAACTACATGGAGCTTTACAGGAATATATTATGGGTAGAAATCTGATGTCATATGGACCTTTAATTAGACTTGTAAAATCGGGCCAGATTCCTACTCGCAATAGAATTCTTTGATTTTACACTAGATATTCAAATAGGTATTTCTTGAGCTTTAGATATTGAAATTAGGGGATTCAAAAGCACAAATTCATCTACACATCTAGGGATACAACTTTCATGAAGGCCTCTAGGTCAAATAAAATCGTTTTCAAGATGAAAATCTTGATACAAGCTGGATGACGAGTTTTGTCTCCTAATCTAATGAGAAACTAACAAAATGGGAGTCTTATCGTTTAAAGAAAATGTGATGGGATCAAATAGATATATTATCATGAAGGTTGCCTTTTAGGATTTAATAAAAAGAAGAAGATCAATGTGACAAAAGAGATATCAATGCAACCATAATTTTTTTTACGGTAAGAAATTAATTAGAAAATTTTGTCTAATTAATTTACTGAGAGTCTCCTCGATTTCCTTTAGCTTTAAAGGATATCGAATTTATTTGCATGACTTGAACATTTATTTTTACTTCGATGATCAACAATTTTATAGGAATGGATGTATGGATCCTTTGAACTGAGTTAACAATATATCAATTTTATTTTCAGAATTTCATTTCTTTAATTATTCATATCCCTCTATTTTATTTATTTCAGTTTCTTGTAGGAAGATTAAACAAATTTTTTCTTGGGTTCGACCTGGTTTTCATGATCATACCACAAATTTATTTTGTCTGTAATAGTAAAGTTAGGATTATATTTTGAAGGTTCTAATGGCCGAACAACAACCCAGCCTTGAAATAATTTCTCAAAGTCAAAAGGAACATCTCATCTTCAAGTAATTTTCATATAAATTCTAAACAACTCTAAATATGTTTAATAATATTCTTGAAATTCTAAAATAAATTAAAATTTATTATTTTCACCATATATATATATACATATATATATATATATATATACATATATATATATATATACATATATATATATATATATCTTCAAGGAAACCTAACATTAGAAATATCGTACCTTCAGATAACAACTTGCTTTGTATCATTTTCATGAATACTGACGGGGGCAGGTATTATTTGTATTACCTTCTTGAAATTGAAGTTACATTTTTAAGTCTCCTTTATGTTTGCTCCCTCTCTGCAGCATTTTCTCCACTTTTATCTTTTTTGTTTTTCCTTCTTTATCTTAGACGAATTGTTTTGCTAGGAATAGGATTAGTAAATTCTTTCCGAAAGGGCTCGGATGTCACATTTCATTACAACCTTGGATGAATATGTTTTCCATGGTCTGGGAAAACATATATATTTTCTACGTGTAGGATTAGTTTCTATCCTTGTTAAACCATGGTGTTCGATCACTAAATTTCCATTGAGAAGACTACATCTATGCCTCTTGTTTTGTTTTGTGATTATTCTGAACTTTCCGAAATGAGCTCCCATTTCACTTAACGGTGCAACAAATTTGACGCCACTATATTTTGTTCTCATTTGTGGCAATTATCGAAGAAAAAGAGTCTTATTGTTAAGAAAGATTTTAGTTTAATATACCTGTAGCCAATTGATTGGTTATATAAGATATTATTATATTCATGTAAATATATATTTATTATTAATAAAAATTTAATTTATCTTTAATATTCATATAATATTAAATTAATTAATCTAATATTTAATTTATGAATTTAGAGTAAAGATAAAATTCATTAGATAAAAATGTTTTGCAAAGAAAATTATACAGTTGTTAAAATTATGAGACTCCTATTGCATCAAACCATTGTTCCTAAAATGTTCATAATCGATGCTCTCTTAAATATTGGACATTTATTAGAGTCATAGAGACTGATACATATTATATTCTTTCCTTTATGAAAGGAAACAATTGTTTTCATAATTTGAGGTATAAAAGATACCTAGAACTAATATATAAGTGTTTGTCATAAGACATGTTTATTGAACTGACCCGCATGAGAATTTCATATGAAGAGATCACATATGTCTATGAAAAGGCTCACGTGACGGTTGTGTAAGTTATCTTTAGACTTGAGATTACTAAGTTATCTTATATAAAAAAAATTCATGCTTT
>Ga0307518_10003735_pt1 | contig 10951 bp, 12 predicted proteins | sample 25_EM_MG_FD_203889 | JGI IMG/M metagenome (GOLD analysis project Ga0307518, IMG submission 203889) | Populus trichocarpa ectomycorrhiza microbial communities from riparian zone in the Pacific Northwest, United States - 25_EM | ecosystem: Host-associated > Plants > Roots > Unclassified | place... | reverse complement strand
ATTAAATGGCGGAGCCATTTCTACCAGGAAAAAGCTATCATGCTTTTGTTGCCTGACAACACAACAGTTGCATCTACATGCACTGTCGTGGCACTAGAGATCCTTGCATGAACATCCACCTCTATAAAATGAACATTTTTCGCTCATTTCATCAAAACCTTTTCCTCTCATATTATTTCTCTTTCTCTATAGGCAATGTATTATCTAACTTTGGTAGCTTATTACATATATTTCAATTCATCCAAGGTCTTTTATTATCTTTCTCTACTTATCATGGCTTTGTTTTACATGTTTGTATTCAAGGAAAGTGTGAGAGATACACAAAAATTAGCAGCTTGGGTTTGTAAGCAAGAGGCCAGGGATTTGTTTTGTTTGCAATTTGAAGAGAGTGCTACTACTTCAGCTGCGCATCTTCATGATTCAAATGCGTCCTATTATAGCTAGCTAGGGTTTCAGTGTTGTCCAGGATCATTGCATGATTCCTGTCATCGTTTGTTTTCCTAGTTTCTGGTGCCTGGGGAGTTTCATGGGCCATGTAAAAACAAATCCTAGGCAAGCAAATCTTATTTTACTTATCCAACTTAAATTGAAGATCAGATTTTTTGTTGTTATATTAAATTAAATAGTAAAAATCTTATTGGCAGGTTTTTTTAGTATTACTTCTTCATGAAGTATAGCTGGTGTAGCTATTCGCAATTCTCCAAAAAAAAAAAAAAAAATTGCTATACGAAAATCCATCTTTGAATTTTTAAATACTTAAAATTAAAAAAGAATCAATTTTGAAGGATAATTTTAACTTCTTTTTATTAAAAAATGTTCTATCAATAATCTTGCATGTGCAAGGTGTCAAAGAACCATCTCAACCCAATAGTTTAAGCTTTTAGGTAATGTTCTAAAATATGATTTATATTATTCTCTAACACACCCCCTCAAGTGAAAGCTCTTTGGGCTCGAAACTTGCACGGGCTCACACTACCTTGTGCTTAATTTTTATCAAATAAATAGGGATGGTGAGATTCGCACTCATGATCACTTGGTCATCAAGGCTCTGATATCATGTCAAAAACTCATCTCAACCCAATAGCTTGAGCTGTTAGGTGAGGTTCCAAGATATGATTTATATTATTCTCTAACACACCCCCTCAAGTGAAAGCCCTTACATTACCTTGTGCTTAATTTTTATCAAATAAATGGGGATGGTGAGATTCGAACTCGTGATCACTTGGTCATCAAGACTTTGATACCATGTCAAAAAATCAACTCAACCTAATAGCTTAAGCTTTTAGGTAACGTTCCAAGATATGATTTATATTATTATCTAATACAAGGCTCGTAGTGTCTTGTCTAATGCATAAAATCTTATCTTTTAAACCATATGTAAGAAATGGTTATTAGTTTACTTCGAAACCGTTCGGCTAGTGAACTAATTAAGGTTGCTCGTCATTGGTTCATTAGTTGAATTGTCGGTGCATCAATCAGACTATGGTTTGTAGATAAATAAACACACAGATGAGAAGGCAAATAGACCAGCCTAGAACTAGAAGTTTGCCTTTGCTATAATGAGCTCCATTTTAGTTACAAGAGTTGATGCGACAAGTTTTATCAATCTGGTTTGTCAGTCGATTCTCAGCGATTCTAACCAAGGTTGTCAATTTCATTCCAGCTAGTATTCTGTATTTTTAATTGAAACAATATGTTTTAGTTTTGAAGTGTTTCGACATCGGGGTTGTACTATTTATATAAATTTCAAAATATTAATTCAACAAATATAATTTCAATTCAAATCCAAAGATAAACTAACTTGAAATTATGCAATTCAAATTTCAAACACAAGTAAAAAAGTGGGAGTTGAACCAATATGACCCGATTAACTCGACGACTGGTAAAAAATATAGTTTTACTCAAAAAAATTCAAGACGACAACATATTGGATCGACCCGGGTCAACCTGGATTAACCTTTCAAATTTGTGACTCGGGTCATGAGACCATAATAACCCCAAATAAAGCGCTCAATTTTCAATAAATCTATTGTTAAATGATGAAAAAAAATCAACCTAAAAAATGGACAAAAAAAAATGACCTTTCATAACAAAATTATGAATTTGAACAAAATGATGAAAATTCTATCAGCTGTCTTGCAAGGTCTTTATAAACTTCTATTAAACTAAAATTTTAACAAGAGATATAAAAATATGTCAGGAGACTCCTCGTATAAATTTAGCCTGATCCAACGGTCGAATTGAGAGATATGATTGATACTATAAAATTAGACAATAATTTATTAAAAAAGCAAAAAACAAATATTATTTGGCTGGAATTTACGAAACAAGCTGAGACTCTAAGCAAGAAAAAACATATTCTAGTTTGTTTAGTTTTTTTAAATTGGAACGAGATATACCGACCTTTCTAGATGGAACAAAACAAAATTGACAACCTTGATTCTAATAAAGTGTAATGCAGATAGATCAACACCATTTATCTGAATTGGTCTAGTGTTCATTTTAAGTTCTTAATCAATTTAGTTTGACTAGGTAAGGTTAGTTGATTCTAAACGATTTTAATCGAGTTGTTTTGTTTAGTCCACCCTTTTTTTTCTCACAATCCTTATAGTTTTTGCAATTTAATTTTGGTCCAAATATTTATTTTCATAATATTTCCTTTCATGAGTTTGAGAAAGGAGAGAGTATGATGTCAGCTTGGCCATATTTTGATGAAAAAAGAATCGACTTGGTGTCAACAGATTCCATTCAACGAAGGAGTTTCAATGAGGTGTTTTCTAACCTTTATCTCTACTAAAAAAATATATTGGAATTGAGAAAATAAAATCTTCATAGTTTGATTTTGGTTTTTTTAGGTTGATAAGTTGGTTTTTGGTCGTTATAAGAGTGTTTATTTGATTGTTTTAGGTGATAATGGGTTAAAATGGATTTTTAGGCTAAAAAAACCCCTGATATTATAGGCACCACTATTATGGTCAAATTCTAGGTAGCATACGACATGTTATCTGTTTAATATTTTTAATAGAAAAGATCATTCGTCATTAAAAAAATCCCATGTTCATGGCCTAATTTTTTTTTTTATCTTTGATTTTTTCTCTAACAAGAATCCCAATTTGGCCATATAGTTTTTTTATTGATGTTTTTTTTTCTTTTCAGTTTCATCCTTCAATAATCGATTGATTTTGAATTGATATTTATAATTTATTTATTTATTTTATCAGGTTATTGTAATCTCAAACAAACATCTCGATATTGGGTTAGTGCTCGATTTTTTGAGTATCTATTTTTTTCTCATATAATAAAAAAAAAGGTAGTTTAAAAAAAGGTTATTAAACCTAATAGAATTCATGACCTGGATTGTAAGTTTGATGGGTTGACTTTGGTTGATTGGAAATTGGATTTCAAAATTTGTTTTGATTTACTTTTTATAAGGTTATCGCAGTCTTAAACAAACATTCTAACATTGAGTCGATGCTTAATTTTATGAACGTCTATTTTTTTATTGTATAGCTAAACAAAAAAAATAGTTAAAAAAGTTACTAAACTCAATTGATCTATGACATATGAGGCAGGTTTGGTGGGTTGAGCCACAAAACCCAGATTGATCCAATATGTCGTTGTCTTAATATTAAAAAAAAATATCATCTTATTTAAAAAAAAAAACTAAATCATGTTTTTACTAGCCCTTTGAATTGCCTTTGGGCCTGCCAAGTCAATTGGCTTACGTCGAGCAACTTTCACATGGTTTAACTTGAAACTTGAGTTAGAAAAGGAGTCAGGTTGAGAGGTTTCAAAGTTGACTCGTAACACCAAGTTTAATGACAATTTTGAAGAGTTACCTATGACCTGGACATTTTTTCTTACGTTTAAATTTTTTTAGTCCAACATGTAAAGGAGCACGAGCCAGTTATCTAGTGATCTGCTATTCATTTATAGGTAAGCTTTCGTAATAAAGTTGATGCATTTCCCACCTTATAAAGTTTTTACAAGGATAAAGGAAAATTTGGTTCCAAAATTATTCTCAAATGAATCCTAAAAAAAAATATTTCGCCCAACACACTCGGGCCTTTAAAGAAAAAGCCCATGCACGTAAGCCTCGAGAAACCCTTGTGCTTAGGCCTGTTTAATTTTTTTTTATGGGGAGAATGACTTGTTTTCTACCTTTATTTTCTTGAAAAAAAAAATAAAGGCAGATAACACATCACCTCTTGAGGTAGGTGATGCGTCGTTTGCTTTTCCTCATATTCTTGCCACCATTATGGCAAAAAATCAAGGTTGATGGGTTCTTGACCCAAAAACCTATTAGTTTTCAATCTATTTTCGACTCAAAACACTCTAAATACCTTGATAAATCCGTGTATGACCTATAACAACAAAAAATTCATCAACAAACCCAAAATTAACCCGAAATAAAAAAAAACCTTTATGGGCATATATTTATCGTGTTAGACAATGTTAAGGACAAAGAACACCTAAGATAAACTTTACTCATTGAATGAAACTTGTTGACACTAAAATTAACCTTTTCTTTGGCCCAAATCGGTGTTAATAGAGACTTTCTATCACTACCAATTGAATCCGACCGGTTTATCTTTTCTCTTTCAAATCAGGAAATAAAAAATAAGAGAAATGAAATTTTTGACCAAAATGGATTTTTCTAAAAAAAATAAGGATTGAAATAACTAGTATGCTATAAAAGCTTAGAAGGATGCATATTAAATCCATTATACTCACTAAAACTTTAAGTTCATATTCTTTTCTAATTATTATCATTATTTTGTCGGACCATTTGAAAACCCAATTCAACTAAAAATTAGTAATACATGTCATTTTAACCTTCTTTTTTATTCATTTATTTTGTGACTACAATATTTCTTATTGACTCAAGTCAATCAGGATCACTAGTTACACTTGTCATACGGGTTATGAACCTGATTGGGTCTAATAACTTTGAGTTTTTGAGTCAATAAACACGCACAAGAAAATGATCAAATAAATCTATCCAATAACAAACACACCATAATACACACTGTAAAACAGTAGTGCATCACTGTATAACAAACACTGCACAAATTTGTTACACTCCCACGCATATAGGCAACCAAAATGTACAGGCAATCTGTTAGCCATTCTGTTAGCATATTCTTCTTTTGCTGTATATATACCTGAGTAATTCATTTAATAAAGTAAGCCATTTCACAATCCTGTTATCATGGTGTCAGAGCACTAATTGTTTTTCTTTCTTCCCTACCTACTCTTTAGTTTTTGCTTTCAATGTCTATCAACACCACCATCCTTAACACAAATGATCATCACGCACATTGATTACCATCAATATAGCAGCCCAAACTCCAGTCAAACTTACCTCCACCAACTATCTGGCCTAAAAACTTCAATTCCAGACTCTATTCATAGGATATGATTTTCATGGCTTCATTGATGGCTCACATCCCTGTCCAGCATCTCTTCTTCCAGAAACCACCACACCTAACCCAACATATACACTATGGATCCGTCAAGATCAACTCCTTCTCAATGTCATTCTTGGCTCACTTTCACCTACTATCATGTCATTCATTGCTCAAGCACAAACCTCCAAAGAAGCCTGGACAATCTTGGCTAATAGATATGCCAAACCATCTCGTGGCAGAATCAAGCAAGTGAAAAATCAATTAAAACACATCACTAAAGGATCTATGGGTGTCTCTAAGTTCCTTTAGACCATTAAAGCTCGAGCTGATGAGCTTGCCATTCTTGGAGCACCAGTTGATGCTGAAGACCTCTCAGAAAGAATCCTTGAGGGCCTTGGTGATGACTACAAAGAGCTTACCAGGGCAGTTCAAGCTCATGATAATCCAATCTCCTTTGATGAGCTCCATGACAAACTCCTTAACTTTGAAGCATCCCTCCAACATATCAGTCACCCTGATCAATCTTACTTTCCTGCATCTGCTCATCTCGCCAACCGACACTCTACTAGCTATCGTCAGACACCACACTCCATACATTCTCCTGGCAGACACACAGGCTGGCGTTCCCTATCCAACAACAGCAGTATCAGCTGGCGTTCATCATCCTCCCATAATACTCGTTTTTCTACTACTTCTCAGTCAGGCTCTCCCATTCCACGTCCTGGTTGCAATCCTTCCAAACCTTATTTTGGTTTTTGCCAAATCTGCAGCATACAAGGCCATACAGCTAAGTACTATCCCTCTTTTAAATTAATATCGATTACCACATCACATAGCACCAGTTCCCCAGTGTCCAACTCCTTATGGCACCCAACAGCACACCTTACTACCACCTCTACCAACACTCCACCATGGCTGTTAGATAACGGTGCTTCTCATCATGTTACCTCTGATCTCAACAACCTCTCCCTTCATGCCCCATATCAGGGATCTGACAATATTATGATTGGAGATGGCACAGGCCTTCCCATTACACACACTGGTTCTACCTCTCTTCCCACCTCCAATACTCATTTTTCCTTAACAAATGTTCTCTGTGTACCCAGCATTATAAAAAATTTGATTTCCATTTCCAAATTTTGCATCTCAAATAATGCTTCTATTGAATTCTTACCATACACTTTTCTTGTCAAGGATCTTTACACAGGAGCAATCCTTTTGACGGGTAAAGCTAAGGATGATGTCTATGAATAGCTAACTTCTCCCCCTCTGATTGCCTTTTCCAGAGTCAAAACCTCCTCCTCTGCCTGGCATTACAGATTGGGACATCCTGCTCTCCCTATTTTACAACATGTCATTTCTAAACATGGCCTTGATTTATCTTCTTCTGGTTTTTCCAAGATGTCTTGTGATGCTTGCCATTGCAATAAGAGTCATAAACTTTCATTTTCCACATCCACCATTACTTCCACTCGACCACTTCAGATTATTTTCTCCGATGTATGGACTTCACTAATTATGTCTTATGATGGTTTTAAGTATTATGTCATCTTTGTTGATCACTTCACTAAGTATATATGGCTCTATCCTCTAAAACAAAAATCACACGTAAAGGACATCTTCATTCGGTTCAAAGCCATTACGAAGAAACACTTTAATCAAAATATTCATACCCTGTACTCTGATAATGGTGGAGAATATGTGGCACTTACTAACCTTCTTGCTCTTCATGGCATCTCACATCGCACCACTCCACCTCACACACCTGAACACAATGGTTTTTCTGAACGGAGACACCTCCATATCGTTAAGACAAGTCTCACTCTTCTCTCTCATGCTTCCATTCCTTTGTCATTGGACTCATGCTTTTGCTATAGTTGTATACTTGATCAATATGATGCCTATTCCAACACTAAATCTGTTATCTCCTTACGAACAAATCTTTGCTTCCCCTCCCAATTACTCCAAACTTAAAGTGTTTGGTTGTCTTTGCTATCCTTGGCTTCGTCCCTACACTTTTCATAAACTAGAACCTCATTCTAAACCATGTGTCTTCTTTGGGTACTCTCTCACTCAAAGTGCTTATCTCTGTTATGATCCTTCCACGTCCAAACATTTTGTGTCAAAACATGTTCGTTTTATTGAATCAATTTTTCCTTTTACATCAACTCTTCCACAAACTGCACTACCTGAATCGACCACAATATCTACATGGCTACCACCACCTATCACACTCCGCACTGTCCCTTCCATAGTCACACCACCTTCTGTAGTTTGTTCTCAACAGCAGCTTCATTGTGAAGCTCCAGCAGTACCATACGTTACACCACCTACTTCTCAACATGTTCCCCTCCTCACACCCATTACTCCCACCTACACACATCAAATATGTACCATAGAGAACCTGCCAATAACTTGCCTCCCAACTCATCCCATACAAACAAGGGCGAAAAATAATATTCATAAACCTATCAACAAACTCAATCTTTCAACCATGTTATCCACGAGTTCTGATCTTGAACCCACCACATCTGCCCAAGCACTTAAAAATCCCAAATGGCGCCAAGCCATGTCAGAAGAATTTAATGCTCTCATTCGTAATGGCACTTGGAAGCTCATACCTTCCGCCTCATGTCAAAATGTTGTGGGCTGCAAATGGATCTTTCGCACCAAATAAAATTCTGATGGTTCTGTTGACAGGCACAAGGCTCGTTTGGTTGCCAAAGGATTCCATCAACGTTCAGGTGTTGACTATTATGACACCTTCAGTCCGGTCATCAAACCTACCACCATCCGACTTGTTCTTAGCATTGCAGTCAGTTATGGTTGGACATTACGGCAGCTTGATGTTAACAATGCATTCTTACAAGGTAATCTTAATGAACATGTATATATGAGTCAGCCACCTGGATTCATTGATACAGACTTCCCATCTCATGTGTGTAAGCTTTAGAAAGCTATCTACGGTTTAAAACAGGCTCCTCGCACCTAGTATCATGAACTCCGCTCGTTTCTTCTTCAGTCAGGGTTTAAAAACTCTCATGCTGACACTTCATTATTCGTCCTCACAACTGGTAACCATCTTGTCTATTTACTAGTCTATGTTGACGATCTCATTATTACTGGGGATGATGCACACATGGTCAATCAGTTCATCAATCTGCTGGCTCATCGGTTCTCTCTTAAGGATCTTGGAACTTTGTCGTATTTTCTTGGGATAGAAATTCTTCCAAACCGGTATGGATTTCTGCTATCTCAATGTCGGTATTTGCTTGATCTTCTCACTAGCACTCACATGACTGATGTTAAACCTGTTTCCACTCCTCTACCATCAAGTACCACACTTTCCCTATACTCAGGAGATGCATTATTTGATCCCACAGAATTTCATTCAGTTGTGGGCAGTCTACAATATCTACTCCTCACACGACTTGATATCGCCTATGCGGTCAATAAACTCTCCCAATTCATGCACAAGCCAACCACTGAACACATGTCAAACGCTTGCTACGTTATCTGTGTGGTACCCCTGATCATGGTCTTCAGCTATATAGTGCTTCTCCTCCTTCCTTACATGCATTTTCTGATGCCTTATATGCCTATTCTGATGTTGACTGGGGAGGTGATCCAGACCACTTCTCTTCCACAAGCGCCTATATTGTTTATTTTGGTCGCAATCCTATCTCCTGGAGCTCCAAAAAGCAGAAAACCATTGCACGCTCTTCAACTGAGGCAGAATATAGGTCAGTTGCCAATACCGCTACTAAACTCAATTGGATATCCTCATTGCTACATGATCTTGGCCTCCCACTACCAACCTGTCCAGTCATTTACTGTGACAATGTTGGGGCTACTCAGTTATGTTTAAATCCTGTTTTCCACTCCAGAATGAAGCATGTTGCTATCGACTTCCACTTCATACGTGATCAAGTACAAAAAGGCACTCTCCGTGTTGCTCACGTCTCCTCCACTAATCAACTAGCTGATCTCCTCACTAAACCGCTCTCCAGAGTTCGTTTTATGTTTCTTCGTGACAAGATCGGCCTCTCATGCCGAGCTCCTTCTTGCAGGGGGATAACAGACACACCATAATACACACTGTAAAACAGTAGTGCATCACTGTATAACAAACACTGCACAAATCTGTTACACTCCCACGCATATAGGCAACCAAAATGTACAGGCAATTTGTTAGCCATTTTGTTAGCATATTCTTTTTTTGCTGTATATATACCTGAGTAATTCATTTAATAAAGTAAGCCATTTCACAATCCTGTTATCAAGGATCACTAGTTACACTTGCCATACGGGTTATGAACCCGATTGGATCTAATAACTTTGAGTTTTTGAGTGAATAAACACGCACAAGAAAATGATCAAATAAATCTAAGATAAAAACCCTGAAAAATATAGTGAAGGGTTGTACAAAAAAATAAACCCTGAAAAAGATCCCGTTGACAACTGCAATGGATTCATTAATCTTATCTTCAACTTTTCATATCTTGATAACGAGTATCTGGTGGAATACTTTGGTTTTAAAGAACTATAGCTTTGATACCAGTTGATACAAGATCAATCTGGAAAGCTTCCAGACAAAGAAAAGCCACTAGAGAAAGAGAAGAATTTCCAGAAATCATACAAGATCATTCTTGTAAGTCATTGCTCTCACCCAGGTCACCGTATTGGACTCCCCTCAATACTACTAAATGCATTACCTAAGTAAATTTGAGAGCACTATGTTTTTTTTTTTTTTTTTAAGAATTAAAATTAATAAAGGGAAGGATTGCTTTAGGGCCAAGAAATGTAAGCTTCGTAATAAACTGTAACAATTGACATCCTATGTTAAGCAATTCAGTAGGACAAGTCATTAGCTTACACATGTAATTCAATGTTTCATATGCAATTTCAGGTAGTAGATTTTGTTTCCTCCTCTCTGAAATCACAAAATTTGTGTTACATTCGATGGGGGATAATGGTTTTCCTTCACACAACAGGAACAGAAACAGGGCAAGAAACAGAGCCCAGTTTCATAGTACGTGCAATGGATTGACACGTAAAAACAAGCAGTTAAACATCTTACCAAATTTCAGGAATTTGAACTGCCTTGCCCATCTAACATTCCAGCACAAAAATACCTTTCTTTCGTTTTCCATGATTGCATTCAACTTCAAATAAGTACCAGAGTTCATAACGATGCTAATGACATCAAAATCTTGCACCAAATCTCCGAAACACTATATCTGATAAAGAAGAAGTGAGAATCAATCCACTCCTTTAAGAATTTAATGGATCTGGAGAAGCTGAAAAATACATACAGCGAACAATGGGATTCCAAAATCCTCTTAATTTATCAATAATAATGTTACAGTTGCTTCAAGAAACACCTATAACAAGATTTAGAACTCCAACCTATCTTACATCCATGAAGAGAAACGAAACCAGTAAATACAAAAAGAAAAACTCATTTTAAACACCGATCATAGACTGTCTTGTAGTTATGTACATATGACTGTCCAAATTCGTAAAACAAAACACGTATA
>Ga0307518_10003734_pt1 | contig 10951 bp, 9 predicted proteins | sample 25_EM_MG_FD_203889 | JGI IMG/M metagenome (GOLD analysis project Ga0307518, IMG submission 203889) | Populus trichocarpa ectomycorrhiza microbial communities from riparian zone in the Pacific Northwest, United States - 25_EM | ecosystem: Host-associated > Plants > Roots > Unclassified | place... | reverse complement strand
CTGCTCACTTGTTTCAGTGCTATTATGTCTCCCACTCATTTATTTCAATGCCATTGCATCTCCCACTCCGTTGTGTCAGTGCCATTCCACATTCAGCTCACTTGTATCATGGCCATTGCATCTCCTGTTCACTTGTGTCAGTGCCATTGCATCTCCCACTCATTTGTGTCAATGCCAGGAGAGTCAATCACACTGACACAAGTGAGTGGAATGTGCAATATTGGCATAACTGTGCAGGAGATACAATGGCACTGACACAAATGAGTGGGAGATGCATTGGCACTGATACAAATGAGCGGGGGATGCAATGGCACTGACACAAATGAGCAGGAGATGCAATGGCACTGACACAACTGAGCAGGAGATGCATTGGCACTGATACAAATGAGCGGGAGATGCATTGGCACTGATACAAATGAGCGGGAGATGCAATGGCACTGACACAACTGAGCAGAATGTGCAATGGCACTGATACAAATGAGTGGGAGATGCAATGGCACTGACACAAATGAGCGGGAGATGCAATGGCACTGACACAAATGAGCGGGAGATGCATTGGCACTGATACAAATGAGCAGCAGATGCAATGGCACTGACACAACTGAGCAGAATGTGCAATGGCACTGACACAAATGTGCGGGAGATGCAATGGCACTGACACAAATGAGCAGGAGATGCAATGGCACTGAAACAAGTGAGCAGGACACATAATGGCACTAACACATGTGGGATTGCAGATGCAATCAAACTTAAACAAAAAAAAAACAGTGTGATCTTTGTATTCAGCGCTTGGTGGGCATTGATCGGGCACTCACCTTTGAGTGAGCGCCCACTGAGTGCCCGATGAGTGGGCAATTACTTTTCTCATTCACAAAAGTTTGAGTTTTTCATGTGTGCAAAATGTGAATTTAAATTTGAAACTTTGCAGGCTTCACAAAATATTTTATTTTCTTAGTCCTTTTTGCAGTGATGAAATTTGAGATTTTCATTTGATTGAAAGGGCCTTCCAAAATTTCAAATGATAAATAGGCTTTCATCTGCAATAAAGTTTCTTATTTATTTCCCATTTTATTAAGGATTACATGCCAAACTACAGGTCTTATTTTGTGCAAGATTTTATCCATGACGACAGTTTCAAATTTTATTGGCAATAAAATGTGAAAACAAAATTTAAAACTGTCATTTGTCATTTTTATTGCACTATAAACAGCCAGAAAATGTTGAAATCCCCGGTGTGCCACTTACTATTGCTGAGGGCACACAGCCACTGTGTGACTGAAAACTTCGCTCTATCGGCCGTAATCTTAGTTCTTTTCGTACCTCCCTATGGGACAGACCATCAAGTTGTGCTGCAACGTGTAGCTCGTGATAGGCGAATTGCTAACAAGTGAGTTCTTGAGTCATTCGGCTGTGCTAAGTTCTCTGCGACAGACTACGGCTACACTTCAGCCGGACATGTCATTGAACATGATCGTCCGAATCAATGGAACACGGCGCGGCTTCAGCGTGTTGCACACAGCATATGGTGGGCAGTCACGGAGGTGAGTCGAGTGAGTCATTCAGTTGTGCTTTTCTCTTCAAATTCCCCTGCAACAGACTACGTTTTCCCTTCAGCTGAACATGTCATCTGTACAGTCCTAAACACCACTCGAGTCAACAGAACACGCAGCCTCAGCGTGCTGCACGCAGTATATAGGCAGGTCACCGAGGTGAGTTTGAGCATAGCAATTCCACCTTTGTGTGTCCCTTCACCGATGTCCCCCTACGAGCCAAAGAAACGTTCAACCCAGTCGGAGGATACAATTCTGGCAGCAGGTCCTGATGCCCGCAAGAAACCAAGGAAGGTGGATGCTGGTCTCAACACTGGTAAGCAAACAAGTAATCTTCACGTCGATTGCCCTCGATTTTATTACAGGTGGCATGGATACCCAGACGGTACGCCGCTCCTCTCGGTCGACTAAAGGGAATGGGGGCCAAATCTCTCAACTTCAACATATAGAGCGCATTCAGACAGAGCGGAGTTCCGCCTCCAAGATGTCTCATAGTTCTCAGCTCGAAATGGCCACCACGGACGAACCATTGAACCCAATGGCGCCAATGAAACCTAAGCCTCGTGTCAAGACATCTGCTAGTATGCGAGCTACTGCTGCTGGTGGACCAGGTCGTGAATCAGTATGTAATGTTTGCCCCCTTATGGGTCCAAGTACTGACATTAATGCTGATCTGCTTAGAGCTTGCAGGACCTTCTGTTTATCAACAGACCGCCCCCACCTGCGTACCAACCAGTTATTCAAGGTACTCGCTATGGCTTCCATGCTCCTGGCCCAGAAAAGCAACATGCACAAGACGCTACTGCTCCAGCATATTCGAATGAACGATCCTATACTCCCGTCACATCTCGTGGAGGGAGTATTGCTCCAACGTCTCGCGGAGGATCAGTTGTCCCGGCTTCTCGCAGGGGATCGGTTGCCCCAGCTTCTCGTGGGGGATCAGTTGCTCCAGCTTCTCGTGGGGGATCAGCTGCCCTGGTTTCTCGTGGGGGGTCAGCTGCCCCGGGTTTCTGTGGGGGATCGGTTGCCCTGGCTTCTCGTAGGGGATCGGCTGCCCCAAGTTCTCGTGTGGGATCTATTAGCAGATCTATCCCGTCCTCTCACAGCACATCTGCTGTTGCAACCTCCAGTGTATGGAAAGGTCTGTCTACAGTTATTTGTGCACATCCTGGGCTACAGACCTTTGCAGATTTCCCTCAGACCATTACGCACGCTCAGTCACCACCGCCCATGCCTGTCTTTGATCCATCGCAATTGGATTTTGATTTCGACATGGAGGAAAGCCAGCTACCATATGATTACGATACAAGATGTTTGGTCGATGATGATGGTGTCCCCTTTGGATACGAAAATATTCGGCGCGAACAGCCCAGTGTAAGTATCATATTTTTTGTTTATCCTATGACCCATTCAACCTTTAATTCGGCAGAACCTTGATATTGATGAGGTATCCCCTGACAAAGATGATCGGGCGGCAGAGAGTCTGATTCGTAAACATTGGAGTAGAGGTGAGCATCACTCATCTGTCAAATGCACACCTGTCCATCTCAGCCTTTAGAACATCAACCCCAGCAGCAAGATTCCCATCACAATGCAATTGGCAAGTTATAATACCCTATTTGAATATAGCTAATCTTATTTATTCAGATCCTGCGCTCCTCGAGGATCGGTGCTCTGAAACTGATGTCATTGAGGAGCACCACCGCTGAAACTGTTTCCCTCACGCCCCAGATCCTCAAGGACTCCATGATATCCGCCAATCTCTTGACTCTGTGGCTCCATTCTCACGAGATGCAAAGCCTTCCGGTTCCCTCACCGACTGCATTTTGGATGCCGCTGAACATGCATCAATACCTCCTGGTGAATTGAAGGGGCATCCCACAAAGCTTCGTTCATATCCGCCCAAATTTCGCGAAATCATCGAACGTGCTAAACAACTTGCACAGTGTGCTGCCGCGATGGATCCCTTCCCTAGTCAAACATTGTTTATAAGCGAGAAGAGCGCCCAGTACATCACTGAAGCAATTGCCGAATGTGAGGAAAAGGGTATATTCATCCCAGCGGGTGAGTCTGTTACCTTGACGAACCAAATTCTCATTGACAACGGACAGGATATTGGCCGCAATATCACAAAGATCTCAGCACTCTGGTGAGCTACTTCTTATGCTCCTTTTGCAGGTAATGATACACTTGACAGCTTTGGGAGGCGCTCATGACATGGCGATCAACCATCAAAGCCAAGGCGTGTGAATATGTCACATGGTTCTATCCCTTGGGTAGTGGCAGATCGCCTGAGGAGAATTTAGCAAATGCGCAGGAATTGGTCCACGGTGCAATGTTCGTCAGAGATGGCGTTGACGACAGTGTTTGTCCTCCCACTTTTGTACCATGACCTTTATATATGATTTATTCTGCAGGGCACAACAAGAAACATGGCTTCTCCCGCTCTGGCCGGTCTCGTCATCGAATTTTTCTACACTGGCTCCTCTGCCCTCGGTAATCTTTTCCCGGAAGTGTTTGCGCATGAGGCCCCAACAACTGCTATCTGCCTTGCAGCAACAGCGGTAAGTACTTCATTCATGCTTAGTGAATGCTCACCAGATATTTTACAGCTACGAGCTGCTATAGACGAGTATTCGGTCACAGGGATACGACAGGACCGCCAATTTGAATACACGACTTACTCAAAAGTCTTCATGCAGCTGATGGCCATGCAAGCAAAGATAGACGCTAATCCCAAGCATGCCGCGTTAACTCGGAAGCTCAGAATTAGCTGGGCCACTACGGGAAGGTGAGTGCTCTCGTTTTCACTTGATATCACGTCTCATTCATTATACAGTGCATCGTTGTAGTAGGGGAGTCAGGGGTAGAGTCGGGGGAGCACTCAGGCGGTGCTTAGTCAGCACCAGTAGATCACACGGGCGGACGCATGTACATGGACAGATTCGGACTATCACACCACAGGATTGCGAGGAGTCCTCACTGTCCCATTGTGGTAATGAGAGTGGGCTCGACCTGAGCTCGATACTAGACGCACAACACCGTTCACCGTACCACACCGTTCACCGCACCGCACCACCGAACAGAAGCAACCGTGCAAGCACGAGGACACCGCACAACCTACACGTGTCAGAAAGGAATAAAAACAACCAGCTGAGTCCAAGCTTAGTCCAAAAACCACCACAGCACCACTGTCAACCTGTCTCGTAGAAACCTGCAACGCGACGCAAGAGGCCGCTTCCTGCCCTCACAGTCGTCAACACCACCGAACGCCCCATCACTGCTCACTGGCAGCGAATATCTGTTTCTGTCAGAACCGCAGTCACCGGAATACACTTCAGCTTCACCACCGGAGTACGCGTCTACACGTGGAATCCTGCCGTCCAGGCGAACTTCGCCAATTAGCCCAGACCACGAAGAGCTCTACAGAGAACTTACAGAGCTCTTACCATTGACCCCACCAGCTTCAACAACCGTCGCACGTAACCAACGACAATGAGCGTTCACACTCCCACAGCCTACAGTCGCACCACCGCCACCTGTAGTGCAGCACATACCACCGCCACCTGTAGCGCAGCACGTACCACCGCCACCTATAGTGCAACCGGCACCGCCAGCCCTGGCACCACCACTCCCAGCGAACTTAGCACCCCCACCTCGTCCACGACTGATGGCTGAAACAGTCCCAGTGTTCTATGGGGACCGGGCCAGGTCACAGAACGCAGGTGATTTCATCAAGGCGTACAACCGGAGCATGATGTTCCTGAATCCGCTCGCCACGGATGTGCAAAAAATGACAGCACTGGCTAATTACCTCGGAACGGGCTCACCAGCGGAGCAATGGTACCAAGATTTGATGGCCAACATCCCGGCAAGCTGGAACGATCTAGTAACAGCGTTCAACACAAGATGGCCCACAGGCAGAAGCGCGAAACAAACATCGGGAGAGTATCAGACGGAACTGCTCGAGCACAAAATACTGGAAGGAGATGTTGGGGTAATCAAGACGATAGAGCAGCAGAGGAAGTGGACGCATGTAAAGTGGGCGGAGGACGCGATGGAACTAGCCACTTTAGCGGGAATCGAAGCAGGGCCAACGCTAATCTACCAAGTCAGGAAGAACCTACCGAAAGTAATCAGGAAGCAGCTGGCCAACGAGTACACCGACTGGGCAACATTCACCACAGCGGTAATGGACGTGGACACAGTGAAACTGACGGAGGAAAGGGAGGATAGGGAGGAATGAAAGAAGCAGGAGGAGGAGAAGGAACGGAAACTACTGCACAAAGTGGAGGTGGCGAATAGAGCAACCGCAGACCTCACAGCACAGCTCCAACGCCTGACCATCGGGCAGGTAGCAGTGTCGCAGCAAACACCGAGCCCAACCCGACGAACGGGCAGCGCTCCGATGACACGCTTCGCACTACAACAGGGACAAAGACGTACCCCAGCGTACCCACCTCCCTCAGAGGAAATGAAAGAGGTCGTCCGAAAGGCACTAGAGACGTACCCGCATCAACGCTCAGATGAAGATGGCCAAAAAGCATACATGAGCCAGCTGGCAGCATGGACCGCGACGCATGGGACCGTCACATGAATCTCTGAACACACTCCATACCCGCTCAAACCAGGAACAGCAGCAATATGTTCAGGAGAATGTTTCCGTTGTGGCACGCACGGCCATGATAGCAGGAACTGCCCTACAACAGAAGGTGACACAATCCGCCTCAGCCGCAACGAGATAGCCTGGAGAGCACTATGCAACCGAGTTCTAGGACCCCTTAATAGGAATACTGCACTCAATGTTAGACTCGTAGCTCTAGACGAGCAGGGAAACGAATTCGGGTCGCTGTGAAGGACAGCACAACGACCCCAATACACGATGTATCTAATGTAGCACCCACGGGCATGCATGACGAACTGCATATCACCGACTTATACTCGGCAACCTATGCAACGCCTTGCTACATGACAAGCCCACACGTGAAATCTGTCCCATTCACACACCCGATCGCTCTCAAGAATCTGGACGACGCGGAAGTACGTGTCCAAGCACTGTTCGATGATGGCGCAATGACTGGAGCAATGTGCTCCTCTGTGTTCAACATCGTAAAACACACCCTAAAAGGCTGGCAACCCTCTACCCAAATGCTACGCATGGCAAATGGAGCGGTCATCCCATCAGAAGCCACGTGGACAGGCACAATATGCGTGGAAGGCATAGAAGCCTGTGGAACATTCGAAGTGTTCAACAGCGGCGGTGGTTGGTCATTCCTGTTCGGAAAACCCCTCCTACGAGCCTTCAAAGCCAAGCACGACTACGTTACGGATGAAGTTACAATAGCAGATAACAGGAACGTCGCAACACTACGTAACCACCTCACGGAGAACCCAGGCCACAGACCCCACGACACGCAGAGCCAAACCAAAGCAGAAAACAACCAAAACGCCTGGCCCACAAATGCAAAAGACCACCCAGTAAACGCCCCCTGCACAATAGGAACGATAGCGAGCGCAGAAACGGCACCCACAAAAGCTGCCAACATCTTTACCAGACAAACCGACCCCTTCGCGCAGCCACGGGTAGACTACATCACACGAAGCGTCAAAATTGGCAATGATACCTCACCAAAGGAGAGAGAGGAGGTAACTAAGCTACTAACAGAGTTCGCAGATGTCTTCGCATGCTCCCTCAAGGAGGTGCTACCCATACCGGAAGCGCAAGTTGAATTAACGATACCCGAAGATGCAATGTTCTGAACTACGGTCCACCAACAGCCAATGAATCCCCCACAACGCCAGTTTATGAATAAGTGGGTTGATGAAATGCTCGAGGCTGACTTGGTTGAGTATGCAGACATACCACGTATCAAGCATGTCGCCCCGACAGTCCTAACCCAGAAGACCCACGATGCAAATGGGGGCATGACATTAGCGGACCTCCAGCAAGAGCTAAACAACCAGTGCGAAGGCGCAAACATGGACTATCCACTCATAGGTCAACCCAGCGCAATGAAACAACAACGGCCAATAACAGTGCAAGTGCCAAAGGAACCCCCCAAATGGAGAGTAACCCAGAACTTCGCAGAACTGAACAAGGCAACGCAGATACCACCGATGTTCCAAGGTGACATACGTGCAAAGCAACAACGGCTGAGTGGACACCGGTATGTATCAGTCTTTGATTTTGCTTCAGGGTTCTATGCCATCGAAATTCCGGACAAATGGCGGCCCTACTTCACATTCTTCGTGGACGGCAGAGGCTACATCTGGTACAAGAGGATGGCCATGGGCTGGAAAGGAGCACCTACTGTGTTCTCCGCCACAGTAACGAAGCGACTACACGACATTCTAACAAGTGATCTCATGGAGCTCTTTGTGGACGATGGTGGATGCAAAGATGACACATTTAATGGTATGATGACGAAGCTACGACAGGTCTTCCAACGCTGCAGAGACCACAAACTGTCACTATCACCAATGAAGTGCAGACTTTTTATGACTGAGACAACATTCGCAGGAGCAACAGTAGGCCCGCAAGGTGTTCAACCAGACTTAGCTAAGTTATCGGCAATTGTCAATTGGAAACAACCAGATAACGCACTCAACCTACTATCCTTCTTAGGGCTCACGGGACACTTCCGCGACCTGATCAAGAGCTACTCAAGGATAGAGGGACCACTGCGTGACCTGATAAAACAGGTGGACATACCTAAGCCGATCTCTAAAGCTACCTACCGAAGAGCCATGACTAACTTCAAATTACCAGACAAATGGGAACAAAAGCACACGGAGGCGTTCCTCAACCTAAAGATCGCCCTAACACGCCAGCCGGCACTGCACGCACCTCGGTATGATGGAACACCCTTCATTGTAACAACGGACAGATGCCAAGAAGGTTTCGGGGCAGTACTCACGCAGAAAATCAAGACACAAACACCGAACGGCAAACCAGTCGAACGAACAGTACCAATAGCGTTTGCATCAAAGCGCACTTCCGCAGCTGAGCAGAAATACAAGCCCTTCCTACTTGAGTTTGCAGCGCTAAAATTTGGTCTAGATCAATTCTCAGACACAATCTGGGGATTCCCCATCGAAATTGAGACTGACTGTCAGGCACTCAAAGACGTACTATCAAATGACAACATGTCTGCAGCGCACGCGCGGTGGAGAGATGGTATAATAGCTCACAACATCATTGCAGTACGACATGTACCAGGGCGCCTCAATGTGGTAGCAGACGGACTAAGTTGACAATGGGACAACACAGAACGTATGGAAGACGATGGCAGCAATTGGACAGTCAGCCCGGATCCAGAAGCCCGGTCAGGACTCACGAACGACCTATTCACAGTCACAAAACTACCACACGAAGAACAACAACTACGAGAACGATTCCAATTGGAACCACTGTTCCTAGAAGTCGTCAACGCAATATGCAACACGGACAGCACCACATCGATACGTGACCGCAGCAGAGCAAGGCATCGAGCATCCCAGTACCTAGTACAGAATGGGAAACTGTGGAGAATCTATGGAGGAACCAGCATCCGCCCACGGCACAAGGTAGAGTGTATCACGCGTGATGAAGCAGAACAAACGAAGCAACTCCATGAAGAAGGGGGACACTGGGGAAGGGACGCATTAAAAATAGCACTAACTGACAGGTACCACTCCCCGAAGCTAGACATATCCATCATGAAAGCCATCCATGCCTGTGCAAGGTGCAAAAACTTTGGCACTCCGAAGTTGAACTCCCTACTAGAACCTATCACACGGCGCCACCCATTTGAACTACTTGTCGGCGACTACCTCTCAATGCCAACAGGAAAAGGTGGGTACCATACATTGGGCCTATTCCTTGACACCTTTTCGCAGCACCTATGGGTCACCAAGTTCAAAACGGCCGGAACGGCAAAAACGACAGTGGACAGCTTAACGACTATTTTCAACAACTTCACGCCATCAGAAACATTTATGACAGATGGTGGACGACACTTTAATAACGAGCTGGTCAAAACCTACTGCGCTAAGTGGTCTTGCGTACATCACGTAGTGGCAGCGTACTCACCATGGATCAATGGTCTAGTGGAAGGTACCAACAAACTGCTCTTGCACGTCCTAAAACGCCTATGCGCTCCGGACATAGGTGAAGACAACACCATGGAAGAAGACTGGGAAAAGCTACCTAAATCGTGGCCAGACCACTTGGATGACGCAGTCCGCGCCCTCAACGGTCGCCTCCTCCCGTCTCTCAAATTCACACCTAAAGAATTACTACTAGGTCTCGTGATTGATACCAAACGCACGGAACTGACGCACAGTGATATAGAACCGTCAAACGTCGACGCCGCCATACACATGGCATACGTGGCACAGCAATGCCTGGATGGCTATGACAAAGCAGTGCGACACGCCATCAAACGGAAGACAGCATTTGACCGCTGCGTACTGAAGCGTCAACGGACAGAGGTCACATTCACACTAGGACAACTCGTGCAGATCTACAGAAGTGACTTGGACAACACTTTCAAGATGGAGCGGAAACTGTTACCTAAGTGGTCCCAACCACATAGGATTACATCACGACTAAGAAACTCATACAGATTAGAGACGCTAACGGGCACACTGCTCTCGGGCGAGTTCAGCGCACGAAGACTGAGAACCTTCATTCCAAGAGAAGGCACACGCTTGTACAACGCCCAACAGCAATACATGCAGAATAGGAGAGGAGAAAGGGCAAGAGAGGACATATCAGAAGAGGAGAACGACGATGAAAGGGAGACGACAAACACAGATCAGGAGAAGGCAGGTGGACTGGACGATGAAGACATGGACGACGGTACAGAAGGGACGGCGCCAGAAGGGGGCCCAGCAGATGGACATAGAGTCAGGGCATAGAGGACGACAATTTCAGAGTGTGGCGGGCTCGCAGACGATGCGGACGTCACCGTTTTCAAAGGGGGCACATGTAGTAGGGGAGTCAGGGGTAGAGTCGGGGGAGCACTCGGGCGGTGCTTAGTCAGCACCAGTAGATCACACGGGCGGACGCATGTACATGGACAGATTCGGACTATCACACCACAGGATTGCGAGGAGTCCTCACTGTCCCATCGTTTGATGGCAGAAGTGCGGCAGCTGATGAGGACGAATTTGAAGTGGCTCTCGATTAGCCGGGCGGATGTCAACTTTCAGTGTTATTGGTGTTATCTCATTTGTACTATGTGATACTGTGCAATGTTATGATCATTTTGCGTGTCTGTGCAACTTCTCATGTCTGCTCTGTCAAGGACTACATAGCATTCTGTATGTGTGATTCACAGAGTTACCAAGCCAAGAACTACACTGCAAGTATAGTGTACTTGTACAACTCTACCAAGCTCTGTAATAGTGGGTACCTT
>Ga0307518_10003733_pt1 | contig 10952 bp, 5 predicted proteins | sample 25_EM_MG_FD_203889 | JGI IMG/M metagenome (GOLD analysis project Ga0307518, IMG submission 203889) | Populus trichocarpa ectomycorrhiza microbial communities from riparian zone in the Pacific Northwest, United States - 25_EM | ecosystem: Host-associated > Plants > Roots > Unclassified | place... | reverse complement strand
GGCCTTCACCTTTGTCTTAGGCTGTCTATTTGTTAGTCTACCAATAGGGAATCAAGATAGCAGTTGGACGCCTGCAATGAACGATTAAGGGTATCCATTGGTTGAGAGATAAAGGCATGCTATTGGTCTAGACCTACCACTCACGCTGTCTAGTATACATCTTCATTCCTCTCCCTAAAGATACCATTTCCGTTAAGTTAGCATCTTGAACAGTCAGTATCACAGTCCTTTAGTTCCAACAGTAACATCTACCTTTCAAGTCAATTTAGTAGTAGTGAATAGTTAGAGTGAAGAACCCCTGTGAGAAGTCCAACACTAAACAAAAAACCAGCCGAAATTGAAAAGAGTTATACCACATTCACTGAAGGAAAGCGAACAAACCCAACTCGGTTTGCCTGATAGAGAGCCCAGTCTTTTGCCCAACAGTCTACATTTTTCATCTTTATAAGCCTTTTCTCTCAGTAAAGGCAATCCCCTACGATTAACCTGTCGCATTTTCTGTATCGCAAATAAGAGAGAAATAATTCAGCAAAGATAACTTAAAGTGGGGATGGTTGTCGGGTCAAGTAAAACATCAAGTCGGAATTGGAGAAGAGCCAGAAGAACACGAAGCCAACTAAGCCAACAAGCCATGAGGACAATTTTTCCGCTGCATGGGAGAAGCCGCAAGCAAGCATCAACCCGCCGACCCAAAAAGACAAGAGGTTTAAAAAAGCCCAGGTGAGCCCTGTGATGGACAAGACAGAAACACCAGTTCCACCCATTTCCCGTTTCCCACGATCAAAACGAAGCCCATGAAGAACTGAACCGCCAATCGCTCCGGCCTGCGCCCCACCTGGTTCCTGTCCACCGAACCATCCGCTGAAACGCTATGCCGCAACAATTTCGACAGAACTGGGCAAGATATGCGCAGAGCGAAGATACAAGACACTCGACGAAAAGAAGTGCTGAAATCCGAACTTTCTGTGAGCCAATCTGGATGTAAAATTTCAAGTAAAATAAAAAAAGGGTAGGAAACAAAAAAGACAATTGGTGAAAGGAAAGAAAAAATAAAATTAACGAAGCTTCCAGCCGACCCGAGCACGAAAAGATTTCCGCAGACTTTCCTTTAGCATCATCCCGAGCCTTTTTCACGCTTTTATTTTGATCCCCGTAAACACCATCGTCCGCTGAAAGAGGTATTAAACTCCCCCATCTCCAATCTATGCTCCGCCCATCCTTCATATTCATGCTCCTTGCCCGCCAATAGTGTTGCGAAATGTTTTGCTAATCTGAAGAAACTCCGAAAGCTCGAAGAAAGTTTGTTTCCCACGCCGTCGCTGCATCCCATAGATAATTTCCCGCCGGCTTTGTAAATATTTGCTTACCCTGACACCTGAGATTACGCGCAACGACTTAATCACGAAGAGATTTATTTATGCTGGAGACTTGCTCGCAGCGTTAGCGATATTTCGACGATCATCGTTCATCGAAAGACCGCCGAGACCAGTTGAGAGAAATGAGAAAGGATCATTGTGTCCGTCGTTGAATCCACCGTTGGAGAACCCAGCCGATGGTGGAGCTTGGCCTGCAGACGTGAACGCAGCCTCGGCTGCACGGCTGTCAAATGGCGTGGAGTGCATGCCGCCGTTCGGTGCGTACTGAGCACCCATTGGCGGATATGGACTAGCGGCACCGATTCCGGATGGGAGAGCGTAGGTGCTTGTTGGTCCACCGAATTGCTGACCAGGAAATCCAGCACCTGAGCCAAAGCCAGCAGCGGCAGCGAATGGCCCAGGACCAGGTGTTCCAGCCATGGAGGGGGGGCCCATGCCGAAGCTAGATGGCGTGTCCATTGGCGAGGGGAACGCATCAGCAACCACAGCAGCCCCGGCTCGACTGGCACCGCAGCGGAGACAGCTAACGTTTTTCGCAAAGTTATGATAACCGCATCCGTCCGATCCGCACTTCCAGTCACCAGCTCGGAAGGGTACCATACCAGAATTCCCACCACGCATATGACCCATTCCGTGACCGTGGCCGCCCATATGGTGCGCAGGGGGCATCATTGAGGGATGTCCATAAGCGTAAGGGTAGCCCATCGGGTCACCGGCCGGTGCACCAGACATTGCCGGGAATGAGCAACGGAAGCATGCGGTGCGGCGCTGAAAGTTGGAGAACCCACATGAAGGGCATGTCCAGTCACCAGGACGTGGGCGGTTCTTACTGGGCGGGAAAGGAGTCAAGATATCTGCCGCACGGTCAAGAACACGGCTGGAAGACGGAGAGACTTCAATGGCTTTCTCGTTGAGGGCGCGTCCGTTCATGCAGAGACTCTCTGCGGCCTTGATGTAGTCAGTAGATGTCAAAACATGGAAAAAGTCAATTAAAAATTTGAGGACTCAAGCACCACGATTGGGTTTTGCAAGGGTGGCCTACCTCTTCGTGTGATGAGAAGACGGCGAAACCTGAGCCGGTGGGCTTATGCTGGTCTGGGGTTCGAAGCGTCCAGAAAGCAATGGGACGACCACCGAACTGCGTGAACCAGCTCTCGAGCTCGGACTGAGTTGTGTCATGCGGAAGGCCACTCATGTGTAGGACCTTGCTTCGCTCAGAGAGAAATGCTCTAACGTCAGCACGCGCGTCCATTGGTTTGGTGAGCACGTCTGGATGCTCCTGCGATGGCTGTGATTTGCGAATAAGCCCTCTTAAAACCCTGGCTAGTGTGACGGCCTCTTCCATTGCACGCCTCGGCGAGGCGGGTGCTAGAGCCTGAAGGTGGAAGGGAAGGTTATGCTTAATTGGTGCTGATGATTGGACAGGTTCAACTTCAAGAGCAGCACAAATATTAGCCAAGGCACTGGACCCAAACGGCAGAGACTCCGGGTGATGTGCTTGCCAGCGTTGGTACTCGGTACGGAGATCAAAGGTGCGAGAGTGCTGTAGATATGGCGGTAGAACAACGGCCTTATCCCTAGCTTCTCGTGGGAGCTGAACGCGGAGATCCCATGAGTCGAGTGTGACAAAAGCGAATTCGTAGTTCTTGGGAATGAGGTGTTCTTGGGCGAATTGGTCGAATCTATTCACGGCGTCACGGAAGGAACCAGCATTACGGACGTGTTCCCAAGTAAGCGTTGTCAAGCTGGCTGAGAGGGTGAAAATTTTCATGTCAGCATGTGAGAATTCATCTTGGGTGAATCCGAGGTGTGGACCTACTACAGAGCGGAGTAATGGGTGTATTCACAGGCTTGACGAGCACGCTTTCACGGTGAAGCTGGGTTTACGTAGGCACGTCAGCAAGCGGAAGGTGAAAGCGGGAGAGGGGAAAGCACCTCCTCGCAGGATTTTGCATCCAGCAAAATCCATCCCAACTCAATGACCTCTGCTGAATCTTTTGTCACATATACGCCGTGCTCGTCGCAAGTAGTGGCCACATGGATCACCACGTATCGGTCTAGATTGGGAGCTTGAGGCGGATTCGTTGCCATGTCTGCGGAGAGGTAAAGGGAGGAGGATCGGCAGGAAGGTTGAGAGAGGGTAGAAAGGGATTATATTTATGGCGGCAGCTGTCACAGTTGTCGTCCCAGAGGCTTAAAACGGGGGGTGGCGAGTGGAGGGAGAGAGGTTTGGGTGGACGGCAAAGGAGGCAAAGTAGTGGAAAAAGAAGGCGTGCAGGAACTATACAGATTGCACAAGAGTAAAGTCGTGCTTGGGGAGGATGGCGAGGAACTTGACGGGCCAGGTCAAGTGGGTGGTAGTGGTAGTAGTGGGACAGGTGGTGGTGGAGGAGTGGAGAGTGAAGGACTCGAGTTGTGGTCTCTGAAAGATTGAACGGATTCGGTACGAGTTCGGGACGAGCTAAACAGCAAGCTAATACGCTGCTTGGCCGAAGCTCCGAGTACATGTAATCACCCAAGCCCAACCTTGAAATTGCGAGGACGATTCGATCTGTGACTTGTGCCGTGTATCTGTCGCTGCAGGACCATTGCAGGTTGTTGCAGGTTGTTGCAGCCCATTGCAGGTTGCGGCAGCCATCATTGCAGTTGTTGCAGCTCTCCTACAGCTTCCCACAGCGCTCCCTGTGCTTATGGCTTTGTGATATTACAAAGGGCTGGGTGGGGGGAAAAGAGAGCTGATGCTGGTTGGCAGCATTGCTAAGGTTAGCGGCCCATCTTCCCATCTGGAAATCTGAAACGCAATGGCTGCCCTCTCATTCGCACGCGTCTTCCGCGTGGACTTCCTCCGCCGCCAGCTTTGACCGTCACACGTTCCACAGTCAATAATGGACAATGGAGAATCCAAGAGAACCCGAGCACTTGCCCGCCGCTGCCGCCGCCACCACTACCACATCACTACCACCACTACCACCACCACCACGGGAACGGAAAAGAGGGCTGACTCCCAAGCAACGGTTGTTCCGCTGAACTTCACCTTCACTCACTTGGCATGGACAACTCCAATCCTTTTCCAAGCAAAAGTAACTTGGGTGGTGCATCACGATACAGGGTTCAAGGTACTTTCGTGATGATTTGCTTTTCGATAACCACCTGCAACATGGGCCTAATGGCTGCACACATGCCAGCTAGAGGTCCCCTCGACGATTGTCTGGCTGTCAAGTTGAGACAGATGCATATCAATGAGTGCAGCCCGGCGAATGCAGTGTGAATGTTGAAATAGAGAACCTGGAAAAGCTGTGAAGAACAGGCAGGCCGACTTTCCACCGTTGGGGCGTGGGAAAGTAGTTTCCTTTATTCACTGCTAAAAATAAAAATAAATTTTTGGTGCTTTTTCCGCAAGGGGCCTCTCAGCACGTTTAGGGCTTGCGACCCCTGGCTTGGAGTGACAACGCTTATGCCCAAAGAGGACAATCATGCCCTGTTGGAATCTTTCACTCCCATTCCCAGGTGCAGGGAGAGCCTCTTTTTCATCAAGGTCCAACGCCAGCGCCCAGAGTTGGGCCGGAAATGCAGACGCGCCCGCTGATCCGCCTCGACATGACTTAAGGGATCGAGGCCCAACTCGTTTAGCCGTGGCCTCACAAAATCATGTCACATTCACAAGACAACTCTTTAGCTATAGAGCCTTTAACAAAATTATTAAAAAATAGCTGTAATATATTTTATTACTAATATTATTTATATAAAGGCTTTAAGCTTTTAAAAATAAGTTATTCTAGCTTAAGTAAAGTTGTAAACCTATCTTAAGTTGGTGTGTTTTGGTATGTGCGAGGCCACGACCCAATGAGGTGGACCTCGGATGCATATGCCATGCGACTATCTTTAACCAGTGAAAGGGGGACCGCCTCTTGGAATTGGACATCCGTCGTGGAAGGATGCTAACCTAATACTGCCGATGCCTGTTTGGGCTCTGTAGCTGTGCTGCTGCAATGGTCTCTCCTTCTAGCATCAATCCACAACCCAGCAAAAGGTAAAGGCCAGCTGACGTCTGCCAAACATAAATCCCGACAAAATAGCAGACAAGAATACACCAGTGCGTGATTCATTTATTCATTTCCCGGACATGTGTAACTGGGACAAGCAAAGTTGTTGAAGTTCTTCATCAAATAGGCGGAGCAGCAAGCCATTCAACTATCTTAATCAAGTCTCTACCCGCTCAAGGCTTTATTATAATCTGTTGGTAAGGGGGGTACTTGGGCAGTCTCTTTGAGCTCAGCGACGGGTCACGTGATGGGTCACGTGACAGCGCGCGGGCCATCGTGTAGATACCTTCTCGGGGCCTTCGAGCCCCTGAGATTCTTCCTCATAGAGCATCTTATATATATTTTCCACCAGACCAGTCACCGGTCTGACAGGTTATGAGCCCTCTTGCAGCTTCAATCAAAGCTCTATCAGCTGCCATTTTATTTTCTAATTAACTGGTCGACACGAAGCCACAAAATCCTCAAATTTGGACCCGGGCACGGTACGACAGAAATTCATAACAAACCAATACAAATACACGCCACGCACGATACGGTTAAACCGATTGATTGCATACCATGGCGGACACGGTACAAAAAAAGAAGGAATACCACAGCTCTCTTGGGGCTGTTCCTGTATTGAAAGGGGACAGCAATTACGAAGAATGGTATCGTCGAATCGTACGACGACTGGAGCTTCACGACCTCCTACCAATGATACAAGGTACGGCTGTAGAGCCACCTTCGCAGACGGACGAGCACAGAGATTGGCGTCATAAACAGATAACGGGACTTGAGGTAATTGAGGGCGCAGTGTCAGAATCAATTCGCGATCGACTTGCTGCATCAGGCAAGCCGCGCGATTCCATCAAGGATTTGCTTGATTCGATTCGATCACTATGCACCGCGCAAGGACTCGTTCACGACTACCAAATATGGAACCAATGGCTCGATCTCAATCGCAAAGACTATACCTCGCTCGAAGCCTACACAGAAGCTTTCGTCTCAGGTATGAGGAAATCAAACGCGGCGTCAATGCCGATATCAAGGAAGCAGGCGCACGCCCGATTGCTTCACGCGGTAGAAGAGGAATTCCCTATTTGGACAGCCAATCGTCGAGAGGCAGCCAGGAGAGTCACAAAGGAGGAAGACCTTATTACAATAGAGGAGCTGGTGAGTGACCTTATGGACGAGAGTCGTACTCGACCAGCTACCTCCATCGCGATGTCCTCAGTCAGCAAGAACCCACCCAAAGACGATCAATCAAAATCCAATACAGAAGGATCAACATCAAATGAAAGCCCCAAGCGATGCTCATATTGCTATGTTAGGCACGCTGGTGATAAAGAGAGGTGCTTCTACCTTCATCCGGAGCTTCGACATCCAGCGTGGAGGCCCTATAACAAGAATATATTATGCATAGATCCGCCCCAGGAAGAGGCGGAGACTACATCGAATTCGAATCATCAAGTCGGAACGACAGGCAGAGGCTCGGCAGAAGGCCTATTCATCAGCAGCATGGCCGTAGTCGACGACTTGGGCGACAGCAATCAGGACTGGTTTCTCGATTCCTGTTCCAATATTACAATAAGCAATGATCAAAGCGAGTTCATCAAGTATGAGACTCTATCACCACCTTACGTGATAGCAACATCAGGAGGGACTATCCATTATGCGATCGGCAAAGGAACGGTGCATATACCCTTACTGATGGACGACGGTAGCACCTGCACGGTGGCTACCGAGGCCTTCTTTGCATCCAAATCACCTCATAAGCTCCTATCGGAGTCGGCTCTTGAGAAGCGCAAACAGCTCTATATTGGGCCTGACAAGGAGACAGGTGGCCGTACGATTCTGAGGTACTCCGACGACTTGGTGGTGGGCAGAGCGACCTGCAAGAACGGCCTGTACGTGGTTCAACAGGCTTCAAAGCCTCAATATATTGCGCACGCCTCGACGGCAAAGCGCCAGATCTCCCGACCTACATCTACTGCGAAGGAGACAACCAAAGCGCTGCGAGCCTTCGAGAAGGCAGACCAGCAATCAACTGCCAACTCCCTCCTAGCAGGCAGGGAGAGCATGATACCGACGATCGCTAAGAGCGACAAAGAGGACGACGATCAAGAGGACGTCGATCCTGATAACAACGGAGTCTATCGAATTGACCAACAGCTTGAGGGGGGTGTGGAGACAGAGTCTGCTAGACCAAAGAAGGTCTCTTATACGGCAGTCGCATTCTCGTCTTACGCACATATACAGCCGACCCCTCCGGAGCCTTATCCAAAAGCTCCGTACAAGATCAAGATACCGCGAACGTTAAAGGAAGCCCCGCAGTCACCAGAGGCTCCTCACTGGCGGCAGGCATTAATTGTTGAGATGACTCAACACAAGAAGACCAAGACGCATCGATTCGTCAAAAGGCCAAAGGAGCATTATACGGATATCAACCTCCGCAAGGATATTGAACGGGGCAGGATTAAACCTCACCAAAGGACACCTATAAGGCGTTCAAGATGAGTGTCGGAGTCACCAAAGTCTCCTGGGTCACCTAGGCCTAATTAGGAAATCATACTACGACCGGCGGAACCTCGGAATTGGTGCCAATCGACTCAGTTCCAATTTTCAAAGGCTTACTAATACTACTTTTCAGCATGGGAGACGGGCGATCGAGCGTCGTCGATATTCTAAATTTCTCTTTTCTCAGTTGCATTCCTTACTACTTGTACTGCCCCTACCTATTAACCACAACCTTACGGAGCATGGTATAGTCATCCCGGAGGAGTTTCCTATTCGCTAGAGCTCATAGAGCCTGGGGGGGTGTGTTGGTAAGGGGGGTACTTGGGCAGTCTCTTTGAGCTCAGCGACGGGTCACGTGATGGGTCACGTGACAGCGCGCGGGCCATCGTGTAGATACCTTCTCGGGGCCTTCGAGCCCCTGAGATTCTTCCTCATAGAGCATCTTATATATATTTTCCACCAGACCAGTCACCGGTCTGACAGGTTATGAGCCCTCTTGCAGCTTCAATCAAAGCTCTATCAGCTGCCATTTTATTTTCTAATTAACTGGTCGACACGAAGCCACAAAATCCTCAAATTTGGACCCGGGCACGGTACGACAGAAATTCATAACAAACCAATACAAATACACGCCACGCACGATACGGTTAAACCGATTGATTGCATACCATGGCGGACACGGTACAAAAAAAGAAGGAATACCACAGCTCTCTTGGGGCTGTTCCTGTATTGAAAGGGGACAGCAATTACGAAGAATGGTATCGTCGAATCGTACGACGACTGGAGCTTCACGACCTCCTACCAATGATACAAGGTACGGCTGTAGAGCCACCTTCGCAGACGGACGAGCACAGAGATTGGCGTCATAAACAGATAACGGGACTTGAGGTAATTGAGGGCGCAGTGTCAGAATCAATTCGCGATCGACTTGCTGCATCAGGCAAGCCGCGCGATTCCATCAAGGATTTGCTTGATTCGATTCGATCACTATGCACCGCGCAAGGACTCGTTCACGACTACCAAATATGGAACCAATGGCTCGATCTCAATCGCAAAGACTATACCTCGCTCGAAGCCTACACAGAAGCTTTCGTCTCAGGTATGAGGAAATCAAACGCGGCGTCAATGCCGATATCAAGGAAGCAGGCGCACGCCCGATTGCTTCACGCGGTAGAAGAGGAATTCCCTATTTGGACAGCCAATCGTCGAGAGGCAGCCAGGAGAGTCACAAAGGAGGAAGACCTTATTACAATAGAGGAGCTGGTGAGTGACCTTATGGACGAGAGTCGTACTCGACCAGCTACCTCCATCGCGATGTCCTCAGTCAGCAAGAACCCACCCAAAGACGATCAATCAAAATCCAATACAGAAGGATCAACATCAAATGAAAGCCCCAAGCGATGCTCATATTGCTATGTTAGGCACGCTGGTGATAAAGAGAGGTGCTTCTACCTTCATCCGGAGCTTCGACATCCAGCGTGGAGGCCCTATAACAAGAATATATTATGCATAGATCCGCCCCAGGAAGAGGCGGAGACTACATCGAATTCGAATCATCAAGTCGGAACGACAGGCAGAGGCTCGGCAGAAGGCCTATTCATCAGCAGCATGGCCGTAGTCGACGACTTGGGCGACAGCAATCAGGACTGGTTTCTCGATTCCTGTTCCAATATTACAATAAGCAATGATCAAAGCGAGTTCATCAAGTATGAGACTCTATCACCACCTTACGTGATAGCAACATCAGGAGGGACTATCCATTATGCGATCGGCAAAGGAACGGTGCATATACCCTTACTGATGGACGACGGTAGCACCTGCACGGTGGCTACCGAGGCCTTCTTTGCATCCAAATCACCTCATAAGCTCCTATCGGAGTCGGCTCTTGAGAAGCGCAAACAGCTCTATATTGGGCCTGACAAGGAGACAGGTGGCCGTACGATTCTGAGGTACTCCGACGACTTGGTGGTGGGCAGAGCGACCTGCAAGAACGGCCTGTACGTGGTTCAACAGGCTTCAAAGCCTCAATATATTGCGCACGCCTCGACGGCAAAGCGCCAGATCTCCCGACCTACATCTACTGCGAAGGAGACAACCAAAGCGCTGCGAGCCTTCGAGAAGGCAGACCAGCAATCAACTGCCAACTCCCTCCTAGCAGGCAGGGAGAGCATGATACCGACGATCGCTAAGAGCGACAAAGAGGACGACGATCAAGAGGACGTCGATCCTGATAACAACGGAGTCTATCGAATTGACCAACAGCTTGAGGGGGGTGTGGAGACAGAGTCTGCTAGACCAAAGAAGGTCTCTTATACGGCAGTCGCATTCTCGTCTTACGCACATATACAGCCGACCCCTCCGGAGCCTTATCCAAAAGCTCCGTACAAGATCAAGATACCGCGAACGTTAAAGGAAGCCCCGCAGTCACCAGAGGCTCCTCACTGGCGGCAGGCATTAATTGTTGAGATGACTCAACACAAGAAGACCAAGACGCATCGATTCGTCAAAAGGCCAAAGGAGCATTATACGGATATCAACCTCCGCAAGGATATTGAACGGGGCAGGATTAAACCTCACCAAAGGACACCTATAAGGCGTTCAAGATGAGTGTCGGAGTCACCAAAGTCTCCTGGGTCACCTAGGCCTAATTAGGAAATCATACTACGACCGGCGGAACCTCGGAATTGGTGCCAATCGACTCAGTTCCAATTTTCAAAGGCTTACTAATACTACTTTTCAGCATGGGAGACGGGCGATCGAGCGTCGTCGATATTCTAAATTTCTCTTTTCTCAGTTGCATTCCTTACTACTTGTACTGCCCCTACCTATTAACCACAACCTTACGGAGCATGGTATAGTCATCCCGGAGGAGTTTCCTATTCGCTAGAGCTCATAGAGCCTGGGGGGGTGTGTTGGTAAGGGGGGTACTTGGGCAGTCTCTTTGAGCTCAGCGACGGGTCACGTGATGGGTCACGTGACAGCGCGCGGGCCATCGTGTAGATACCTTCTCGGGGCCTTCGAGCCCCTGAGATTCTTC
>Ga0307518_10003731_pt1 | contig 10954 bp, 15 predicted proteins | sample 25_EM_MG_FD_203889 | JGI IMG/M metagenome (GOLD analysis project Ga0307518, IMG submission 203889) | Populus trichocarpa ectomycorrhiza microbial communities from riparian zone in the Pacific Northwest, United States - 25_EM | ecosystem: Host-associated > Plants > Roots > Unclassified | place... | reverse complement strand
ACTGATTGCTTACAAAGCCCTTACCAATCACTTACCAATCCTTGACAAATTCTGCTTATTCCCTTCCCTTTTTGTACTTTAATGCTGTGTCCCCCCATGTATTTAAACCCCTGGGCTCAGCCCAGTGGAAGAGAGCCCAATTATACGAAATTATCCCTCTCTCAGTCTCTCTCAGTCAGTATCCCCTCAGCTCTTTGAGTCTTGTAGGCTTCAGTGAAGGTCTAAAGGCTCAATATCTTCAAGTTTATTCAAGTCATTCAAGTCCAAGTCTTTCTCTAGGCTCAAGCGGAGTCTAGCCTGTCAATACTTCATCTCCAATTGCTTCTGGACGTCAGGAGCCCCCTTGCCCCCTTGCTGCACCAATCTCTAGGTGTAGTATTGCTGCTTCAGTCTCAGTCTACCCAATCCCCGCTTTGACACTTCCTAGGCTATAGGAAGAGTCCAGACATCTATCCCCTTCGTCATCTACTGCTCCTGTACCCGAGGAGTATCCTGCATCTCTGTCTGCATCACCCTGTTGGTGTAGATCCCCTCTCCCCCTCCTCAGCACATCCTCTCTGGACACCACGGAGGCAAACCACCACTCACACATTTTCGTAGTCCTTTGTTGGTGTTGTGTTTGGGTTATTACTCTGACCCAAATCCACACTTTGACTCACACCGGGCCTTTGCTGAGTTGGCAGGACGCAGCTGGAGTTGGTATTTCTTGGACCCTTCTAAACTGCATGCACGCACGAATGCGGCTGCATTGATTAGAGAGATGTGCGGAGGGGTGGAAACCAGAGTGTTGACAGATGGCGCTGGGCCTGGGGTAGACTGGCCGGAGAGGCCGGAGTCAGGGTTACTGGACAGAACCGGAGAGGAAGTCGATGGGGGCACTAACAAACTTTGTGCAGGGGTCCGGAAAGTTAAACTGCTCTCAATCAACGGATTGTAGTGGGTGAGCCAGTTATGTCCAAGGACAATCGAACATTCAGAGTCTAACGGAGTGAGATAAAAGGTCATATGGGTGACATCACTGGATGTGGGGAATTTCACTCATATATCAACAGCTTGAGTGATTACAAAGTTTGATGTACCGTCAAAGAGCTGGAGAGTAATCGGAGGAACGGAGTAGGTGGTAATATTGTTTTTGTGCACGAATTGTATATCTACAAAGCAATGTGTGGACCTGGAGTCCAGAAGTGCATGGGTTTTAGGTAAGTCAAAAGATAAGAGGATAACATGTGGCATAAGGGAATTAGGATCGTAAAGAGCGGACGCGTTGAGGCGAGCCTCCTTGGGTGCACTTCCAGAGTCAACGCAGCTCACCAGTTGTGTGCAGGGCCGGGAGCTGCTCACTCTTTTTTTGACTCGGAGTTGGCACCCGAGTTGGAGTCCATCTTACCGGACTCAGCAGCGATGGCCGCAGCGCGAGCCTTGGCCTTTTTGGTCTTCTTTGGACAGTTGTCCACGAAATGACTGGTACCTCTGCAGAACATGCAGAGGTTGTTTTCCAGATGCCTTTTGCGCTCATCTGCGGTTAGCTTCCCGTCCTTACCAAGCTTGTTGGTTAGGTCCGGTCTGGAACCGGAAGAGGACTGGTTGCTGGTCGCCTTGGACGAGCCAGAGGAGTTGGTGGAGCTGGAGGGGTTTCCAGTCTTGGATTTCTCCTGACCGGAGTTGGATGAGTTGCCTCCAGAGTTGGAGGACTTGGTTGGGGATGAGGTGGACTGGGTCTTCGTCGTGTGAGAGATCTTGTCTTTGCGCTCCCAATAGTGCGCGTTGATCTCTTGACAAGCCCATTCAGAGTCAGGGGTTTTCCGACTCAAGCAATCTCATCCTTGAGGCGATCCGGGAGACTGGAGTAGAATAGGCGACAGAGCGTGCCATCTCCATAGTTCTGGACCTGCGATGCAAGGCAGTTGATATCTACGATGTACCACGTAACATGGTACGAGTCTTTCATCCAGAGATGCTCAAGCTGGTGCTCAGCATCAGCAACTGGGTTGTGAGGACCAAAGGTACTCTGGAGTTCTGCTATGAAGTGGACCCAGCTGTCCATCCAACGTGGACGGTCAGCCAGATTACCGGAGTTGAGGAGGTCCGGTTCGAACCATTCCAGCATCATGCCTTTTAGATAAGACTGGGTGAACGTTACCCTTGCCCTATCTTGGCGGAAAGCTTTGGCACAATCCTGGAAACATAGTTCGCACTGGACCAAAAAGGTCCTGAGCTTTTTGGGGTCTGTGCTGTTGAAGGTGTCCGGTTCACGAACTTTGGCACGGGAGGAAGAGGAGTCGTTGGTATGATGAGAGGAGCGGGAGAGGCAGTTGATGGCGATGGCGAGATTGTGGAAGACAGCCAGACTAGGGTCTAGCTCTTCCGTGGCATCGACAAATTCATTGTCGTCATCATTGTCATTGTTGTCATCTCCGGGGTCGTCTGGATCATTTCCGGGACCGTTCTCAGGGCCGAACCATTGGAAACGACCAGGTTCGCGATGCTCCAGGGTGGAGTCACAATGGTAGGGAAACCGATCACCAGAAACAGATTCATGGTGACCTAAGTCTGCAGAACCATGAAGGCTCTGAGACACAGCATCTTGACGCAGAGTCACAGACACTGTGGGGTTTCGAGCTGTGAAGCTCCAGAATTGGCTAACGGAAGCCGGAGGTTGCCTGGAGTTAGACAGGGCTTGCTGGGCAGCAGAAAGATGGAGGTCATTTACTGCACCTGCTTCTTCAGTGAGTGCGGCAACAGTACGAGCGTGAGAGCACGTAGTCATGGTCATGAGGAAATGGAAACTAGTTTGCATATGAAGTTTTGTATAGTGAACCCACACAAGTGTGAGTCTGAAATACTGTCAAGTCCGGGTCTACTCCAGTAGGGGGTCCGGTCAAGTCCAGACAAAGTCAGATGAAGGAAGAGAGCAGAGGGCTGGACAAGCAGTTAGTCTGGCCAGAGTTGGTGACTGCGTGGATTCAACGACTAAGGATAATGAGCGTTGATCCCTTGCATAGGTTCCAGTCAAGAAGGGAAGATGGAGACAGAGATGGAGATGGACAAGAACAGGAGTAGATGACTATGGTTGATTTCAGACTGAGGAATACAGGATAATCTACAGAGTACTTATACTAAGTAAGAACTAGGGACGAGTACTTATGGTGACAAGTAAACAGCCTAAAAAGTGGACAAGGGATAACCAGAGAAAGTACTAGGTCAGGTCCGGGTAAAATAAACCAGGTCTGGTGAAAATGATACAAGGCAAAGGACATAACAGGTACATGGAGAACTCACGTCAAGGCAGGGTAGACGGTGAGGTGTAGTAAGGACTGTACAGGGATTAGACCAAGGGTCATACTTAATGGAGGTATATCTGCGTGACTGTGACCAGAGTAAGTGATGCACGACCGGAGTTGAGTTGTAGAGCTGCGATGCAACCGGAGTGACCAGATAAGACCCAGAGCTGGACATGGTCGTAACAATGTCTCTGACAGGTCAGATTCATGCTCTCAACCTGTGAGTCTCTTTGTCCAATTTAATAGATCCTGATTTTACACCTGAGCATCTAATAGGAAGGCTGGCATTGTACATAGCATTGTTCAGTCCAGAATCCTGCTAATGGCAGGTGAAGTACAGTGACTCTGGATGGTTTACTTGTCAGTTCTACCCAGCTTCAGACGGAAATGAGGCAAGTCCTTTCACATAATTATTGCCACTAAGCTGTTCCAGGGATGTGAAATTATTCCAGGAAAAATGGGGCTTTGATTATCTGAAGTAACAAAATTTTGGAATTCTATATATGTACTATGTGTCTCAGCTTTGTTGCCAGGTGTGCGATACTATTTGACAATATTGCCAGAGAAAATATCATGGGCCGTGAGTAGCCCTGGTTTTCCTTCATGCGTTATCCAGTATTTCATTACATATCAGGCTATGAGTGTATGGCACATGCCATCACAGACCTTTCCAAGGAAACAGGAAAGCCACTCTGGGTTTTGTCTTTGTGCAAGTGGAGAAGAGTATGATTGCCACAACTGTATGGGGTTTGCCATTCATATGATCATGTCTCAGGAGCAAGTATGTATGGGTGCGGGGTCAGAAGTATGGCCAGAGTTGGTGAGTAGGTGTCTACATGTTGCTTGGTTAGTCCAATCTCCAAGGACATTTGCTCAAACTACAAACAATATTGGTGAGTTGGCACTAAGACTTCTTGCCCTGCATATGGACCTTAGGCAGCAGAGCCCAACTGGAGGTCAATTGGCTACATCATCAATCAGTAAGCTGTTGGAGTATAAACAGGATTGTTGTGGTATATTTATATTTACCTACTTACATAAGCATGCAGTGCACATACAGTAGAGTCTATTACCATAATCCCTCAGTAGCTTGCCAGACTACTGAGGTTACACTACAGCTCTCCTTCTCCCTTCTTTCAGGCTAGACCTTCCCTGTGCAGACCACCACCTTTCTATATAAGCAAACCTTCATTTGTGACAGTGTTGGTGCACTGACTGTGATGATGCCAAACCTCTTGAACATTTTGACCTCATTGTGAACATGCAGGATACAACAAATGAACATGTACTCTCATGCATATAGCTTGATACTGGGTTCTCATTAGTTCTGTATGAACAACGGATGGCTAAGACCAGCACCTCTTGATGTTGGCAAGCAGCTTGCTCAAGGGCTGTGGATGGTGGTCACAATTTTCATCTGTTTCTCCTGCATCCCCTTGAGGATCTTGGCGACCACTGTGTTAATGGGAAGATATGAACACAATTCTCACTCTGCTGAATACAGACCAACCAAGCAAGAGATGAATGCAAGGATGACCTGTGTGCAAGTTGAACAACAACCTTATAATAGTCCCCGATATACATATGTAAGACCTAGTCACAGCAATGTGGCTGTATGTGCCAGCAAAATATGGTGCAGGAAGCGTGACCCTCTCAATGGCTTACTATGCCGATGCCAAGTCCCCAAGTGCTGTTTTGTGCAGTCTGAATGGCGAGAAGAGTGTCATTGTGCTTCTTGTCCTTGACATGTGTGCTCACTTTTAGCTCATGGTGATATGTTCTCTTCCACAGGTCAACTGAGTCTTCCAGCTGGGAAAAATTGTTGTCAGATGAGTGGAAGCTTGCTTGCCAATAGGAATGGAGAAGACTGACTTACAAATCTTGGTGCCTTGGATTTGCAATAGAATAGTCCAAATGGGCAAAACACCCACACAGAAGTAAGGGATGCAATTGCAGCTCTGTGGAAACTTTGTTGATGGACAACCCAGCTCCATGGTAAACAGGTTTGGACTGTCACTCTCACTGCCCTCAGGCATAACAGGTCTGCTCACATGAGGTGTGGTGGCACCAGAAGACAAACCATTCGTAGAGTACTTACATCAACTTGCAAACTTCACTAATATCTGAATTGTCCATTTGAACATTATGTAACTGGATTACTATGTGCTCCCAAGAATTAGAGGGCTCTGAGTTGGATGGAGTGAGCCTTGTAAAGTACAAAGGTCAAAATTATAAATATGGATTACTGCAATGTTTGGCAATGAATCATAGAATAAGACTCATCTTGGGCAGAGGCTGAAAAAATGAATGCAATGATCAAAATGGGCTATTACTAACTGTCATGACTGCGTGACACCTTCTGACTCCGCAAGGCCTCTAGTCTGTTGCAGACTCAAGTCCAATTGTGATCGGACACCTCCAACACTACATATCCATCTCTGCTCTGACAATTGATGCTACGTCTCCTTTTAGTATATAGTTCTGCACTTATGCCTCCGGTTATTGTATGCTTCCATTCTGGTTCTGTTCCTGTTTCCTTTGTTCCCATGTTAGATTAGATCTGATTACTCATAGCTGTGTTCTGTTCACCTTTTGGTCTGTTACACTTATCACTGATCTCCATTCCATGTATGTTACTCATCCATTTGTCATCCACAGATTCTTAGCTACGTCTCCGCTGTCTCTCCTCTGCTTCTTGGTTACTGTACATATCCAATGTAAAGTATAAGTACTCTGCATGCTGAGGGGATTGTCCCTCAGTTCGAATATCAGCTTCAATACTTCCTGTGAACTCCCCTTGGTTCTCCTCTGTCTTCTATGCCTCCTGGCAACTCCGACCTTCATTGGACCTCTGTAACTCTGCTTCTCAGTCCTCCAAAATACAAGGACGCAGGTATCGCAAGGGTGCAGCACATATGCTGAAGCCAAGTCCTCAACTCCTCTGCATCTCCTCTGCCTGTCATTGACAACCCTTCATACTCAACTCTGCTCCTGTCAGAGTTCATTGGAGGAACCAATTCTGACACTAACCTGAACAAGAAGGTGGACCACAAAAAGCACACTTCCCCCCAGTGCTGTGGGCATAATCCCAGCAGTGCATTCCAGAGACCCATGCCTTGAGATGGTCAGTATCCCCACCACAAGACACAATGCAGTTGCACTGCATGTGCAGCAATGGTCAGAGACCTGAATTAGGACAGTGTGTTTTACACTCACAAAAGTAGCGAACAGAATGGGATAAATATTTTAAGAGTATATGCCAACCATGTTCTTGTTTGCTGAAATAAGAAGCTGAGTATGTGAAGGGGAGAGAAGACAAAGTTCAGATGCTTACTGGGGTGTCCTGACCCTCTGGTACTAGAGCCACCAACACCAGCAACCAGGAAAGCATGATAAAAGCGAAGATTGCAGTCAAAATGATCAAGGGATGGAGAACCATGTCTGTGAACAACTTGCTTGTGGCTATAAGATCATGGCACTGTAATGCTCAGTGATGAAGATGGAAGAATATGGGAATGGGACTTACGTCAACTTGAATACTGCTAGGAGACCACAAATCATGAAACATCCCTTGACAGTAAACAAGGACATGCCAAAGATTGTAACAACTGGTCCACATTGACATGGGCACCATTACAGCTAACGCCAAATATAATGAAATTTGTACTTGTTTTTTTTGGGGGGGGGTGAAGTGCGTTCCCAATTAGGAAGACTTGGAGAGGGCTGTCAGATTGCTGCATAGAGTGAAAGATACAACAATGCCAAACCATTGCATCAGCCCTGACCTTAAAGAATGTGCTTTATGTCTCTGGGAGATTGGATGGAGCATTGAAGATATCTGCTTTGTGCTTGGAGTCTCTCGTTCAAGCCTGTACCGCTGGCAAGCTATATTCAATGATTTGGGCACAGTCACCAGACCACCTTCTCCACTCCGTGGACCAACTCAAATCCTTACGCATGCCTTACTTACTGCTTGTCAAGACTTGTTTGCACAGGATTCTGATCTCTACATTGATGAAGTAATCACCTGGTTGGCCTTGGTACACAACATCGAGATCTCTCCAACCACTTTGAGGCACAATCTTGAGGAGGCTGGACTCACACGGAAGATATTGCACAAGCTCATGGCCGAGAGGGATGAGCAATGTCATGGAGATTGGAAGGATCTCATTGTCCAGGAATTTCTACCTGATGGCTCACAGCTGGTTTTTTGTGGACGAAACAAGCAAAAATGAGCTCACATGGGCACGCCGTTTTGGCCAAGCACCTTCTGGATGTTGTGCAGAACTCACTGATGTTTTTGTCCATGGCGATCACTACTCCATGGTTGCTGCTGTCACAACTGAAGGGTATCTAGCAGCTGATGTCGTCAAGGGCTCATATGATAGTGAGTTATTCAACCTCTTTATCAGTGAGAAGGTGGTACGTCAATCCAGCTTTTATTGTGACATGTACTTGATAATATACTTGTCAGCTTCCAGCTATGAAGCCTTTTCCAGTGGAACAGTCGGTTCTAATACTTGATAACTGCTGTATTCACCACAACAAAGAACTTCCCCAGCTCGTTGAAGATGCAGGTGTGTACACTCTATTCGTTGTTGTAATTATTCCACTGACACCAGTTGGCGAGGCTGCCTACTTCTCTACCTCCCTCCATACTCTCCAGATTTCAACCCCATTGAAGAGTCTTTCAGTGCCTGTATGCATTGTGTCATGTTGACAGTTGTTACAGAACTGACGAGTCATCATCTAGTCAAAGCATATCTGCGTTGGCATAGTCATAGCCTTCGACAAGATGAGGATCCCATTGGAACTTTACTTGAAGCTTGTAGTTGTATTACACCGCAAATGTCCAAGGCTTGGTTTCGCCATGCAGGGTACATCAGAGTATAATGCACAATGATGTAGCAATGATATGTTACAAGACTGAATCTGTACTAGTAGTGAGACAAAGAGCAACAATAAGTCCATCCTTTGAGAATCAGAATGTATGTCATACAACATGAATGTGGATTTGGAAAAAGGATTAGAAGAGACAACTATAGCATTTACACTCAAGTATCGGTATTCCACATACCATTCCAAATGGCCTTACAGAACTTGGCATGTACAGCCAAGAAGCCTCACCAACCAAGGATCGAAAAGCCAGCATCTTTCCAATCAGTGTCAGAAAGGCTTGAGATCAGCTTGTTTCCAGGTGTATACTCAATTGCTTTGAGGCATTCCATATCCTTATAGAAAGGTGGTGGTCTGCACAGGGAAGGTCTAGCCTAAGGAAGGGAGAAGGAGAGCTGTAGGTAACCTCAGTAGTCTGGCAAGCTACTATTATATTAGTATATACCTGTAGGTAACTACAAGGTATCAGTAGATAGTAAGTGGTTAGTAGGAATGGTACTCACTCTCAGTAGTCTGGCAAGCTACTGAGGGAACTATGGTACTTGGAACTCTACTCTAGTGTGATGCATGCATATGTAAGTAGGTAAATATACCACAACAGTTCTGTTTATCTCCAACAATCCTTTGGAGATATCTTGTATTTGTTGCAGAACATTTCTAAGGTTACGTCGTGAGAGGTTGTGGTATCCTGGGATGATGGCATGGAAGATGAGCCTGCCAACTGCTCAACTGGATGCTGGGGGCCAAGAGTTGGAGGTACGTGGTAGCCAAATGGTGGATAGTAGGGCATGGTATGATAGTATGACATTGGAGGGGGGTAAGGTCCACCGTGCTGTGTGTTTGGATGGACAAATGGTGGCTGTGCGTAGCCTCCAATATGGCCTGGTTGATTTGGTGGCGGGACAGGGAGGTCAGCTGTAGCTCTAACATGCATATTATATGCAGTAATTTGCTCTAGAGAGGTGTCTAGGTCAGGTCGGGGTGGCTTGACGCTAGTTGTGGCTGTAAAGTGAGTGGATGTTGGGGGAGCTTCATATGTTGCATGACCTTTCAACTGTAAAGTTGGTGAATAATGGTAACAGTGATCGGAGCAGACAACTTACAATGTGGGAGGCCCAGACATCAAGTCGCAATGGGGTCAGTTCCCAAAATTTCCTGGAAACATTGGATTTCCACCAACTGGATAGAGTCACTCAAGTTTTTGACACTCAGCAGAGTAGCCATCATGGAGCGCATGCAACAAATCTGAATTTCAGATAGATCAAGTTGAGAAAATGAATAGATCATGTATGAGCTGGGCTTTGATACTCTCATTGCCACTTGGATGACCAGTTGCAACTTCATCATATTCACTAAGTCCTGCGTGGTTTTGGTTCATGAAAATAATGGGGGGCTGTGTGTCAAGGAATGCAGACTCAGTAGTAAGTAGTAAGTAGTATGAGATGCGAGTATATATAACATACCTCTTTGCATGGAATGGGTTTTGGCAAGTAAAAAAACACAACAGCGTCTCCCTTTTTCTTCTCAATGGACTTCATCATCGCTTTGAAGCCCACCTCATTTGAAACAAGCTTGCGCTCACCCCTTGCAGGTGCCTCGTACTTCCAATGAAGCCAGCTGAGTGTCAAGGACTCAGCTGACATCTGGGCAGCAACAGCAAGCATTTTGCCAAGGTCATTGAATGAGTTTCTATTGGTGAATATAAATGTGTCACATTGCGTGGACTGGGTAACTGTTGATGGTTGCTTTCCACGACCACGGCCTGCTGGAACAAGAGTAGTCGTCTCAAGGAAGAGGTGGCCAGAAATCTCAAGCAGGGGTTTTTTGTCCTCGACTTCAGAGTGGTCAACTTCATCCTCACTAGAAGTGGGCCTGGGCTTGGACTTCTTGGGCTTCTTGGTGTTCTTCACCTTTCGCTTCCATTTCAAAGGCTTTACTGTACTAGCTGTTTGATCATCCAAATCAGCCCCAGCTGAAGGAGACCTCTTCACAGGGACGCTTATTTTTGGCCGCTGTGTTTTTGAGATAGGTGAGCATTGCTTCAAGATTTCGGGACCATCTTGCTCTGGTGCAAACTCGTAGATGAACTTGAATGCAGTCTGAGCTGCTGATGGCCAAGCTGAGCAAAACAGTGCAGTGAATACTGATCTACATACGGCCACGTTCCCTTGCTGATTGTGAGATAAACTTGTTCTCAATCTCCTCGTCAGTTTGTGTGAACAGGGGGTTGTCATACTCTTCATCCATTGTTGAAGGCCAAGCATGTAAAGGACACAGGGAGAGGGACTGTATTCCTAATCTAGCAGTGTGCCTAATCAGGAATGCACTTCACCCCCCTGAAAAAACAAGTTTCAAATTTCATTATATTTGGTGTTAGCTGTAATGGGGGGAGACAGAGGCATGGTGGCTGTTGCAATCATGTCCAACTCCAGATCTTATCTGGTTACTCTGGTCACATTGCAGCCCTATAGCTCAACTCTGGTCGCTCTCAGTTACTCTGGTCATAGTTGTGCATATATGTCTCCGTTAAACACGACCCTTAGTCTAACCCTCATCCAGTCCTTACCACACTTGTCCGTCAACCCTGCCTGGTCATGACACATGGGAAATTTCAATGTTTTGATGTCAACAAAAGTTAATTCCGAACACAAATATTATCTTCCAATATTGTATAATCTAGTTTGCAGAATTTCATATTTGGAGGTACCATCAGAATGTCCATCAATATATATACTTCTGTGAACAATTAAGTCTTGCTCAAAATAGATAAGCAAATT
>Ga0307518_10003730_pt1 | contig 10957 bp, 5 predicted proteins | sample 25_EM_MG_FD_203889 | JGI IMG/M metagenome (GOLD analysis project Ga0307518, IMG submission 203889) | Populus trichocarpa ectomycorrhiza microbial communities from riparian zone in the Pacific Northwest, United States - 25_EM | ecosystem: Host-associated > Plants > Roots > Unclassified | place... | reverse complement strand
TATTGGCATCTCAAAGATCTAGATAAGTTGTCACCAGTCAATTCCCTTTTCACTTACTTTGACAATTGATCGTATACAACTCATCACTAGTATTTTTATAATCCAGGATGTGCTGAGACTAGCCAAACTGTTGCATTACCTAATCCTGGTAATGCATCTCACCTATATCAAAGCAATGCAGCATGACTTATGCTAACCATAAAACTTGTCCCTCCTAACATACATGTAAAGCTGATAATATCAAATCATTGGTATGTGACATTTATATAACCTATCAGGATATGAAAAGATATATTAGAGAAAAAAATCAAACTAGAAAATTAACAACCAAACAAAAAATAAATAAATTTGTAACTCATACTTGGTAAAGTTGTTACACATTCAACTAATCCCGGTAAAACTTGTGGACATGAATGAGATTTAAAGTGAAATATGTAGACCATACTATTTGACATGACAAGCCATAAAGTTAGTATATTTTTTTGCATTTAGTTTATATAAATAACATGTTATTCAAAATTTATTAAAATTCATTATTACTTATATCCTATAGAGAGTTTCCTCTAGGTGTTGCATCAAACATATTACTCCTCCAATTCTATGGACGATCAATATAAAAATGCTCCCACGACTAGAGCTATATTAATTTATATTTACAATTCTAAGTTAGTATTTGAATGGAATTAATTCTAACAAACAAAGTAAATTCTTCGCTGAAAAATTATACCTTGAAAAATATTAGACACCCAACTATTTATCCCATCTTCTTCAGACATGCTTTATATAGTTACTAGTATATATATATAAACACACACAATCATAGCCCTCTAGCTGTGGTTAAGAATGGTTCAAAAGTCCTCTAGTAGTGTTAGGATAAACATTGGCATTGGATTACTTGTAGTACTCGTGAAAATGAGCCCCCCAAACATATGTATTATGTATGCTCAAGCATACAAAACCAATCCTCTATTACATCAACTAGGGGGTTTTAAAAGTAGTATCCAACCACATCATTTTGTGTTGTCACCTCTATAAGCACTAGCCAAAAGCACGCGTCCTGGTAGACAACCACATAAATCATCTCTATCAACCGACCTTTTGTATCTTGTTATTGGGGCTCTATATATCGGAAGGCCAATTAATGTGACAATTTCCTACAATGCGGGTACATCACACCATTATACAGGTGAAACTTCTAGGTCTCACACCTTCATCACTCAACCAATATTGCAATCAATCTAGGGTCAAGATGTAGCTATGTAGTTGAGTCATCTCATAAAAGTTACTGTTGATAACATACAGGCAAACACGCTCATGCAAATCTATAATAGCATGATGACAAGGTATCACAGGATTACTGCCGCTAAAATTAAGCAATTTATACGTAATTATTTAAGCAATATTGTTAGTTAAATTTTAGTTTTTTTTAAATAAAAAAAAAAAGTCAAGTCGACTGACCTTTCCATTCCAAATATCTTTATAGCAATACTGGTCCTGCATGTACAAAACTAACATGTCATCTAGACCTAGCTACATAATTAAATGGTCATGTTAAAAAAAAAAAGTCAAGTCGACTGACCTTTCCATTCCAAATATCTTCATAGCAATACTGGTTTTGCATGTACAAAACTGACATGTCATCTAGACCTAGCTGCATAATTTAAGTGGTCACGTTAGTCGGCGTTAATAGAAGCAGATGAACCTCCTCTAGTTCAAACAATGTCTGGCTTGAGATCCTATAAGAAAGAGTTGTTAGTATTGTAATACAATTAAATTTTAATTTAGGTGACTATAAAACAATAACATATGTTAATAATTTGAAACAAATGCAGTTATTAACATATATTGTCTATTTTGACATGTTTTCTTCATATGATCCCTTTGACAATACATGCCATATTTTTTTATGAGTTTGACTCTCTATCATTCATCTCGTTATACAAACGAGTAGATCTCCATCAATCCTTATTCATTCTCCATCAAGTTGGACATCCATATATATATATATATATAGACCTATATATTTAGACCGTAGTGGCGTGTCATGTAAAGGTTAAAAGTAAAGAATATATTTATGTTTATACTACTCGTTGGAGAAGAATGATTAATAAATTACACGTGATCAATATTTCATAAAATGCAATATACAATGAGATGTGAATATGATCAATGATACATTTATCATTTACCATTGCAACTTACATTATTAATGATAATTGTTTCCTTGACTTCTCTTATAACATTATCTATTAGGATTGTCTTAACCTGAAATAACACCTTTGCAAGATTAAAACACTTGCCATATATGTTCTAGATATTACCATAAGCAATTAATTTAGTTAAGATAGCTGGAGGCTACAATACATCAAGTCTTAGAAACTCTACAACAACATCTATTCATTAAAAAAAATATTTATTACAATTAAAAAAAACCATTTGCATTATAGCCATTAAAGGTAAGCCACAAACACTTTTCAATATATTATTAAAAACCTCTAACAACTTAATCATCATATTTTCATAATCAAGACCACTAAAATCATATGAAAGTGTTCATTTCTCTTTAGGTTCAACTTCTAACCATTTTTTGATCACGTCACCCGTCTCATTTAGATCATTATATAAATTGTCTAACTCCTGTTTTGAAGGATTTATACACATCATATGTAATATATTTTTCAAGATAATATTTTTTTTAATCTAGTGCTAAAGTTACTGATAAAGTGTTGTTAACAATATCAATGATACCTAACAGGCTAGAGAAATATTTGTGTCATTGAATTCGTAATCATCGTGTATCTATTTAATGTAATACATGACTAGGAGTGATCGCTAACTATATACCAACAAAGCAAATCTAAAAGCATCTCTAATTTTTCTTAATCTCTTCATTGATAATAACAAAACATAACAGATAAACTCCATTATCTATGTCATAAGCAATTCCAATTAACAACTGTACCTTATACTTCTCATACAAGTGGTTGTCATCAATACTAATCAAACGGATTTTATTTACTAGCGATATTTTTTTTAATGATGTTATTAAATTGTTTAATTTTATTAAATTTTGTTAATTCAATAATCCGATATATATTTTTCTTGTTTTTTAAAAAGTACTATTATTATTTGAATATTATTTTTTATATAAAAGAAATTTGATCAGATTCATTACATAAATTCTAATAAATCCTAAAGCCAGCATCGTCGAAAAGGAGGGTACGAAAAAGCAAGTGCCATAGCAACTTTATAAATCATTTCTACACGTACGGACATTTGAAAGTCAATATAAAAAGAAATACATCATTTGTAATTCTCATAATGAGATATTAGATTATTACGATTAATTTTACAATTACAATTAAAAAACAAAAATGAAAGAGGTGGCAAAAACATTGATATCGATACACAAAGCCTTACGAATTGGGAAGATGCTTCCCCATTTATTTCTTGTACTTAATTAAAAGCATTTTTTAATCCAGTCACCATAATTTTTTCTTATTTCATTCTTCTTTGTTACCGTGATTAAAAATTAAGTTTGATAATTTATTCCCAACTTAATCTTTAAGTAGATTAATATTTTTTTAAAATATTTATTGGTACATATAATTATAAATTTATTTTATTAGACACATATTAAGATTTTAATTTACAATTATTTTTTTTTAAACTACAAAACATGTTACTGATGTTTGCATTTTTTCTTTCTTGAAAAAAATAATTTGCCTCGCAACAACCAGCTATGGAGATGCTAAAAAAAAAAAAAAGAACCCAATTAAAAATTACATCCACACCAAGAATGCAAACGATAATGAACTATTAAATTAGCTATTTTGTGGAAGGATTTGATCCCGATTTCAGGACTAGTTACTTCTGTTCTATATGCCCCTAACTCCCAGCGTGCCTAACCCACGCTACCCTTCATCCAAGCAACTCTTTTATCCCCCCCCTCCTGCTAAAAAATAAATTAAAAAAAAAAAAAAAAGACAGAGCGAGGCAAACTCTTTCAGCAGGTTAAGCAATAAACATCATCTGCTCCTGTGCACTTCTGTGTACTGGCAGCAGTCCTCTCTGTGGTACTAAAAGCAAGAGCTTAGAATGGAGACAAATGGTCGTGCCCTTCTGCCTAGTCTGCTCCTCATCTGCCATCCTCGTAAAGCCAAAATTACATTTTCTTGTTTTCCATAAAGAAGAAGGCAGTACTGTAATAATCCTATAAATTTAGCTGTAAAATTGCTGTCTCTCTTGCCAAGTAGCACTCCTACCATACAGACCAATCAGCTAGCCGTTGAAACTGCTGAATATTTGATGAACTGCTGCTGCTACCTCATCTGTGGATCCCAGCTCACAATCATCCTCTAACTGTCATTACAACACCATAATAAAACCCATAAAAAAAAAAAAACTGACATGAAAATAGGGTTTTGGATTAGGCAAGAGCCAAGCTAGCTGGCTAGTAAAAAACATTTGACCTGAAAGAAGAAACTATGAATTAACTTAGGGAACAAAGTAGTATTACCTTAAGATTGAAAGAGTAAAGAATTGTTGCTTGGGAAGAACTAATGTTAAGGTGCAAAACTGTAAGGCTAAGTTCCTCCAATGCAACAATAGCTCTCGCCAACTGCCCAAGACTTCTTTGACACTTTATCTTCAAATTTACATGGTTTTGTACAGCAGTCACCTCTATCTCCGCCGCCTCCGACTTCTTCTTCACTGTTCTTTTCTCTTCACATTTGCCTCCTTTCTCCGCCAGATTGTCACTTTGTGGCGGCGAAGTAAAGTATTGGTTGGATGAAATGCCGATGGTGGAGCCTGCTTCTATTTCTTTCATTCTTTTTTGTGCTTCAAGAGATTGAAGAAGCTGCTCTAGTTCCTTCACAAAGTCTATTGCACCTCCTATTATAGATGCCTGATCACCCTGTTTTATTCAACAACAAAAGAAAGACACCGTCACTTTCAAGTCTACAAGACATAAAAATGAGTCGTGGATGCAAAGAGTGGAAAAGGAAACAAAGGATTTTGAATACTTGAGTCTAAAATTGAATTCTTGAGAGTAATAATAACAATAATTGCAAACTGAAAATGTAGATAGTAATTAATATTAGTAATTTTAAGATTACCCTTTGAACATAAGAGGGTGGCATGAAAGAACGGAGAGAGTTAAGATGGTCGTTCATTAGGCGACGACGTTTGCGTTCAACAGCAATGTGGTTCATGCGTTGGCTCTCTACTTCTTCTTTGTTCTTGGTTGGCCTTGTACGCTTTCTCTTTCTTCTTTCTCTGGTGATTATTGTAGTGGATTTGGAGAACTGGGTCTTAATATTAGGTACGGTTTGTGGTTGAGTACCCAATGGAATTAAGGAACCTGAATAGGGTTCAGCGGGCTCAGGACTTACACCTTCGAGGCAGGAATTTGAATGTGGGTTTGGGAGTTCTCTGGTTTCAGATTTGACTGGTGAGTGTAAATCAAATATGTCATGGGTGACACAACTTTCAAGCTCCGGTGGTTGAACTTGGCTTTCTGTTTCAGGCATGTAATAATTGTTCATATTCCATGGTTTTTTGAGGTGTTGGAGTTTGAGTAGTGTCTGAAAGCAGGGTTCTTTGAAGGGAAAGGTGGGTGGGGTTTCTACTGTTTGAAGCATTTGAAGAAAAGGCATTTTTTCATCAAAGATTGGGCTTGAAAAGTATGGTCTTTCTTCTCCAAATCTTAAGCTTTCTGTATTGATAAATCCTTGGTCTAAGCATTCCAAATCCAAGTCATGCTCCCCTAAGAACTGCAAGAAGAAAACAATAACTTAATAAGAAAAAAAAAGAATCTTGAGAGAAAGAAAGGCAATGAGGGAAACTCTTGGTTGGGGTCTTACACCTAACCTTCTGAGGAGGTGTGGAGAAAAACCAACTTTCATGGATTTGATGGGTGTTCAGTTTCAATAGAGAGAGTGAAACAAACGAAGAAAGGAAATAGAATGTTAAAGTGGAGGAAACAGTGCAGTAAACGTTAGCATTTCAAGAAAAATAATGCAATGCATTAAATGCAAGCATTTGGATAAGTAAATGCAAGTCCATTTCTTTGATTCTAGTTAAGGTACTCTAGGAAAGAAAGAGTGAAAAAAAGAAAATGAACAAGAGTAACATACACAAGGATTAATGGGTCCTTCGAGCCTCTCCATTGATGAGCAGTAGTGTTGCAAGAAATTAAATTCTCTCTCTCTCTCTCTACCTCTCACTTCCTCACCAACATTCCATTGTGATTCTAACAAAACGATAGTAATAAATGTAACCCCCAAGAAGCAGAAGGAGAGACCCCATGTACACAACCTCAAAAATTAATATATTCCTTTGTGTTCTGCTGCTGGTGAAACTCTTATATAGAATGATATTAAATTCTCTACAGGAAAAGAGAAAGAAAGTAACTTAGCTACTAGCAGTAGCAGTAGTAGTTATAGAAATGGAGCCCAAGAAGAATTAATCAAGATGGGTAAAACTTAAAATCAAACAAAGGGTAGAAAAATTAAGACCACTCGAGTCAGCTAGAAAGATGTAAATTAGAGTAACAAGTGAAAAGAGTTGAGAGTTGGTGAGGGTTTAGCAGAGAGAGAGAGAGAGAGGAAGAAGAAGAAGAAGGGAAGAGGGAGTTGTCTGGTTTGAAAGGTCCCAATAGCATTATTTCGCAGTTTTGTCCAGCAGCGGGGACAGCCAGTTGTGGGGACTCTTCCTCCCCACTCTCCTCTTTCAACTTTGAATTTTTTATTTTGTAAAATTAAGATGGTAAATGTAAAATTTTATGAGAATAGTACAAATTTCATATTTTTAAAACGTTATATCAAAAAAAATCTCGTACTTTATAATCGCAAAAAACATAGATATCATATTTGAGAAGAAGCGCTTTATCAATTAAAATCTAAACCTATATCAAAGAACACAGAATAAACACAAAAAATCATGGTTCTTTCTCCCGAACCAACCGACTCCCTCACTTTCTCTCTACAAAACCCACCAAACACCTTTATTTAACCTTTAAAACAACAAAAAATCAAACCCATTAGAGATCTTTACCATCATTGGATGTTTTTATGAGCAAAATTGATAGATCTATTTGTTATTGTCTTGCGCGCACCACCGTAACTTTTTTTTTAGTCCTGCAAGCAAGGTAAATATACTAAATTGCTATAAATTTATGTTTTGTTTTGTTGAAATGAAATGATTGTTTAGGTTGAATTTAAAATTTATGGTGAATTTAGGGTTTGTTGAATTAATATGAAATTAGTTAAGAATATAATCAATTAGAGTTGATTTAATATAGTTGAACATGAAAATAAGTTAAATTAATTATAAAATAATTTTTTTAATTAATTATGTGTTGCGTTAATTGATGTTAAGTTTTTTGAATTACAGATTTTACGTGTATTGGTGGAATCAACTAATAATGTAATTAACTACGCTTGATGATTTCATGGACAAGAGCTTGATCATAGTAAAATTATGATGAAGTAAATGTTTCGTTAAATTGTTGATAAGTTGAAGAATTTGTTATTTTCTTAATTATATTAAATTGTGTTTGATTTAATGCATTTGAGCATTAAAATATCATGAATTATGTTTAATTTATGGTGAATTTGCTTTAACATTAAATTTTGAAAATTTGATTGTATTTGATATGAATGATGTGAATAGTGTTAGCATAATGCAATTTAGTTACAATTACATCCAATTGACTAAAATCTAATTTTTTTTAATAGAATATCTTGTAACATATTTAAGTTGTGTCATTATGGTGACACTACTATTCATGATATGAACAGTAGTATAATATACAATGGTGAGAACAGTTTGTTGTTAAATAGTAATTTAGGCATGTCATATGCAAAAATGAAAGAAATCATTTATCATGGACTTTAGTGGAATTATAATGATATTGATGTAGAAATCACTTGGAGGTGTCAGATTGGTGAACACCATTATTATCTTGTACCAATTGCGTGTAATGATAGTTTTAAAACAATGATTAACTCTTTCACCCAAAGTGGTTGAACATGATGGTGTTGTATGATTAACTAATAATGTAATTAGTCGATCAAAATCAGTGTGTGTCGCTTAACTTCTGTTGGTCATTCAAATTCAGTTAGTAGAGGTAAAAACAGTTATTGTTGGTTGATTTGTTGCAAAGGATAGATGATACTATGTTTGACAATCCATTTAATGATCAACATAGATTTGACTATTTTGAGTCTAGTGACAATGAGGATGATGATACGTTAGACCCAAATGTGATGGTAAATGATGATGATGACGTTGATAATGATATTGATGATGATGTGATGATGAAATCATACCTCCTGATCCTGAATTTGAGGATGCTTTTAGGTCTAGTTTTGCTATTTCTAATGATTGTGTATAAAGTCATAAACATATTTCAGGAAGGTCTGAGTTGGAGGTTGGACAAACATTCAACAGTAAAAATGAATTGGTTAATGTTGTTAAACGATGACACATCGCATATTCACTTGAATACCGAGTCCAACGGTCGAACTCTATATTTGTTCAATTACAATGTGTGTAAGAACTTGAATCTAAGAAGTATTTGTGTGAGGGATATCATAAAAGGTCGGATTCATTTTATATAGCAAAGTTAAAAAGATAGCACACATGTGTTTTGATTTTTGTCAAAAAAAAGACCATCATTAGCTTAATGAAAATTTTAATATTAATGATATGTCAACCCTTATAATGAATAAGCTCTCAATGATGATTGCAAGTATACAAGATGAAATAAAATTGCATTACAAGTATAAAATTTCATATGACAAAGCATGAGTTGCAAAACAGAAGGTCATCAAGCATCTTTTTGGTTCACATGAGGAATCTTTTGAAAAATTATCTAGGTTATTGTTGACAATAAAAGAATCAAATTCTGGAATAATCATTGATTAGACACATAAAAGAAATCTTGATTATAGTACAATGATTTTTAGACGCGTGTTTTGGTCATTTGGACCTTCTATTAAAGGTTTCAAGTATTGTAGACCATTTATCAGTGTTGATGACACATATTTATATAGGCGATATGATGAAAAGTTATTGATTACAGTTGTTTTTTATGCAAATAATAGGTTATTCCAAACGTCGCGGCAACCATTAAAAACTAGAAAAAATAATAGATATATAACATCTTGTTATTAGAGGGGATATATTTTATTTAAGGAGTCGTCACCTGGTATTATGGTCATTAGAAATCCTAGCTGATTTTTAGAGATTCTATGGCAATGGATTTGTTATGCTAGAGGGAAGATATTATCACCTTTAAAAAATCCTCCCTTAGGCAGGTTGTATTGCTAGTTTTGTCTTAAATTGCTATAGGTTGTTATGATATGTTATCAATAATTTATCTATAATATTTCTGACTCTAGCCTCAATAAATATTAGGATTGATATTTTTTTACTCAAATATCAATAAATATCAGAGTTGATATTTCTGACTCTAGAGTCGTAAATACCGAGATTGATACTCATCATGAATTCACTTGCCTCGAACACTTTTGGATTGAGTTTTAAAATGGTCATTGGACTCGTAAGAATGATAGAACTGCGCTTTGGACCCTTTTAAAGGGATGAGTTTTTTGTATTTTGTATGTAGACCCAATGGGTCATTTCATTTGGGCCAAGTTCTAATAGGCTTTATAAACTTATTTTAAAGTCCATAGGCAAACAAAATACATTTTTTTATATCAAAAAGTGATAAAACAACAATTTTATAAAAATACTAAAACTTGCAAAAATATTTTTCAACTGTTTTTTATGCTAAGAAATCACAAGTTAATGCAAATGCATTTTTCACATTTTTTTTAGGATTTGGCCATGACGTAAATTTTATAAATAGTTAATAAAAATGCTTAATGATTTTTTTTATTTTCTTATTTTATTATTCTAACACATGGTAAAAAATATGAAATCATGCATCACACACACCTATTTTTACTAATCTACTCACATGCTCGCTTTTACAATGCTAAAAAAATACTCACAACAAATACAAACAATTAATTTGCAAAAACACAAATCTTAGCTTATAAATTAACCTTCAACAGTGTTGCTAAATAGGATGAGACTGCAAAAATAAAACCAGATGTTGTAATAACAGTGGGTTTCCAACAACATGTGTTTGTCACGCGCTGCCATAAATGATGGCGTGTGGAATGATGCTCTGGAGTCCTGGATTGAACATGGCAAAGAAGATTGGGTAGCTTCCCATTTCCTTTTCGTGTCCATGCTTGCGATGAGAATCAATATTACATGTAAAAATAAGAAAAATTCACAAAGCAAAATCAATTTAATCCCCTCATATCTTTACACATATGCTATCATTTTGGGAGGAAAAGATGGTGGCATGTGATTTGGAGTAAGAAGAGTTGTTGGTTGTATGTGACACGATCAAAAGATTTGATGTCTTCTCCCAAGTGCAGGAGTGTCGAAGTAATAAATAACCTGGCAAGACCGGGATCGAACCACATGGAGGTGAACTATATAAATTACTAATAATATATATAATAAAACAAAGAGTTTATGAGAATTTTATGGGATATTGATGTAAGGATTAAACAAGGATAAAACAATTATCAAGGTTAGAGGATCCACTAATGGTATTTCAAATAAGTATAGTATAAACTCTTTTTATTACTCAACTGGAAACCACACATAAAGGAGGTTCCAATCGGATTATAAATTGTTAATATGATTACATTAGTTATCTTATTCGAATAATGCTAATACTTGTAAATGTTGTCAGGTATTCATAATGTTAATTTATGTTAACAACAAATCAAGTTCCTTTCATAACACAGGTGTCGGTTATACCATACAGCTGGTTATAAAAGGATTAAGTATTTGTTGTACCAAGGGTTATACAACATAAATCTAGACTAACCATTTAACAAACAAAGTATTAAGAGTGAATAAG
>Ga0307518_10003726_pt1 | contig 10961 bp, 8 predicted proteins | sample 25_EM_MG_FD_203889 | JGI IMG/M metagenome (GOLD analysis project Ga0307518, IMG submission 203889) | Populus trichocarpa ectomycorrhiza microbial communities from riparian zone in the Pacific Northwest, United States - 25_EM | ecosystem: Host-associated > Plants > Roots > Unclassified | place... | reverse complement strand
TTAATTAAAAAACTTAATTCACAATCAATTTAATATTGAAGTATGCAATCCGAAAAGGATATTAATTTTTAAAAAATCAAGTAAAAAATAGTAAAAAAAATATAAGGATCAAATGTGATAAAAAAAATGAAGGATAACGTTGTGAAAAAAACCTAATCTAAAAAACTATCTCCAATAAAACAAGTATAAATTAAAAGAATAGGGGCAAATCTAGTAGATGAAAAAAATTAAAGAATGGATTTTTTTTAAAAAAAAATCTAATTTTATAAATTATTTAAAATAAAAAAATAAAAAAAATTCATCATTAGACATTTACTATCCATAATGTAATGAGTTTTGTGTATGTTTTTTAAATTAACAATAATAATTTAGTTTAATTTAATGCTTCTCAATCTCTCCCTTTATGTTGGAACCAGACCAAATTTCCATCTCTATTTCAATTGAATGCAAGCCCAAGACCAAGACCAACCTTATAAAGAGTGTGAGTGAAATATTCTTTGCTTGAGGAAAACGCGCCGTATCAAGAGAGACCAACAAGCTAAGCAGAAAAACAAAAACCCACCAAAACCCACCATGCTTTCCGTCTCGGTAACAAGGCCATTGACATTCAAAATCTCTCCTCCATCTCCAGCCTTCTCTCTCAGAACCCACATGGAGTCTCCACCAAGAACCCACTTTACCCCTACTTCACATTCTCCTCAAACAAACCCTGATATAAAAGACACTAGTGATGGGTTTACCATAACTTTACAGGAATGGCAAGGATGGGGTGCAGTATCTCCACTACCTGCTAAAGTTGTGGAGATTGTTAAGGATTTGCAGCTTTTGGAGAAATCGACTGAGGTCCAGATGAGCTTTAGTGGGCATCGTGGCAAACTAGAGGTAATAATTTTGTTAATGAGCAAAAAAGGAGGGATTTGATGGAAGAGATTCGATTTTCATGTGTTATGTTGTGTGGTACTGTAATGAAAACGAAGTTTTTGTGAATAGCATTTGTCTTGGGTTCAATTCACTGAGGTTTGTGTTCCTGTGAATGGAAAGATCGGTTCTTTTTGCTTATTTTGCCTGGTATTTGATATATTCAAATGGAGCAATTGAGAATTCATATAGATTTTTTGTGGTGATGAGAATCATTGTTTTGATAAGCTATAGTGTAGTTCCAGTGGGTGTGTTTCACATGGCTGAAAGTCTCTTTTTTTGTGTATATTCTGTTTTGAATTAGGGGGATTTTGGAATGCAAGAGAACAAGAAACATAGAGCAACATATCAGGCTTTAGGTGATTCTGAGAAGAAGCTCCAGTTCTTTTCAGCTCGACAGATAGCTTGTCGTTTGCTTGGAAGTAGAGGTTACCTCTGCCAGAAGGTATGTTCTTGATGTTCAATGGTACGGTGACATTTTCGTGGTGGTTGGTGTGGCCTTTTAATGGGAATTAATATATTTATTTGCAGTGCTGGCTTCCTCTAGAAGAAGATTGTATGTGTTCAAAAGTCAAGCCCAGCTCTCTATGGCGTGGCATAAGGTTTTGGTTGTATATGCATCCAAAGGTTAGCATGTCAAGCATTAGTTCTTGTCCTGAATGTTGTAACATCCTTTGTGGCCATCAAATGTTCAATCAACTTTTTGCAGGATTTTCTACGACAAAACAACACTGGAAAGTTGTTATGGCAAGTACTTGGTGTTGAATCAGCTACTTTATGCCTCTATGGGATTGCTGAAGATGAAGAAATAATGTGGAATGCATGTAAGATTGCAGGTGTGTTCAATATATGCTTTGCAATACACTGATACAACATGTATGTCTGCTTTGTCTGTCACTTCTTTTGACTGCTATGAGAATCTATTTCTGCTGGCCAAAAAAGATGCACAGAAGCTTTGAGTGTTTTAAGCTCTCCATGAAGAACTTTTACGAAGTCACCATTTATTCAATGTATGGTCATTTGATCGAATGGGTTTTATATTTATGTGCTGGAACTTTATTAGCATTCTTTTTTTAGCTAAGGCGATGCAGTTAAGTAATTTTCCTTATTTGAAAACTTTCTGCTTGGTGTTTATTTCTTCCCAACTCCACATATTCTACTTGCAGAACCACTGGTTTAAGTGCTTGATGCAAATTGCAGGAAAGGACAAGGTTTGGTGCCTTTATCCCAACAAGAATGTAGCAACAAAATCAGTGCAGGATGCTGTTTGTCAGGAAATTTCAGCAGATCCAGAATGCAACACAACCATGGTACTCTTTTCTCACAGCTTTAGTGTAATTGCTGTGTTTATTTGGTAATATCTTGTCATTGATGGTTTTAAAATATCCTGACATTAAATCAACAAACGTATCCCAGGATGTGGACTATTCCGAGCCTACAAAAAATATTAATTTCCTTTAAATTCAGGATGAAATTTCTGTTCTCAGTTTGAAAGCTCTCCTCTTCTTTCAGTTCAACTACGTGGTAATACTTATATTGCTTCTCTTTCACAGACAAATGAATATAAACCTTTAAATTTCATTTTGATTGATGGTACATGGAGCAACTCTGCCGCAATGTTCAACCGCTTAAAGGTAATACTTCAAAGCACCTTCTATGTACCTTATCTTTTGTCTAGTGTGTAGCAACTTGAATTCCAGGTTCAACAATTCTTAGGAAAAAAAAATGTGCATGCTTTTTTCCTTCAGCTCATCTTCTTCTATATGCCACATGTACGTGTATAAATTTCTGAACCCTGGCACTAGTTGTTACAAGAGCATGCTGGTTTTGCTACCATACCCTTATATTATAAATATGGGGATGTTCATATTAATAAACCTTAAGCTGTTTTCAGGATTTCATTGACCTGTGTGTTCTCTGTGCAGGAGAAGACAAAGTCAGTATGGGGAGTGGAGGATCTTCCCTGCATATCCCTCTCTGCAGGTGTATCTACAATGCACAAACTTCGGTGAGATATACAACATAGCCTGATCTCTTCTGTAGGGGCTTCTACACATCAACTATTTGTAGTCATACCCCCAGTGACTCCCACCACTTCCTTCTCTTCTCTTTGGCCTTTTGCGAAGCCCTTTCATTATATTAAACTTACAAGTAAGCATGAATGGCATTTTATTGGCAGGCCCCAGCCATCATGGGATCGTACCTGTACAGCTGCAGCAGCCATTGGCCTGCTGTCCGAGCTACAAGTACTTCCACAGTTCAGCTCCTATGGATTGGATAAACAGAATGAAGCGCTGGAGAATGCTGTAGATGTTTTATTAGAAGCACTAACTGCTCGACGTCTTAGGATGGGCCGTTCCATAACCCGAAGACTGAGGCACAGCAGCAACATCTGTTAAGGCCAACCTAAAATTGATATTATTTATCTGTGGGGAAAATGTTAAAACTACTGAGGTATTCTGCAAATACTTATTTGAAATCTTTTTCATATAGGGTGGTTATAAACAGATGAATGATTTTTCAAATCTTTCCAGTTCTGTTGTCAGTGCTGCTATTATTGACTGCTTTTATGTCTCTCAAAATGGAATTCATTCGTCACAAAATTCAACTTTGGTTTTGTCTTCAGTGCCCATTCATCCTCCAGCAGCGTGCTCGAGCATTCTCTTCAAGCAACAATCTCCTTAACATTAAGTTGTTCTTTTTGTTATAGGTTACTGCGTTTCTCTTTTGGCCATGATGCAGGCTTGTGAGGTGCATTTTGTAATTTCTAAGCTGCACCACGTGGTTTTTCTCTTCAACCTCTCATTGACTTTGCAATTCAGAGAATGATGGGATACTGGATAAATCTGAGAACACTGGTACTAATTGAAGTCATTTAGTAGCGTACTTTATAATCGGCTCCTAGTTCGGTAGTTCCTATTATGTCAAATTGGAAGACTATGGGAGAGGTGGAGGGCATCATTTGCAATGTGCAGAAATAGCTGCAACCAGAAAGCATACAATAATGTAGTGGATTTTCTTCCCTTGTGTACTTCTGAGAGTTGGTTCACTTTGATTTGACGTTTTACACTGTAATGGATAACAGCATCTTCTAACCCATATATTGCAGCAATTTTGGCTCCCTGTATTTGGCTTTTATAATTACGTGAATTACATAAGAAATGTTTTAGGGAAATGTTTGTAACTGCTGCAATCCAACAGTCTTGTGGTTCCTTTTATTACATCACATTAAGGGAGAAATGTTTTTCTTTTCATTTTTCCGATGGTAAAATTAGACAATCAGCAGGGCAGGGATTTTGCAACGAGCAATGCTTTAAGCATTGCTGTGTTTCTGTTATAGATATCTTGAATGATTTCTTGGTATCATATCACAATGGTTGAGTTGTCTGCTTGAAATCTGTTGTAGTCTTTATTCAAATGTTTTAGAGGAGTAAATTGTTAAATGGTCACAACTCACAAGCTTAAGCGAAATGGTCTTGTCTGGAAATTGGAACTGGATTGCACTCTTTGCTTCCAACTGATACTGAAATTTCCTCAGCTGATCTAGCCTGTGTAGCAAATAGGCAGTTCCAGGTATGCTATTGGGCTGCTGGAGCTATAGGCCCCTGCTTGTGATTTGGATTTAGTTTTGAGCTGCTGCGGATATGATGAGAGTTCGGCTGTTATTTGGAGGTACATTTGTTGCATATGGAAGTATTTGTCCTCTCCTCTAGGTTTTTTTGCTGCCTTTTGAGATCAATCAACTGTATTATTAATGTCCAAAGAAAAAGGAAATAGAAGAGGGTATGTTGAATTTATTAATACTTGAATTAATAAATTTCTATGTTAAATTTAATGATTTATAACAATTTAAGCAATATGCCTGTGTTACTGTTAGAAAGCTGATGGTTGCTTGCCACCATGACAAGTTCATGGTTGTTTGCCTAAACTCTTTCACCACCACTCGTGCAAATGTTCGTTCCGGCTAAAAATAGTAAAACAGAGAATACGATAACACTGTTTTTTGGCAGCAAAAAGAAAAGAAAGGAGGGTCATTTCTGGTCGAAGGAGGGTTGGAGATCAATTTACATCTCCAAAAAAAAAATATTTTAAAAAAAAAACAAAGCTAAAAGAAAAAGAAAAGCATGGCTAGTAATTTTAATCCATGGTTTTATCTCATTTGCTTCTTCTTCCTGGCTGGACTTGCCACCTCTTCCTCGTTCATTTCCTGTATGAATCATATACCATTCATATCACATCATAGCATTGTATTAGCATAACATTTTGGATTTAATCTCATTAGTTCTCATGTTGGTTTTCTTTCCCTCTATTTGCAATTGAAAAATGCAGATGATGCACTTGATGTTCATGGAAGTTCCGGCCGAACCCTCCTTCAGATGAAAAAAGGTAAGTTTTCCTTCTTTTTTTCCATTTTTCTTTTGGGAAAATTGTAATTTGATGAACGTAAATGATTTGAAGAAATCTGCAGAAACAAGCCGATTTCTAGGATTTGCCTAGTTAATATCTCAATGACAAGAAAGTTAAACGTTTCTCCATTTCATCCCCCCTTTGTTAATTGTTTGTTATTGATTCTTGAACTGATATTTTAATTTCTTGATTATTAGCGTTGAGTATAGAATATTACTGTCCCATCCCATTTGCTAAGGTGATCAAACATGTACAATTTTTGCATTGAATCACTTGCCTATCTTTCTATGCTGAAGGACTATTTTCTTGGAGAAACTTAAACCAACAGCCGATATCTTAGGGTTGATACAGTATGGGGTTATTATCAATAAAACATGGCCCTATGAATTCTCATGTTTTCCTCAATTTCCCACTATTTGCAGCATGCAACATAAGCTTTGAAAATTTGGACTACAGTGTCCTCACAGACAAGTGCAAAGGACCCCAATACCCAGCCAAGCCATGTTGTGATGCTTTCAAGGAATTTGCTTGCCCTTTTAGTGATGCCATAAATGACCTGGAATCTGACTGCGCTTCGACCATGTTTAGCTTCATAAACCTCTATGGGAAATACCCTCCTGGCTTGTTTGCCAATGAATGCAGAGAAGATAAGAATGGTCTTGATTGCCAAAATGTGGAACAATCTAAAAAGAGTGGAGGGGTTCAAATTGCAGCTACTCAATCCTCATTGTTGATGCTCACAGCAGGACTCATAGTGTTGTTACAATTGTTCTAGACTGTTCAGAGTGGATAGCCATTCATTTCCTAACTGATACACCTTCCTGTCTCAAAGTATTGCTTCATCAAATTAATGTTTCTCCATCGTTGTTTTCTCCACCTCTGTGCTACAGTTTGGTATTCTATTAACTACTAAATGGTGCATAATCTGCTATCCAATTCTTTCGACTTCGACAAGCCATGTACTGTTTTACTGTAAACCTGTGTGTAGCTATTTGACATTCAAAAGACATTCCTGAATATTAATGGATATAACATTGCTATAAAGCTCTAATGTCCATTCGCTTAGTTGGATTTGAGAGGATCTCCATATGCTATCGACCTGGGTTATTCGGATTACAGATGTTCACTTGCCACCTGATATAATTAAAGATTCTGGTGTTATGTCAACGTCTGTCGTCCCTCTAAGAACTTTGAAACTGCAATGTCATACTGCTGTAGTGCTGATGCTGCCAAATTTGCATATCTAGTAATAGTTCTCTCTCTATATTACTTATAAGGGCGAACATGATTCTTGTAGCAAAGATATGTCATGGAAACATCAAGAATCATGTGCTAGGTTTTCTCAAAAAGCATGGATATTAGAGGGAGGACCACACATGATATGACAATTGGATGAAAAAGCATCTGGACAACATCTGTTATTGCTTCCAAAACAGTCTTATAATTTTCTTCCCATGGCCCCTTACTTTCTGCGTCCGTTCTCTATCAAAATGCCAACAGAAGGGTAGCTTTTATCTATTCTTAAATAATATACTTTTTTATTTTTAAAAATTATTTTTGATATTAACACATAAAAACAATTTAAAAACTTCAAAAAATAATAGTTTTAAACAAAAAATAATAATTTTTAAAAAACACGATTTCAAAAACACTCACAACCGATATGTTTAGCCTTTTACCTTCATCAGTTTAATTAGTTTATAACCAGTTTATTCGAGGTGTATTCTCACTGTACAAGACAAGAGCACTCCCTTCTTGAACAATACATCACCTCTCCACTAATCCAACAGTAAGCTCCTTGCACCTTTCTGGTCACTATCACCTTTACCCCCATTTATCACTTTCAACGAAAGGGCAAGGAAAAGAAAGTAAAAACCTCTTGGGAGCATTGACTACTCGTGGAAGCGACTAAAAGAGGAAGCCAATAGTTGGGTGAATTAGATCCATGTTAGCAGTTCACGCCAAGCCCTCTGTAAAGTATGCTGCGACATCAGGCTCAGGCATGCTTGCAGGCCAATGAAATACCTCACCGAAAGAAGAAAAAGCAAAAATCAACATCACGATCAAGAAAAAAGAAGCAAGCATCAATAGTGTGGCAAGAATGGTAGTGTCGATGGTGGGATATCTATAATTGCGGCATGATCAGCGAGTTTATCATCTTACTATGTCCATAAATGTTAGAAGCAGCTTGGCTCGCACAAAATGCCTGTGATGTGTATCCATTTTTACCACTCATTTTGCTTGGCAAGATGGAGCATGATAGCATTTTGAAATTCTAATATCTGTGCCTTGTGATTCAAGAATAAAGGGTGTTTCATGTGGAATAAATTCAGATTTGAGATCTCAAGACCTTGCCTATTATCTTGACTAAGCAATTAGCTTCGAATATTTTTTTAAAAAGTGTGATCACTGCAACCAATTAATGAATAAGTTCTGGTATTTAGGTTGCGTTAACATACTTGTGTTGGGAATCAAGAATACTTGATTTCAAGTTTAGAATGTATTTGGAAGTAATGTATTAAAATAATATTTTTTTATTTTTTAAAAATTATTTTTAATAACAATCCATCACAACAATCTGAAAATATTAAATAAATATTAACTAAAAAAAATTCCAACTTTTTCATGTCCATCGCTTTGTTTTTTTGTTTCCTTTTCTCTTTTTGACCATTGAAGGTAGCACCACATCAAAGATTTTGCGTAGTTGGGTTCAAATTCAAAGATTTTGCTTCGTTCTTCACAGTTCTTTTTAAAAAAACAAGACACCAGCTAGCCACTCGATCATTTGGATCATTGATCCCATTCTTGTTCCACTAAATTTAGTTTAGCTTGTTCCAAAGTTGTCTGCAGACTACTCTCATCGTGTTTTTGAAAACTGCAAGCAAACAATTTCAAGCAAAAACATGGTGCCTAGTCAAGAACTTGGCATTCTTTGTGTTAACAGATCAAGATCTAGCCACTCGATCATTTGGATCATTGATCCCATTCTTGTTCCACTAAATTTAGTTTAGCTTGTTCCAAAGTTGTCTGCAGACTACTCTCATCGTGTTTTTGAAAACTGCAAGCAAACAATTTCAAGCAAAAACATGGTGCCTAGTCAAGAACTTGGCATTCTTTGTGTTAACAGATCAAGATTTCAGGCAACCCCAGATACCCAAGCAAGAGTTCGGGCAGAATCAAGAATTTAGCCTTTCCATTCCATAGAGAAACTAATCTACTTATCATCTCAAGCTAAAATTATTTAAAAACATTAAAAAAAATCAATTTAATGTGAAAAACAACATGGAATACATGGAAGGACTTGACTTTTAGCTCTCATCCTTCAACTTAGCAAGGATAATGACATTTTGTCCTCACAATTCAATGAATATTCTTTGCAATTTAGAATTTCTTTTTTGGGACTTCTCCCCCATTGGAACCATATCTTTAAGTGCTCCAAAACTGTCATCCACATACATGATATAAACCCCATGATGCCTGCCTAACTTGTAATAAATGGTAGCTGAGATCTGTTGGCATTGACCTTGGAAACCAATCGTTTTCTGACACGTGGTAACCCGAAAAACAATAGTGAAAAATGAAAATAGCACAAAGAAAAATCAGATATTTGAATAATGAACAGGACAGACAATTTGAGTGAAAATACTATTACAAAATCTCAACTCAGGCATTACAGTCCACCCAAGAAAAAAAAAGTCAAACTTTCTTTATGCCATCTTTTTTTTTCCCTCTGGATTAAAGAGAAAAGATGGGTATTAGCTAAAATTAGTACTGCTAATCAATATCATCCATGGAGCTATCAAGGCCAGATGACTCTCTGTCTCTCATCTCTTCATCTGTGAGCAGTGATCAGTGTTTCAATAAACCTCAGCCCATCAAACCTTGGTGTAAATTTCTCCATGGAAGCAGGTCCTTGTTGGTCTTTGTTTGACCCAGCTTCCTGGAAAAGAAGAAAGAATCAAGCTTTTAGATTAATAGTGTACAAAAACAAAAATCAAACCCAAACTAACAAATAAGCTTGAATATATCAATAAAAGAAGAATCAAGCACCAAAAGGGGCGGATTAGGATTCCATGGATTTCAAGAAAACCAAAATTGAGAAACTGGAGTTCTTGAAAAAGAGAGGAAAAAAGATATTTGGCTTACAAGAAAGTAGAGGCAACAGAGAAGATAAAAAGCAAAATCTTTACCAACAAAGAAATTTCAAGAAAACAGGGCAAGTCCCAACAGAGAAAACAACAAGGAAACCAAATCCTATGAAATATTTTCAAGAAAATACACAAACCCAGAATTCTCTTGTCAACCGTCTTACCTTAACATTAGAGTTAAAACTAGGAGAAGAGGAAGAAACAGAGAGGGCAGCAGCAGAAGCTGCAGCAACCGAAGCAGCAAAAACACTTGATTTCTTCTTTGGCATGGTAATTTGTCTGGGATTCAAGAATTTGGTAATTGGTTTCTTGGAGAGAAGGCTAAGGTGTAGATGGAGATTGAAGAGAAGTGAAATTTGTGATGAACATGAGGCCAGTGGTGGGATTTATAGAAGGTGAAGGGTAACTTTCGAAAATTTACGCGGCAACTATCCCCTTCTTTGGACATTAAATTTACAATTTTGACTTCGAATTTGTGCTTGAAAATATATTTTTTATTACTAATTTGTCCTTCAATTTGGAAGCTATTTTAGGCATTTTTAATTAATATGTGGACATCGATTTATAAATGGTCTTCAAGAGTGATGTTATCATGCATGAATTTGATGCATTGACCAGGTCGTGGTCAAATTTATTCAGCACATGGTTGTATTGGAGGGACTTTTTAAAATATATAAATATCTAGATAGATGACTAACGGGTTAAGTTAATTTTTTACCAACATAAAAAATTGATGAACATGTGATAATAATTATAGTTTTAAAAACTCGGTTCGATCCAGCAGGTCGACTTAGAACCTGGCTGATTCAGGGCTGGAACCGAGCCGGGTTTGTGAAAAAATAAGGGTAGTTAAAAACATGGCTAACCCGGCCGATCCGGCTGGTTGACCCGGTAACTTAGTTGACCCATTAAAACCCGATCAAAAACCCGGTTGCGACCCGTTGATTATTTTTTATTTTTACCAAAATGACATCGTTTTGATTTATAAAAAAAATTGAGGTTGACCCGATCGAAACCCGTGACACAGGCCTTGGGGCGGGTCGACCACTGAACCAAGTTTAAAAACACTGATAACAATGCTTTAAAATGAGAAAAACAAAATACAAGATTTTGGTAAAAGAAAGAGGATAAAATAAATAAATTTAATTTAATTTAAAGAAAAAATTCCTTTTTAAAAAAAAAATCTAACAAAGACAAAGAAAAAAAAAACTGGTGTTATTTTTAAAATAATTGAAAAATCTCACAGGGAAGTGAATTAAAAACTAATAAAATATTGTAGGATAAAACTAAAAAAAAAATCTTAAAAAAGAGAGGAAAAAAAAAACAAGGAAGCCCAATTGAAGCTAGTAAACCTAGGTTAATATTTGAAACCTGCAATCTATAAAATTTTAGACTCTGACTCAACTAAGAAACTAAACACCCAGCCAATTAAATGTTTTAGGATGAAACAACAACAACAACAATAATAAAAACAATCTAAGAAAATAT
>Ga0307518_10003725_pt1 | contig 10962 bp, 5 predicted proteins | sample 25_EM_MG_FD_203889 | JGI IMG/M metagenome (GOLD analysis project Ga0307518, IMG submission 203889) | Populus trichocarpa ectomycorrhiza microbial communities from riparian zone in the Pacific Northwest, United States - 25_EM | ecosystem: Host-associated > Plants > Roots > Unclassified | place... | reverse complement strand
TTATTCACATACAATTTTGCCAACTTATTAACTAAGTTCATCATCTTTATAAACAAGAAAAACACAAACTTAGTTAATTAATCCATAATGACCAAATGGTATCGTTTCATATTTTTTCTCTCGGTGGATCTGACATGAAGTCCATAATGATATCTTCCCATTTCCATTCAGGTATCAGTAATAGCTTTAAAGGTCCTGTTGGTTTCTTATGCTTCATTTTCACCTGCTGACAAACACTACATTTGACCACATACTCAACCATTTCTTTCTTCATATTTGGCCGCTAATAGAATTCTTATAAATCTCTGTACATTTTAGTACTTCCCAAATGTACTACTTCTCATTGTATCCACCTCCACATCTTTTTGTTAATCTTTTAGCATTTTATACCAAAGTATAGACCATACCTTTAATTGAGTCAGTAAATATCCCTCAAGTCTTACCTCCAGTTGAGCCTCTATCCTTTTCAACTATATTAGCTCTATCTTATCCTAGTCTACTAGTTCATTTAACATCATCTTGTTGTTTTAAAATTAAAGGAATTGAAAACAACATTTTCCCTTCTCGAGTGAAATCTATTACACAATCATAATATTTTATCAACCCCACATATCTTTTTTGTCACATATTTAGTTCATTCTATAACATAAAATATCTAAAACTCTTATGATATGTGAAAATCTGAACCCAAGACCTATATAAGTAAAGTCTTCATACTTGTAATGCAAACACTATGATGGCTAACTCTAGATCATGGATTGGGTAGTTAACCTTGTGAGGCTTCAACCATCTTGATGCATAAGCAATTACTCTTCTATGTTGCATCAAAACACAACCAGAACCCTCTTTGATGCATCACTATAAATAATATATCCCTCAATTCCTGAAGGAAGTGTCAACACTAGAGCTACTGTAAGCCTTTTCTTGAACTCTTGAAAGATTTCTTCACATTCCTTTGATCATTCCCACTTCACCTCATTTTAGGTCAATTGGGTTAAAGGAGTTGTTATTGTTGAAAACCCCTCAATAAACTCTGTGGTATCCTGCTAACCTGAGAAACTATGAATTTTGGTTACATTTTGAAACCTTTCCCATTTCAACACCACTTCAAACTTAAGGGATCCACAAATATCCCTTCTGTAGATATAACGTGCTATAAGAAAACCACTTCTTTTAGTTAGAATTCACATTTACTTAGTTTTGCATACAACCGATATTCCTTTAGGGTCTGCAACACCCACCTCAATTGCTCTTCATGTTCCAAATATAAACTAGAATAGATCAAAATATCATCTATAAACACCACTATAAACTTGTCTAAATAAGACCGAAAGAGTTGATTTATGAAGTCCATGAACATCGTTGGAGCATTAGCCAATCCAAATGGCATCATTAGGAACTGGTAATGTTTGTATCGAGTTTTAAAAGCAATCTTTAGGATATCTTGTTCTTTAATTCATAATTGTAATACCTCGATCTTAGGTCTATCTTTGGAACTACTCTCACTTATTTCAACTAGTCAAAAAGTAATCTATCCTTGAAAATGGATATTTATTCTTCATTGCCACCCTATTAAACTGCCTATAGTCAATGCAGAGTCTAAATGTGCCATATTTTTTATTTACAAAAAACATTGGAGCTCCCCATAGCAAATAACTTGGGCGTATAAACCATTTATCTAACAATTATTGTAGTTAAATCTTTAACTCATCTAACTCTGCAAACGCAATCCTATAAGGTGACCTCTACTTTCTTTTTCGGAGGTAATCCTAATAATTCTTCTGGAAATATATCTTAAAATTCTTTTACAATGGGGAGATTCGACAATTTTCTTTTTTGAATCCATCACACATGCAAGGTAAACCTCACATCTTCTCCTTGTCATTTTTCTAGAAGTCATAGTCAAAATAATATAGTTTGGTATGATTTTTTTTCCTCTCTAAGTATTACTCTCCTATCATTTAGTCTTTAGAGAACCACTATTTTAACAAAACAGTCCATTTGAGCCCTATATATGCCTAACAAATTCAAACACAAAATTACATCAAAGTCATGTAATTCTAAAGGTATTAGATCTATCCTCGTCTCAAACCATTAATGCTAACCCTATCCCTTTGTAAACATGATCAATATCTACACTCTCCCCCAAAGGAGTATCAATTGTGAACTTTTTTTTGGTTTTACAAGGTTTTCCCCTAAGTTCTCTTATAATTTTATTTGCTATAAATGAGTGTGTCGCACCAGGATATATATATATAAGGAATTTATTTGTAGCATACATGTCATTATATTAGGAGTAACTCTAACATCCTCTAGGGTCATATGGAACACTCTCCCCTGTGTCCTATCTCTTTGTGCTCTAGGTTGTCCTTTATTACCACTAGCCCCTGATTGTGCTGGCCTGGTGGGTTTATCCACAATAACTGACTGTTGTTAGCTATGTGTCTGTTGATTTTGTCCCTAAACATACCTAACTCTTTATGGGTAATCCTTCTTGAAATGTCCCTGCCCTTCATAATAATAACATCCACAACTTAATTATGAACAATCCCATCATATATGTCCCTCCTGCTTATAAATATAGCATTGACCTGACGATGCAAAACAATCTCATGGATGCATCTGTTTACACCGGACATAATAAGGATAAGTAATGGTCTTCTTTGAAGCCCCCCCAACAACTACCCTTCAGGTTTGATTATCCTTTAGTAAACCCTTCACTTGTACTCTATAAAAACCAAACTGTTGCCCTTCATTGACCAATATCTTCTTCTTTATTCTTGAACTGATTAAATTGTTCCCCTTTACCCCTCTTAAAAAAGGGAGGTCTATTTGAAAAGAAATCATATTTCCTTTAACCTGGTCTAAACTAGTCTTGCTGGGACTTTCCAATACATGCCTCTAGGGCCTAGGCTGCTTGTATCAACTCTCTCATCGTCTTAGACTATAATGCAACCAACCCCTATTTTGAATGATGTCGTAAACCATCACGTGGTCTCTCAATCATATACTGCTAAGTAGGAATCTAATATGGGGCAAACATAGATAGGTTATAGAACCTCCTCTCATAATCAAACACTAACATATCATCTTACCTCAATTCTAGAAACTCTTGTTCTTTCACCATACAATGATATTTAAAATAAAAACTGATTCTAAAACTATATCCTAAAATCACTCTATGTCCTTAATTTTGTGGTCCACCTCGACTGTATAGTCTCCCATCAAGATTGTGCCCTATCTAATAATAGTTGAGTGACACAATCTACTTGTAAGTCTTCTAGCACCTTCATTTGAATCAAGGTCTTCTCCACTTTTATAATATATCTCCCAGCAATCTCCATATTTTATTCCCCTAATAAGGACTAATAACTCATCTTTCTTATACACTTTAAGATCCATACTAAGGAAACCATATTGTTTGTGGGTGTCGTAGCTACTAGAGTTGCTGGTATTGTTAGGGTTACTGGGCTGATATTTTAGTCATGCCTTCAATTACTACCCTCACTAACTATGCTAGGAAAACAAGGTTGTCATATAGAACGGGGGCTCCTGCGGGTGCTACTGGTGGAGGCATAATTGTTTGTCCCTAATGATCTGACCTCTCTAGTTATGACACCTTAACCTGTCTAGAAACGATGTCATCTCGGAGTGTAAATGATTCCCCATTTCCTTGACTGAATAGATGTTGGTGGCACATGAGAGGCAATATCCACTAAAAAATCATTTCCCTGCCTCTCTTTGAAATCTATACCCTAAGACCTCCTCGGTATTGAAGAAGAATTTGTCCTTGTACTTTGTCTTGTATGAACTATTATAAAACAATTTGATGTATATCAATTTCCATTATAAATCCTGAACCCAAATCAGGGTTCTGATATTAATTGTAATGACCCCATTTTATACTTAATTTTTCAGTGTGATTAACATATCTATTTGAGTAAGAAGTCAAGGGGAAATTTTAAAAAATCTACCAAAATTCTAGCAGAATTTCCCCTGAAAATATACATACCAAGTTGTCGATAATACAAAATATAGATTTTTGCGTTCATTTCTTTTAAAAGGTCATCATAGACTTAACAATTTCATTATATCACTGGATTAGAACACATCTAATCCTAATTTTAATCACTTCATATTTTATAAAATAATTTTCACGAATAATAATTAAATGAAATAAATACACAAATTCATAGAAAGCATTATAAAATAAACACTTGTATTTTGAATTCTAATAAGTTAAAGTGAAGTAATGTTGTTATAAAAGCCTAACAAGACATTATATCTACAATGTTACAAATATCTTAAATTTGAGCATTATTTACATACCAAAATTACATTTTCATTACTTAAAAATAGAGATTCTGAATATCTATTACTTTAGAAGAGTTGAGGAATTTCCTGGAGCTCTTTCTTTCCATTTCTTTTCTTACATGATGTTACGATGTACCTAAAATTGATTTAACGCTCCATTACCAGGTAACTAGTTCCACTTTCCTATTACCGGGAATTAGCCCTTTTACCAGATAACTAGTTCCACATGTATTACAATTAAAATAACAACATGCCATATTTAAAGAATTTATAGTTTTCTTAATTTAATTTAATCCATTTGTTTTTGTATTTTACTAACTCGAGAAAAATTTCTAATCGGGGTTTACATGGAAGCTGCCTTTTCTTCATAAAAATAGTGTCCCTATTCTCATTTAGCTTTATGACTTTGTCCTTTAACACAAAGCATTTCTCTATGGAGTGATTGATCAGACAATGGTATTTATAATAATTTGGGTTGTTTACTTGGTTTTCCTTTTTAGGATAGTTCACCTCTAGCAACTAAATGATATTTGCCTCAAACAAATCATCTGGCATCCTAGATATGTCTGAATTAGAAAATTGATACTCTTTTTTCTTGTTGCTCTTTTAGGGTTGGCTTCTTCCTTTCACCTTTTTGAAAAATAGTTGGTGTTGCATGATCATTCCGTTTAGCTCTAGTTTTTACCTTTATGACAACAGAGTTAATTACTAAAGACTAATTTCCCTTGATCTTTAGAGTGCTCTTTCCAAATCTATGACCTTTATGCTTGTTTTTCTTAGGCTCCTACATAGGTAATGATGAGTTTCCAGTTGAAGCAATGCCAAGTTCCATGTCATGTGCTCGAGTAACCAATTCTTCAAAAGACATTGGCTTGATGACTCGTAGAATATAACGTAGTCCCCAATGTATCCCATGAATACATAATCTAGTGTTGAAGTTTCGGTGAGTCGGTTCTTATAATTGAGGCTAAAGTTTCTCCATCGATGAATGCAATTGATAACAATCTCTTTTTTCTATTGACGCGCATTAGTGAGTTCAATCATGCTGACCATACAAGTGTTGTAGAAGCAGTTAAGAAACTTACATTCTAATTTTTCCTAACTATCGATTGAGCCAAAATCCAAGTTAATGTACCGGTCAAAGGCATTTTTTTTAAAGAATGGACAAACTGTTTTACCATATGATGAACATTAGTTCCAATATTGTTATAAGTCTCTACAAAGTGAGCCACGTGTTACCTTGGATTCTCTTTGCCATCGAGTTGCTAAAACTTTGATGGTTGATAGCTTAGAGGTATCCTTAGCAGGTTAATCCTTTGGGTATATGGTTTCACATAAGAATATGAAGGTTGCACTGAACTTTTTTCTTAGGCCATGATGGCCTCTTTAATCATCTCTTTCTATTGATTCACGGTTAAGACCCCGTCAGTAATACCATGAATATTCCTTGTAGCTCTAATAGTAGAATCCTCAACAACATCCATTTGATCTTCTTGCACAACCCTGACAGCTAAAGTTTGGCCTCCTTCATTCATGTTCTTGATTTTGTTCATCAACTTTGCTATCTCATGGTTTTTTTCCTTGAATGAAGTCGAAAGGCCCTTAATGAGTCTTATTAAGTTAGCCATTTAATCCCCTAAAGATGTAGTCCTAGTTGTCGTCACTTACATGGAGCCAAAACCCAAGGCTTTACTTAGTGATTGATTTGGAGAAGTCTTCATGAATGAATAGTTAAAGTAGTCATCTTGAGTGCCGAAGAAAAGTCCATACGCCCTACTGAATTTTGTGATGAAGTTACTTGTAGATTCAACCTTAAAGCAACGAGCTCTCATACCCTCTTTGCATTTGATGTTGACATTAGCTTGAGAATTGGGCATACAACTCGGCGATGAATTTTGTGTTTAATAGCGAGGTTAAAGAATCTTTAATAGTGTGTTAACAACTTGAATCAACAATGTTGTTGATTTTGGAAGCAACACAATGATCATGTTCTTTTTAGTTGCCATTGAAAGGTTGTTGGAAATTCTTTCTAGTTGCAATTGAAAAGTTGTTGAGATATTCCTTAGTGGAGTTACCATATATTTGTAGATACAATTTTGAGCACTTAAATTTAAACAAGTATATATGTATAAATATTTGATTTTATCAAATTATATGACTATATACAATCTCCATTTAAAATATTCTTATAAAAAAAATAAAATAATCTTTGGACTCTTCTCTTGAATTTGATATGTGGTGACTTGATTTATTTATGAAATTAAGCCAAGATTTGAGCTTTGCAAGAACACAAATTTAGGCGTGTATTACAAAGTGAGATTTGGTGATTTGATGCTTTGAGAAGTACTTTTGATTTATCTTTAAAGTACTACTAAAGAAATTCTATAGGGTGTTTAGACTTGATCCAATAGAGTTTCATTCTTTGTAGACCTCAAGCATAGATAAAGGAGCCTCAAGAGCTTTTGAGAGAGCTTCCTTGTGTGAAGAGTTGTCTTGAAGAAGATATTTTATTGAATAATTCTTATAGAGTGTTTAGGTTGATCTAACAAAGCCTCGTTCTTTGTAGACTTCAAGCGTAGATGAAGGAGGCTTTAGAGCTTTTGAGAGAGCTTCCTTACTTGAAAAACTTGTCTTAAAGAGAATCTTGTATCTTCAACTATTCTTTCCTTTTGTCTAGGTAAGACCCTTTATTTATTGAGATTTTTAGGGGCTCTTAAGTCTTTTTTTAATGCCACATAATATTATTTTATTGGTTGATCTTTATTTATGAGATCTTGTATTTATGACAAGATATTTTAAATATCTCATTCTATGTGTCAACCTTCTATTGGCCAAAAAATATCTAAAGGTCCATTTATTTTCCATGTCATTTACTTGAATTTTATTTCATCTTTCTATATAAATAAAATAAAATAAGACACATGATAAAATTTAATTGGTAGAAATTTTTTGTTTCTACACCTACAATCTTTCTCCTTAAACTCTCGTCATTTTTTACATGGTGGTGCTTCCTGAAACATACACCTTTTTTTTTTATAGTTCAAGATCTATAATTTCACTTCTCATATGATATAGATAGTCTTCATTTCATTACAAGTTAAGTCCAAAGTAAAAAATCATTAGCAAAATATTCTTAGGATGTGTATGTAAGGAAAATGATATTAGATCCAATACTAATAAAAAGTGATTTATAATTAACTCAATTTCTAATCTTTCATAAATATATTTATAACTTTGAATTTTTTTATTTAGACTAAATTTATTTTATATCACACTTATGAAATCCAACATATTTAACGCAATTAACTATTTCTACAATTTCTTATAAATTAAAAAGTTAAATATTTTTTAAATGTCTATATATAAGATTTGATATTCTTAATTGTATTTGACTTTTGAAAAAATAAGTATGCAAATTTTATTATATGATTTGATAATTTTATTTAGAAATGACTTATTTAAAAAGTAAAAAATAATGTGAATGAAACGTAATCAAATCTCTAAATTACAATAAAATTTTAAATAACTTAAGGGGTCTTAAAATGTATGATAGAATATTAGAGACTTTTATTGTTTATATTCAATAAAAAAAATACAATACAAATCTTAAATAAAAAATTATAATACAATATTTCATATGATCGAAATAAGAATAATTTACAATAAACATACTCTACAAAATTTTCATTCATAGACTCTTTATTAAAATATTAACTTTATTTTCTCTCTTTTTACTACTTCAAAACATCAAATGCAAAAAGACATGTTTTTCATGTTTTCTATATCCCAAAACAGTAACCAAACAATAATAAAGATTTGTTTTTTTAATTAATATACAATATATAGATTGATATAGATGTCACTCAAGTGATATTTGTTTATAAACATTCTCCATTTGCTTTAAATTCATAAAAATAGAAAAAGAATTGTAGATTATAATCAAAAAATTATTTTATTGAAAAAATTTATGTGAATTTTAAGTTTTAATAATAATTAGTTTATTTCCTACGCTTTCAATAAGGGTTGGACCCAAATTGTTTGGAAAAAAAAAATGCCTATATTCTCCAAAACTTTTTAACATTGTCATTAAACTTGATATAGTGACTCAAACTTGAAAAATCATGACCAAACTCTTTGATTAATATTTAGTCAACTCGCAAAAATTGTGATCTGGGTTATGGATTCTATTGGGTTAAATTAATAATTTTTATTTTATTATATGATAAAAAACATGTAAATTGATTTACCATCAACACAATAATAAAGGATAAAATTCAATAAAAATCTCACTCTTAATGATGTAATTGAAAAAGAACAAAAGATAAAAAAAAAAAGAAGTTGAAAACAACAAAAGAACCAATAAAAAATAGCCCAATTGCACTGGGTTGGGCATGTCCAAAACAATTAACTGCATCCATCCTTTGTTTTTTTGGAAAAAACACACATATGATAAGTTGTTTGTGTTTGTTTTAAAGAAAATAATGTGCCCAACAAGAATCAAACCTGTAACCTTAGTCATAACCCTTCATGCTTCAACCAATTGAGCTACAACACGAAGTTTCTATAAAACATTTTAAAAAAATATATCAACCTGGTTCATTATGAATATGAAGTATTAAAACAAAGATAATGTGTTTTAGTTGTATTTATTATATAGAACGCTACGTCTTGGGCTGGGTCATATTTTTTTTAACATAAAAAATGATTCCTAGGCGATGATAGTGTTTTTAAAAGAGCAAGAAAAATATAGGACCCATATCATTAATGTAAACCCCTGAAAAGAAACTTATAAAAGTGGTCAATAACTTGGTATGGTCCGAATACAAACAAAACTGTGTTGAAATTTTGGTAAAATAATTAACATGGACTTTTTTTTTAAAAAAAAACCAAACCCTCCTAATTTCATTGTATATGTATAATGTATGTGTGCAATTGCGCTGAAAATTGGGATGTTACAATTGATTTGAATGAGTTCAATAAGCTCATTTAATTTAATAATATGATTATAAAAAAGCAAACAAAAATTAAAAAAAAAACAGCAATGACTGATAAAAAAAAAAGAAGAATGTTTGTCAATATTATGAAACGATATCCTCTAAATGTTCTTAAAATGTCTCAACAATCTTATTTGATAACCAAGCAAAAATTGAATAAGAATGAAATAACCTCATAAAAAGAAAAATGAAAGAAATCTAACACCCAATTACCAGTAAATTAAACTTTGAATGATGAATTGAAAAAAACATCAATTTTAAAAAAGGACAAAAACATAACTGGAGTCAGTAAGTCAAATTCACGACTTGATCATGAGACTAAGATAAGCTTGCATAGAAGAAATTGAATTAAACAATGGAGGTCAAATCCTAAGCAAACTAAATGATGAAAGGTGAAACTGAAAAAAAAAATTAAATTACAAAAAATAAGTCAACTCAGGTTAACTCGACTAACTCCTAACTCAAGATATGAGATCGGGATAAATCCATGGAAACAAATTGGAAAAAATCACAAAGCTGAAGGTCCAATAACCTAATGTTGAATAATGAAATTAAAAAAAAATCAATTTTTATAAAAGGAAAAGGGTTAATCTTCAAAATCCATGACCTGAGTCATAAAACCGAGATTACCCTATAAAAGGCAAACACGAAAAAATAATGAAGCAAAATTCTTAATCATCTAAAAATTAAAAAACAAAACAAATAGCAATAAAAAGAATGAGGACCAAATTGGATAAAAAAAATTAAATAAAATCAAATGTTGAGGGATGAAATTGAAAAAATATCAAGAAAATGATTAAAAACAAAAAATAGCAATCAAAAGAACGAGGACCAAATTGGATATAAAAATTAAATGAAATAAAATATTGAGGAATAAAAATGAAAAAAATAATAATTCAAGAAAAGGATTAAAAAAATAGCAATTAAGGACCATATTGGATAAACAAATTAATGATATAAAATGTAGAGGGACAAAATTGAAAAAATAATCAACTTCAAAAAGCCTTAAAAGCTAAACAAATATCAATCAAAAGATTAAGAACCAAAATTGATATAAATAGATACTGACAGGACACATTTAATTTTTAAAAGGACCAACACGAAATATGAGATGAGAACAAAGAAAAGAGAGATTAAATAAAAACAGGCTACCAAAGGCCAACCGCTGCTCCACCATGCACATACGCTTGATCATTGGAAAGATGATGTCGTGACTCTTTCAAAGTCGTTGTTAGAGGCAGTGTTTGATTACTGGGAGTTGCCGCATGTGCTACCTAAATAATACGGGTGTCAACCACATTTATTTATTTTTATTATATTTATATTTATTAAAAGACTGAATTGCATCTTTTAAGTACAATGCAATCATTTTATTATTCAATTAAAGTGTTAAAAAATCATAATACTCATTGTTCCTATTTTTAGTTTTTTTTAGTTTTTAAAGATATTTTAATCATTTTATCATTATGCTCTTAAAATGTAAAAAGAAGATGCGTAGTCTCCCATCAATATAATAATAATAATAAAAAATGTATCTCTTGAAAAACAGATTCCATAAGTGTTCAAAGTGAAACGGAGCGTTTTGTTTTTAATTTAGAATTATATAATTAGGAGCGTAATATAATTGATATTAGTGAAACTGGGGAGAAATGTA
>Ga0307518_10003722_pt1 | contig 10970 bp, 8 predicted proteins | sample 25_EM_MG_FD_203889 | JGI IMG/M metagenome (GOLD analysis project Ga0307518, IMG submission 203889) | Populus trichocarpa ectomycorrhiza microbial communities from riparian zone in the Pacific Northwest, United States - 25_EM | ecosystem: Host-associated > Plants > Roots > Unclassified | place... | reverse complement strand
ATTCTTAGTCAAGCAAGAATTACAAGCTAAAGATAGTGAGATTAAGCAGTTTAATCAAGAATTAATTACCGGTAATTCACAGCTCAGATGAAACTTGAAAAAACGAAACGCTCTAATATTTGAAAATGAAAAGAGAGAGAGAGCGGGGGTCAGAACAACCGGCAGAGCATTTTCTAGCTTTTTTCAATTACGACGTGGAGGGATGGAATCTTCGGGGCCTTCTCGATTTAACTACCTTTGTGGTTTTTTATTTATTACGAGAATGCCACCGAGAGTTACTGGAGGTGAAAATATCGTGAGTTGTCGCTGAGCAAAGTGAGAGATTTTAGTTTTTCAGAAGGAAATGATTGGTAGTTAAGAGGCCCACTTGGTTGCAAGAGTTGTTTCCCGCGCCTTGGTTGTATATCTTGTCTGGATTTTGGGTTTTATTCTCTGTAGCCACTGTACATTCTGCACTAATCATGCCTTGTTGAGGCCCACGTGGCCCACTTGGATTTTAATTTCGAGTGAGGAAAAAAAAAAGAAAATCAATTCTACAAATTTCATAAAAAAGTTTCGGTGATGCTCCGTAACGAGGTATTCTTAGATAGTAGCTATAAGGTAAAACATTAATGAGAAAATAAATGTTTAGTCAATGCATATGTATTAAAAAAATAAAAAAAAATTAATGTTTAATAATAAAAATAAAAGAAATAAAACAAACAATGGCATCCTCTGTTTAACTTTTTAAGTTCATAGTAATTTAACCAGAAATAATAAAAAAAATTAAAAAATTAAAACATAATTTTCAACCAATCAAATATTAATAAATAAATTAAAAAAAAACATACAAAAAATAGCAATTGTATAAAGAAAAAAAAATCTTGAGTCTACCCAGGTTAATCCATCAAATTCATGAGTCAAGCTATAAAATCAAGATAACAATATCAAGAAAACCACAAGGTCTATATTTTTTTTAAAAAAATTAATGCCAAATTATGAGATGTAAAAAAATAAGTTAAAAACAATTTGATATCAGCTCTTGATTAGAAACACCAGATATGAAAAAATTACTAAGTCCAATTATGAATAAAGCAAATACTGAAAGGTAAAATAAAAAGAAAATCATTCACACAAAAACAATAATTGAAAGCAAAAAAAAAAAGATGCGAGTTTACCTGAGTTAACTTAGCAAATCCATGAGTAAAGTCAGGAGATTGAGATAACCTTATATTAAAAAAAAAATATGAAGCCTATTTTTTTTTTTAAAAAAATCAACATCGAGTAATGAGGACGAAAAAGAAAATAAGTAAAAAATTAATGTGAACCGGTGATCTAGGTCATTTGACTTAGGGGCGAGCAAAAAAATCAAAAAAACTGATTAAACCAAGATAACTGAAAAAATTGAATCGTGAAAAAAAACTGATAAGAAAAATTAAAAAATAATTTGCTTTAATCTGGTTTCGATTTTAAAAGCTTGAAACCGAATAAACCGAACCAAACCAAACAGGTTCTAATAGAAATAAAAAAACCGGTGGTACTATAAATATCTTTTTCCCCATCTACTTTTAGTTTCTTCTTCTAACCCTAACAAACTCAGTCACCCCCCCTCCCCACCTACTCCTTTTTGTTCAATCTCTCAATCAAATCTTCATCTCTTAATCTTTTTGTCCTTAAAAAGTTAGTAGTCACTCCTTCAAGTTGGATGAAAAATTTGATACTGTCTATTTTCTTTTCTAAATTGTTTTTTCTTTCTTTTATCATGTTAAAAGTCTGTTTTCTTGAGTACTAAATGTCAGAAGTAATTTCTAATTTACAGTTTTTTTAAATCAAACTAACACATGTAGCCACTCACTATTAAATGCACGACTTCTAAAAGATTCATCTTAACATGCTTCTAGATTAGTCCTTCATTATCCTTAATTATCCTTAATTGATCTTGTGATACAACAACTTCTACTAAGTTAATATTGTCATACCTATATTGAGACTTATCATATTGCTCAAAGTAACTAATAATTTTTATTTTTATTTTTGTAAATCTATATATATTCATTTCCTATATTTATTTATGAGATTACTGGTTTGTTATAATATGATGTGACTACTATCATGGATGTTGCGAGAATTATTTAACACTTATCCTTTCTAGCTTTTTATTTTCAATTTTAGAAACCTGCTCGATATGCCTGGCCAAGATAAAACCGGTTTTTTCTGGTTTTTCCTTTCAATTAACCAAACTAAACCGAATCAAACCGAAACTGGTCGGTTTGAACTAGTTTCAGGTCGGTTTTGGTTTTGATTTTTTAAAAAAAATAAATTGGTTTGGTTATTTTTTAGGTGAAAACCAGACCGAATTGAAAATGCTCACCCACAAGAAAATAAAAAAAGCCCCCAAAAAATTGAAATCAAGGGTAAGTTAGTCAATTCAAAGTGCTCTGAATTTTTAATTTTTGAAAATATAAATTTACCCCTCCACTCATCCAATTATAACAAAAAAAATCATAAAAATACAAAGACCCCCCTAAAAAAAAAAAAACTTAATTAATCTTAAGACCGGGGACAATTTAGTAAGATTATTATTCAACAAAATGTACAATTTCAAAAAAATTCATAGAAACCAACAATCATTTTTTTTTTAAGATAGTGAAGGTATTTTACTGCTCAAGAAAAAGAAAAAATACTTTTGTACCGCAAATAAAATAAAAATGACAAATATATCATAAGTAAAAGACTATTTTATCCCTGAACTTGGTTTTCTTGTCTGATTTGATGAAGGGAAAAATCATCAATCATTATCATAATCCATAATAATATCTTTTTAGTGCTATAATATTTTTTTCACACCCTGTATATTTTGTTAAATGTGTAGATTTTATATATATATATATATATATATATATAACATCATGTATATTTTTTTTATTTCTCTTAATTACTACCTAGTTTTGTTCTCTCTACAAAATATTTGTTTTTAGTAGCTTCCTAAATTATTCTGGTTGAACATTTATTGTTTATTTTCTTTAAAAGTTATACCCCTTTGTAAAAAAAAAAGGTGAGAGTATCCGTAATATACTAGAAAAGCAAATTTTACAGTCCTCATGTAGTAATTAGTAGTATTCTACTAATTATTTTTCTAGATCCATTTAAAAAAAGAAGATAGACATATAAAAGGAAAAGAAAATAAAATACAACACTTAAAAAAAATGATAAAAATATCTTTGCTAAAGCTTTTTCTCTTTTTATTTTGTCTCTTTCTTTCAAGTAAACCGATAAAAATAACTAATAAAATACTACTATTTACCCACCAAACATTATAAGATTTCTGAAAATACAAAACATTTATATTTTATCTTTTTATCGGAAAATCACTACATCAAGTAAACTCATACTAATTCTATGGAGAATTTGGCACTAAATTCTTGGTTTTTTTATTTGATTTCCTTAACTCAGACTTATATCACCTTCAATTCCTAAGCTAAAAGCATAAATAGGTCATATTACATATATACTAAAACACACGTAGGTAAAACTTTACAGCAATCCACACTAACTGAATTTTCTTTCATTTTTGTCCTTGAACTCTCTTTTTTTTAATTGTAGACTTCTGTGCCTAAATTAATGATCAATTTATTAAATTTTATTAAAAAAAAGTTTCAACAAAAGATAACCAAAATGCAAGCTATTGCAGAAGAGTTTTTATAGGAAAATTCATTTGTAAGCTTAATCATTTTATTTTTTCTTGTTTAGAATTTTTATTACTTTCTTTTAATCTATCTAAATACAAAAATTAAACAAATAAAAAAACTTTAAGTATCCTAAATTACTTTCCCGGCATGATTAAAGAGCATTGAACTTCTCTTAAAAAAAAACAAACTTCTTAACATCAAAATTAGTTTTTTTTTGTAGTTAGAATGTCCTCATTCAAGCAATTTTTCTATACTCAATATTCTCTAAACGTAAATTTGAGATTGAAATGTGAAATTTCAAAACAATAAGGACCAAATAAATAGGTAAACTAAAATTTTTGGGAGCAAATTGGAGTTTTCCTTGACAATATTCAAATGGGAATTTTTTTTGTTTGTTTTTGTAAAATTTCATTATTTTTCTTTTAGTTTTTTTTAAATACAACAAAATCAATCTTTAATTTATCATCAAAATATTTTTTACATTTTATAAATGTGAGAATACGAGATGAAAGTGATTTATAAAAAACCAATCATTTTTCCTTTTTCTCTTTTTAATACGTGATGTACTTTTATTGATCTTGTCAAATATCTTGTGCTAGTTTAACATTTCAATGTTGGATTGCAAACTCCATGAGAAGAGAAGGATGGAGTTCAAGTCAATTCCAAAATTAACCAAAAGCAGGACAGGCTAAAAAGAAAGATGATTGAACAAATATTGGAACAAATTTACATGCTTCAACGAGACATTAAAGCTTAACCAATTTGCTCATATGGATTGTTCAAGGAAAAAAAGTGAAAGAATTAATGTTGAAACAAAATTACAGCATTAATAAAGAAAAGAAGAAAGTGTCTGCAGATCTCTTCTAAGCCATTCTCTTGATATGAACAGTCTTCTTTGATATTGCTTCTCTGAGATGATCATAGCGGCCGCGATGATAATCAATCAAGATGCATAGCTGCCTTATGGCCTCCCTCCTTTCCTCACTGAGACCTAGCAAAACCTCTTCCTTATCTTTTACCTGCTGCTCTAAATATACCACCTTTATCTCAAGCTGGCTAACAGAATTCAGCTTGTCTCCCCCTTCCTTGCACAGCTTTGCTTTTAGTTTCCCCACCTCTTCTCCTAACAGAAGCTCCTTCTCTTCCTTGCCCTTGAGCTGGAGCTTCAAACCATCCACATTATGTTTCAGCTTTTTTATGTCATCTTTTGTTACAGTGATCCATCTCTTCGCAAACTGAAGCTCGTTTGAGATTCGGCTAATGGGGTCCGAGAGATTTTCATTGTCCTCGTTGGGTTTCTTGAGCACTGCTTCTGCTCCTGAAAATGCATCTTCTACTGGTTCCAATAACATCTCCCTTATCTTCCTGAGTTCAGCTTCAAATGCTGATGCTTTGTCATTAAGCTCTATGTTTTCTTGATCAAGTCTCTCTTTCATCTTCTTGTAGCCATCTTTGGTCTCAGCATGTATTTGTTCTGAAACTAAAATCCTCTGATACAAGATTTGGATATGATTTTCCATTTTCATATTGAAGTTTTCTGTCAGTTCTTCCATCTTTCTTTCTAAAGATTGAGGATTTGTCCTTGGGGATTCCAGTGGCCGATGTTTGGGGGATCCAGCAAATGATGTTTGACTAGTTTAGGCTCTTCAGCGAGCTTTTTAATAGTAACCCCCTCTTCTTTCAGGATTTTCTGCTGCTCTTCAATCTCGCTTGTTAAATTGTGGCTTTGCCTAGCGTCTGGCCTTAGTCTCTCGTTTTCTGTATCCAACAAACTCTTCTCACTCAGCGAGGAATCCAAATCCTTTGAAAACTAAAAACCTCTGATCTCAAGGCAATAATCTGAGTAGACGCTTCATTGACTCTGCTCTCGTATTCTTTCAGACAAGGAGAAAAGGAACCTCCTCTATCTAGCAAGTTCCCCTCTAGTTCAAATATTCTAGTATGCATCCTCTCCCCTTCTTCTCGCAACTGATCTGCCACTTGGTTCTTACTTCTTATCAGCTCTTCCATTCTGTTCTTTTGGTTGCGGAGAGAGTTCGCTTCTAGTCCCTGGTCATACCTCCGCACAAGAAAGGTTTCTTTCTCTTTCAGTTCCTGTTCAGTCATAGCCTTCCTTGCTATTTCACCTTCCAAAGTTTCTGTTCGAAGGAGGTTTTCAGAAACTTCATTAGTTTTCATTTCAGATGAGATTTCTCACTGTGAAGGGATTCCAATTCCTTTTGCAAAACGTTAATTTGGTTCTTGAAGCCCTTGGCTTGAGCTGATGCTTCCTTCTGCTTACCTGCTTTCAGTTTACCATTCTGAGAATGTAAAGAAACCGTCTCCAGTTGCAGAATCTTGACCTGTGTCATTAAATCTTCAATTCTAGATGTGAAGTTCATCTCATTATCCTTCATTTTCTTCTGGATTGTAGATATCTCGTCTCCTTTCTCTTTTGACATCAGTTCAAGTTCCGAAACCCATGAAAGCAGCTGTGATTTTTTCTCTTGAAGCTGTTTAGCTTTAGCTGCTTTGTTTTCAATCTGTACCTCAAGGCCTTTTTTCAGGTTGTACAAGGAATCCATCTCAGTCTTAAGTGTAGCTAACTGTTCCTCCAGCTCCTTCATGTGAGCTGATGCTTGAGTGTCATGGAGCTCATGCACCTTTATAAGAGCTGAAAGTTCCTTGTTGTGCTCATTGGCAGTGCCTGCTTCTTGTAAAGCTGCACTTTATTTGGCATGTAAAGCTTCATTTTCAGCAGAATCAGAGGCCAATCGATGCTTCAGCCCAGTAATTTCTAAGCTTGCAAGATCAAGTTCTCCAGTAGTTCCGTCTGATGTTTCAAGATGAAGATGCATATTTATCACGGGGCTGCTCCCTCTGTCATCAGGAGAATAATACTCCGAGTCAGAGGAGAATGGAGAGGAAGAACTTTCCTTTTCTTTTTTGCTATCAGTCTCTTTCCCCATCTCTGCTCTAAGATGATCATTTTGTGGGTAGAGTGACTGGTACTGTTTGTGAAAATCTTCGACAAGTTCAATGAGTGCCGATCTTTTCTTTCAATCTTCAAGGATCTTACCCTTTTTGGCTTGGCCATTATTATGTATAAGCTTCAAGATCTTTCCCACTTTATGTTCAATGTCTGCAAATAACAAGAAAATATGGAATTCATTATTTCAACATTCAACAACTGGCAATAAAAAGTATGCCAGCAATTCAAAGCAGGAAGCGAACATTTTTGAGGAATGAAACCACAAAGCTCAAAAAATCTGTGAAGAACAGATAGTGATTGAAGTATCGGTAAAGGCATGCGAAGAAATGTACTTAAGCTTCAGCCATTCTTATGAGATTCAAATTTGCAACTTTTTTTGCATAATTGTCTTGTTCAGTCTACTCCAAATAGCAAGTCAAATGCCGACATAACTGGTAAAATGCTGATATTCAGTTTTAGCTGAAAATCTCTTTCTTGATCTCGAACTTGGATGCTTATAGGTACTGAAAATGCATTCTTTCGGCCTCAATCCTTGAGTGTCATAACCAGCAGCACTGCAGATTTTACGGAATTTGAGTTTGTACATCAGAGATGCTGCACCTCTTTAGTCACTTTCATTTGTTCAATGTTTTCGGGATCTCCATGGCTACCAACAAACTCCATCACCTCCTGCACGCCGCTTGATTTATAAGTGGGAATTTACAGCCAACTCAAACAAGTTAATGAGCATCTAAAGAGCCAATGCACTCTTCAACTGCAGCATATCAGCTGGAGATCCTAAAGATACATAGCATAGAAGAAACAACGCTGATTGTTATTATGAAACTCAGTATTCATGTGTTGAAGAGTGAAACATGCACAAAACTTGTTAAATGATCATTCGTTTCTGAAAAGATCATTCACAGTTCAGAATTTTCTAAGGTTAAACATCTACAGGAAAAAAAATGCGTATGAAATTGCAGTTTAATGTATTAATTTTATTGGACTTCGGGCCACTTCAGGAAAGTGCATGGCTTCTCTGGTTACGAGATAAGGCTTCTTCAAATAACATTATATTGGAAAACTTTCAACCAATAATCTTCAAAAGTTTTGTTTTGTGGGTCTGCGTATAAAATTAAATAACTTCAAGCTACACTATTCAAGGTAAACATGTTTTGTATGCAATCTTTAAAAAACTCATTGCCCTGAGTCCAAGGTTCCTTGATATTAATTAAAAAAAAAAACCAAGAGGGTGTTGAATTTAAAACCTGGAGAAGCTTAATCAAGGCAATTGGTATCTAAATTTCTGGTCCTTGATTGCAGCAGCTCAATTGACAATAGCCATATAGTAAGCTTTCCGCCCGCGCTTCACTGCGGATAAGATAAAAAACATATAATTGTATTAAAAAATATAAACAGAGTTATTTTTGTCTGTTTGCATGAAATATTGTGAAATGATTATTAACAACTTGACTAAAGAAAGTTGGTGTGACTTGTTCGATGAAGTGGACAAATAACAAATTAGCTGTCTAACTCAAATGGTGATCTGGTTAAAAGAAAAAATGTATCTGTCATTCTAGTCTTATCTAACTTTAACTTAAATGTAAAAACAAGAACTGCCAAAAGACTAAACCAGAAAAATAAAAACCAAAGGAGTGAAATGAAAAAACAAAGACAAACCGTATCGACCAAAGTGAAAAGAAATTAAAATGGCACTACTCCGGTTCGCAAACAAATTCAGATGTTTAAGAGTTTTTGAGAATCCAGGTGCTGATAATGAGGGGAGAAAATAATATCCATGGAGCAATGATTTTGCAGTAATTTCATCAAGTGGGTTTGTTTAATGGTAAACACCTCGCCTTATACACTATAGGCTGCATGCATGGATGGATTCAAACTCTCCTCGCTCCATTGAGGGCTGGCTATGCCCTCTTTTTTATAACCAGAAGAAGAAGAAAATTATGTCATTAAAACCAATAAATAAGAGATGCAAATCATTAGATAAATGAATCTGATGATGTGCCAGTCAATCAAATCCAAAGATACATGCACAAAGAACCCAGATGGAAAGATTGAGGATTTTAGGTGTTGTGATTATTTTCATGTTCTTGCCCCTTTCTTCTCACGTTAGAAAAAGGAAGGATGGCACATTTCTCTTTTCCTTTTCAATCATATTGTAACTCCTTAGGAACCAATCACATGAATTTCTTCCAAGTAAATAGCAAGAAACTGTAACAAGAGATTTACCTGTGAGACAGGAAAGAGGATTTCTACTGCAGATCGGAATCCATCGGAGGACAAGAGATTATTTGTAGTTAAGAAAGAGACGAAGACAAACAAGTAAGAAAGAACGAGGAGGACATTTTGGCGCTTCTTTTGAGTCTCATACCCTTCTATGTTCTATTTTATTACCATAAAACCACCCAAAAAGGACCGTAACTTCTCGCCATGTCATCAAATAGCAAACTATCGCGATATATTGTTTCTTCAGCACTAGAAATTATTCGGTGCCAATAATCTAACGACGAGTTTACCACTTCCCGCGCTTGAAAAACTATCCGTTTTTCAGAGCCCTTGTTTTCCGGATTAGAAAATTTAATTGCGGATTGAAATTGTTTTTTACTGAAAAAAATTTATAATTTGTTTAAATAATGAGAGAAAAGGAACTTATTTGGCTTTAAATTTATTTAAAGTAATTGATTTTTATGATAAAATAATTGATTTATAATATAGCATCATAGGAGTGAGAAAAAAACTGAAAAACTAATTAAATTGAGAAAATAAAAAAAAAATAACCGAAAAAACCGAACCATGAAAAAAAACAGATTAAACCGATTAAAATTTTAAAAAAACCGACCAGTTCGCTTTGGTTTCGGTTTTATAAGCCTGAAACCAAAAAACTGAATCCAAACCGAAAAAACTGGAAAAAAACAGAGTCAAATCGGTTTGAACCGGTTTTTTTCCTAAAAACCGAACTGAAACCGGTCGGTTTGGTTTCGGTTTTTTTATAAAAAAATTCGGTTTGGTTACTTTTTTTTTTATAAAAACCTAACCGAACAAAAAATAATCACCCCAAACATGTATCATAAAAATCAGTGCTAGAAAATACTTTAAACAAACTTGTAAAAAAGAAGTTATTAAACCATACATCTTTTGTCAAAAACATTATAAGAGTAAGATTTTTTTAGACATATGACTTTATTTAAATTGTTTAAAATACTGAGTAGTGGGTACTTATAAGATAATAGAATATTCTTGCACATCAGAATCCACCAACCAATAAAAAGAACAAAAAATTACAACTAGAGCAGTAAAGGCTCTAACCTCTTCAAATTGCTGGCTATGGGGTTCGAACCCATGCGCACTTATGTGCAGAAGATCTTAAGTCTTCCCCCTTAACCTCTCGGGCAAACCAGCTGATGGTGATGAGGTGGTTTGTTTATAGTATTAATACTAAAAACAAAACAGCATAAAGTCTCTCTCTCTCTCTAACTATTTAACATGGTATAATTATATAGAAAAAAGTATAAGTTATGGTTATTATTCATAATCTTAATTAGAGCAATCTCGCTTAATTTAATAAAATAGTTATTTAATCATTATCAATTTAAATTGATACTTGTCATTTAATTAAATATTATCCACTTGATGATAATGAACATCCAATTTTGATTACATCATTTACTTAAATATCATCATCTTACAAGCTAATCTTCAAAAATTGTTTTAATCTAACCTTATGATTAAGTTGGGAATATTTTCAAATATATTAAGTCGCTTAACATGAACGATTTTAAAAATACCTAACATCATTAATCGACCCGTCAATCTTTTCATAATATATTAAGATAAAGATATAAGATATGGTGTGTATAGATAGATAGAATATAGATGGTTTCTATAATGCCTTAAGATCAATTACTTTTTTGTCATTAAAATAAACACGATGCTTTTATTTCCGAGCCATTTAATTAAAGAAGAAAGTAGTAATTTCCAACTGAAATCACCAAACTTTCCTATCTTCCTGAGTTTTAATGATGATGGTAATAGAATATACGAGAAAATAAAAGGAAACAATTCAACAGTTGACTGGATAGGTTAAGAGAATCAATGATTTTGTGTGATGAATAGAGAGACCAATAGATATATAAAGGGGAAAAATTATCAAGAGATTGGTTAAATAGCGGTGCGATCCCTCACAAATCCCAGACAGTGTAATAAAACTATTATTATTATGAAGAAAATAACGAGAGAGAGAAAAAACCAACGGAGCCTGACAAAAATTTTGAGCCTCCCAGCTTTTAATTTGGGTGTTGTTCATGAACAATATCAACTGATTCAGGAAAACACAA
>Ga0307518_10003720_pt1 | contig 10971 bp, 3 predicted proteins | sample 25_EM_MG_FD_203889 | JGI IMG/M metagenome (GOLD analysis project Ga0307518, IMG submission 203889) | Populus trichocarpa ectomycorrhiza microbial communities from riparian zone in the Pacific Northwest, United States - 25_EM | ecosystem: Host-associated > Plants > Roots > Unclassified | place... | reverse complement strand
TGACATTGCTTTGCGAAAACAAAGACATCGTTTATGTTGCGGAGTCTAGCTTTTGAGTTGATTTCGACCAGACCATAGTGCAGATCAACTCTGATTCCTTTGTTAGTCGTGTCATACCAATAGCATTTGAATAAAAACACTCTATTTTGCTCGTTATGATATTGTAGTTCGACGATCTCTTCTAATCTACCATAGTAGTCAACTTCTAACTCACTACTAGTGGATCCCTTAACACAAACACCGTTGTTGTATGTCTTTCTTCCTTGCCCGTATTCTTCAGTATGGGAAGAACTAGCAGTGATCTTGTCCGTACAATATGCTATTGACTTTTCCCTAGGCATCTACACAAATTAAAATATTAAGGTATCGTAAACCATTCCTATTTAAAAAAAAAAACATTCAACAATGCCTCCTTTATACAGGAGATTACCCAAAATTTTAAACTTGCAAATACATAACAATCTAAATTGAATTGCCACAAACTAGTTGATTTTATTTCAATATTTGTCAATCGAGTAATTTCAATAACGTTAATTCAACCAAATTTTCAATTAAATTTGCTACAGCCATTTGCGAAATGATCATAAAAGGTAAATATAAACACATTAAAAGATCTATAGTATGAATATTTCACATTAAAAACTATTCATTTATCCTAACTATTATCTTAGCTATTTTTTATTTTTATTTATGGCTATTATTTTTGTTTATTTTTATTATTTTTAAATAATTTTTAATTTCATGAAATAAAAAAGTGTTTGTTATCACCAACAAATCAATTAGCTAACAATAATGATTATGTGGGTCTTGTACATAAAATCATAATCTAATAATATTCAATGAGACATAAGAACAAAAAAATTAAAAAAAAAACAAACAAACAACGCTTATACAATCATTAAAGAACAGAAAACTTTTAAAACAAAATTAAAAAAATTCCAACAACATTTATACAATCATTAAATAATAGAAAAAAATTTAAAAAATTGAAAAACTTCCAACAACATTTATACAATCATTAAAGAACAAAAAAAAACTTTTATACAATCATTAAATAACATAAAAATTAACAAAAAAAAATTCAACAACATTTATACAATCATTAAAGAATAGAAAAATAAAAAAAATCCCAACAACATTCATACAATCAATAAAGAACAGAAAAATTAAAAAGATTCCAACAACATTCATATAATTATTAAGAACAGAAAAAAAAATGCAAAAAAAAAAAGAAAAAAAAAAGAATCTGACCATAATGTCAATGTGAGTTTTCCCAAGCCTGAGAAGAGATAACAAAATTAAACATTATATTAAACAAAAAGAGAAGAAGTGAAGGTGAAGAAAGTAGAAGACATATATGCACATGGAGAAGAAGAGAAGAGAAGAGAAGAGAAGAGAATGGGTTGAGGAGAGAAGGAGAGAGAGAGGAGAAAGAAAGATGAAAATTTACGAAGAGAGAAAAAGCGGCAAGGGAAATGATGAGAAGAGAAATGTGATCGTTTGTTCTGATTTTTGGGATTCTTATCTTTTAATTTGGGATTTTTTTACCGATGATTTTACCAACAGACAATTAAATATTAATATTTGTTTTTTTTTTTGGTGTCTCCATCTGTAAAGCCTAATTGAAATTTTTAATTTAATCAAAAATTTTCAGAAACACGTCAAGCATTACCAACGCCTTTACCGTTGGAAATTTTAAAATTAATATTTTAATTTTTTCTTCGGTGTATTCGTCTAAAAGTCTAATTGAAATTTTCAATTTAATAAAACATTGTCAAAAATCCGCCAACTATCACTGACGTCTTTACTGTCAAAAAAATAAAAATTAATGTTTCAATTTATCTATCGATGCTTCTATCTATAACGTCTAATTGAAATTTTTAATTTAATCATAAATTTTCAAAAACCCACCAACTATCACTGACTACTTTTCACTCCGTCGGAGATTCTATATGTACTGAACAATAATAAACAGTGCAAGTGAGAAGTGAACTGTACCTTAGCTCTCGGGAAAATACCGACATACATTAATCATTGGTGATTTTGTATGTACTGAACAATAATAAATAGTGCAAGTGAAAGTAAACAATACATTAGCTCTCGGGAAAATACCGACGTACATTAATCATCGTTGATCTTGTATGACTGAATAGTAATAAACAATGTAAGTGAAAAGTTACCTTAGCTCTCGAGAAAATACCGACGAACATGTTTCGTGGTGATCCCGTATGAATTAAACACCATGAACAATGCAATTGAGAGGTGAAAAGTTTCAATACTCTCTGTAATATACCAACAGACTTAATTTGTTGGTGTATCTAATAGTTTGAAGTCCATCAGTATTTTCATCGGTGTAAAATATTTTATATTGTATATGTATTTATTATGTATCCATCCGGCAAATACTTAAAATTACAGCAGCACACATAGCATAATAACATCAATTCTGTGTATAATAATAAAATCACATAAAATAAATGTTTCATTATCATTTAATAAAAAATAAATATTGTTGTCATTACATTAAAGTTAATTTCGTCAAGAAATATTGCATTATAGTTTATGGCATTAAACATTCGTGTTGTGCAAATTAATAAGATTTTTCTTCTTCTTCAATTTCATCATTGTCATATCCATCACAATCTTCTACGTTAATTTCGTTGCTATCATCATCTTCAACGACTTATGTATGTCAGTTAGTTCTCAAAACATCATTTAACTCATCAACATCAACAAAAGTATTCTTAGTGATGCAAAAATTTGAATTTTCTTCTAAGTAATTAAACAGAGTAACTTGATATGAATCAACTAACTCATCAAATTGAAAGACATCATCTCTTATAGTTAATTCATTGTTGTCGTCCTGAACAACCTGGATACGACCTCTAGGTTAGATTTTTACTATATATAATCAATCAACTCTTGAACGATTCTTTCTAAAGAAAGAAGTGTATCTGTAATAAACTTGTTGTCATTGCTTGGTGAAAATAAAGACATTGTCGACGTAGAGGAGTTTAGCCTTTATATTAATTTCAACCAAACCATGATAGGGATCTACTTTTATTCCTTTGCCAATGGTATCATACCAATAGCATTTGAATAAAAAGACTTTATTTTACTCGTTATGATATTGTAATTCAATGACCTCTTTTAACTTCCTATAGTAGCCAACTTTAAACTTATTAGAAGTTGATCCCTTAACACAGACCCCATTGTTATATGACTTCCTACCTTAACCATACTCTTTAGTATGAAACATATGTCCATTGATGAAATACTCGTTATAGCACTTCACCTTTCTTTTAGGTTCCAAACTTAAATTCAAAGTAACACTAGCATTCCCTCCCAATTGATAAACCTGGTACATAAATTATATCTTTATCACAATTAACAAGAAATGTGTAATGAAATTAAATATCTCAAGAGATAAAAATAATTAAACAGACCTTCTATGTGTTTTGAACCTCGTGGAAAATTTTTCATCTTGTAATCGAAAGATTTGAGATTCAGTTAGCTTTGAGTTTTTGGATAGTAAAAATTAATAATGTTACCTATGAGGAATACAACAATCTATCAGTTTATGATAGTATAAGAAAAAAATTATTCGAAAGTAATAACATGTAGAGCATTACACTTATTGAATAAAAGGTCTCAGTTCATCGCAGTTAAATAACACATAATTATGTGCTTGTCTGGATTCTATTTCCATCAAATATCTTCTCCTCACAATATTGTTTAGTACAAGTCGTCTAAGATGAGAGAATATTAACAAGTTTCCACTTAAGGGAACTTCCTTACCATCATTATGCCTTAGAACGCGGTTAATTCTTGTTCTCAAATGAGGCTCGAAATTGTACAAGATAAATGTTGAGATTTTTTCAACAATATAAGTCTTGCATATCGAAGCCTCAACAAGCGCCTTGTTTTACTTTTCTCTTAAGGTTGAACAAGTACTTGCATGGAATTAAATGAATTTTTTAAATTTTAAAAATAAAAGGACATTATAATTTTAATTACAATGCATGTGTAATCTCTAACCTCTCGAATGGATACATTCATCTATATTGGACTGGGCTTTCAACTTTTGCCTCAAGCGGTAGATGTATGGGTAGATGCTCTAATGAGTCAAATAACGATAAAGGGATTATCATCTCAACTTTGCATATTGTATGGACGATATTTGTTTCAAGCACCTCCATATGTTATGTCTGCAACTTGTTTGTTAGAGCATATATCTCTAAAGAAGTTATTGATCTTCATGAGTGCATTTCATATCCCTTTTGGCAATAAATCCTGGTAAGCTAGTGGAATGAGTGTTTGTATAAACACATGACATTCATGACTCTTCATTCTATACAATATGAAATCCTCCAAATTTATTAACCTTAATATGTTTGAACCATGTCTATCAGGAAAACACAAACTCTTAAGTAATTGATAAACAAGTAACTAAGCATTCTTTTCTAAGGTGAAGTTGGCTTTGGGCTTTGCGACCCTGTGACCCATCATAAACCAACTCTATATTTTTATGGTGACAAAACAAAGATATATTCATTTTAAACTTGATGCTGACCTTTGTCTTTCCTTTCATGTCCATATATAACCGTGTTGAAAATATTTTTAAACACGTTCTTTTCAATGTGCATGACATTATGGTTATGGTGGAGAAGATTGGTCTTCCAATAAGAAAACTCCCAGAAAATACTTTGATGTACCCAATTATGGATCAAACCAAAACCAGGATACTTCTACTTACCCAATTGAAAATCAAACACAATATCAAACATAATATCATGTATATTTATTAAATAATAAAAGTATAAATATTATAGATATATATATGTGTATTATTTCAATATTGATATGTGTGTATATTATATTGAATTCAATATATATATATCTTAAGTTATGTTGGGGTTAAATTTTGAGTCGGGTTTTATAATATCCATACCATATCCATTACTCATCGAGTAAGGTTGTATAAACAAAATTCACCCATCTGGGTCAATTTAGGTCGGTATACATCGGGTTTGAATTCAATTGTAATCTCTTTCATAGCTTCATAACAATTAATCACACATTGCATAACTTATTATTCAAAAACAATATTATTTAGTTATTAGAATTAAAATTTAATGTTATGTTATGTTATGTTATGTTATGTTAGGTTAAATATGAATTAAAAAAATTTAGAAAGAAAAAAATAAGTATATATTAAAAAAAACATATATGAAATGAATATAACAGTGTTTATATTTCATGTAAATGGAGTTTGTGTTAGAAACTAATTATTATATTGAGATAGCTCAATAAATATAAAATAAAATAAAGACTCATAAAATATAAAATTTAAATAGTGTTGGATTTGAAATAAATATAAATATGCAAATATTGAAATCATTGAATTATTAGAAAAAACAAAAGTGATCTGATATGACAACTTCAAAATTAAAATAAATCCTTATAACTCTAAAAACCAAAGTTGTACATGTTCTCTAGTGTTCTATTGTGGGTAACATTTTGTTTATTAATGTTTAAAGTAGTTATTTAATATTTGATTAAATTAAATTGTTGTACTTAAAATAATAATTAAAAAAATAATGTTAAAAAAATTATTTTCTCTTCTACTATAAATTATAACAGTGCTTCACAATATTATTATTTTTGTCCTTCAATTTTTTTTCACTCAACTTTTTTTTATTTAATCCTTTCATATTACATTAAATTAGGATTGAACTTGATTATTTGTTTTGGTTGCCTAGATATGGGGATATTATGATGTCAAGAAAAAAAATTGGCACTCGATCAATGATTAGATTAGCAAAATAAATTTTAATTTTATTGATTTAAAATAATTGAAGCTCTAGAGACTAAATTTGAAACTAAAATAAATGTTCAACCCTTTTTTTTGTCATTTGATTTTTTTTTATCACTCATTTTTTTTCAATTTGATTCTTTCACATTGAGTTTATTTGGGATTGGACTTGATGATTCATTTTGGTTTCCTAGATAAGGAGATCTTGTGATGTCAAGAAAAACTATAGTGCTTAATGCTCGATTTGAAAAAACAAAATTCAATTTTATTGATTTAAAGTAATTGAAGTATTTGTGGACTGAATTGACACTAAAACAAATGTCCAACTCCATTTTTTGCCAGATCAAGGACTAAATAGAACAGGTGCATAAGACTTCCTCCAAGTTTGGAAGGAGGCCTTCCTTAGTGATGTTGGAATTCTTTTGGCAAAGGCTTCATTATCTAGTTGCACATGATTGACGAAAAAGCTACGATATGGCTTCGATGACCCATTCTTGCATGTTTTCTTTCTTACCATTTTTTCCCCTCTCTTCTCTCCTTTGTTTTCACAACATGCTCTATCCAAAATAGCAAAGTGGGTTGTCATTTATTTATGTAAAATTTGATCTTCATGCTCTTGACTGCTATTTTTAGCAACAATTATAGTTTGGTTTTGCATAATTTACATTTGATGAATCATGGAATAGTATTTAAATCATGAGCATGTGGGACAATACAAGATGGAAGATATATTCAGGAAAAATACCAATAGAAATGCAACATAAAAGGAAGACACGTTCCATTATGGATTGCAATAGTTATTTGCGATGTTTTCTTTTTTTTTTTCTTTCTTTTTGTTCTCTAATTTTTTTTAGTCACTTGACCTTTTTTTTTCAATTTGATTCTTTTATATTGAATTTATTTGAAGTTTGGCTTGACAATTTGTTTTGGTTGACTTGACGTGGGGTTCTCGTAATGTCAAAAATAAGGATTTACATTGAGTCGATACTTGATTTGGCAAAATAAGATTTAATTTTATAATTTAAAACAGTTGAATTTTTAGGGATTGAATTTGAAACTACAAAGAATACTTAACCTCTTTTTATTATTTTAGTCCCTAATTTGTTTTTTTTTCATTTTTGGTCCTCATTATTTGAAGTTCTTACATTTTGGTTTAAAAATTCATTTTGTTTAGATTTTAGTCGAAATGGTTGAGATAGGAGGTGAGGATGACTAAGAAATAGAAAAGGAGATTGGGAAGTGAGTCGACTGCCCATAATCCAATCACCAAAAAAAGGTTTTTTGGTGTCAATGAATTCTATTTAGCAAGATAAGTTTCATTACAGTGTTTTTAATCCTTTAGCTTACGAGCGTGGGTTGATTGGTGCTTCAAAATGTTTTTAATCAGGTTGGTTTTTTTATTTTTGAGAAGATTGAAGGTTGATATGAGGTTATTAATAGATTTATTGATATCTTTAAAGTGTTTTCCACATACTTTCGGGTAAAAGAAGGGTTGAAAAGTGGGATTTTATGTTAATTATATCAAAGCATAGCTTTCCACCCACCTTACCAAGTGACCGTGTAGTGGTGCGAAAGGCACGAACTTCGCGAACAACCCTCGCCCCTTTATTAATAATCATACTGGAAGGCGGCGCCTAGTTTGCCACTGTACATGACGTGATAACTCTTTATTTCAAAAAAAAAAAAAAAAAGGAGAGAGAGAAATGGGAAAACAACGAGCATGCAGACGTGTGTGGTTGGACTTTTTTTATGGGTCAGGCCTAGCATCTACACTCTATTTATAAAGACCTTTAAATTTTTTTCCTTTTTCATTTAGATTCATTAAAATTAAATGATTTATAATTTTTTTTATAAGATACTGCTACCGTTTTACTTATTTTTTTTTTTTCAAATTATGACATTTTTATAATACTCTTTTTCCATGTGAGCCTCGTGAATTTTTTTTCTTTTCTTTTAATTTTATTCATTAACTTTCCTTAGCATGCCCTAGAGAAAGGATTACAAAGAATTTCTTGTGACAATGCGCGAGTGGTGTGTTGCCCTTGTATTATTTTGAATATGTTCATGTTGAAATTATCAAAATATTATTTATTTATTTTTCTAAAATTGGAGGGATGCCTTTTTACATTTTTTTTCAAATTATCTAGATTTTTCTTACATTTTTTAATTATCAAAACATTCAAATTATGAATTATGAGCCCAAGCCAGAAAAAAAAATTGTCTAATAAAAACATGTTAATAAGAAAAGGAGGAATTATACCACAATAATTTTTTTTCAACTTAGTTTAAATTATTACTTTCCCTAAAAAAACAATTTTAGTGCTGCATAGTTAAAAAAAAAAATTGAAACAAATATCTTAATATGAATGTATTTCTCTAAACTTCACAGCTTAATCTTTAATGTTAAAGATTATTTTTTAACATGTATTGGCATATATGATTTTTAATATATTCTATTGAACACATACATTAGCTTCTCAGTTAGTAATTAAAGTTTTCTATTGCCCTATAAATCACATTAACAATAATTGCTTATTCGTTTTTTTTTTTTAAAATTAATCCAACCTGTGGTGAATCACAGACACCCCTATCCAATGATATACCAAAAACATTTAAACAAATATATTCCAATCACATAAAATGATGTTTTTTTTAATTGTTCCCTGTTACATGTGTGCACATATATATTTTTTTAGTTTAACGTGGGTGTCCATGCCAGTTTGCGCGCACCTCGACTAATCCCACGGGCCCTGAAGTTAACGACCATGTAAGACTTCAATGGTCATCATATGAGCAACCACAGGGCTCGAATCTGAGACCACAGAGGGAGCAAACCTCTTGGTCCCAAGCTCTTACCACTGATGTGTGCACATATATTTAATTAGAGTGATTCTTGAGGTTAAAAAGGTGCAAAAGTAAAAGGTTCAATAATAATAGATACACAAACGTGCTTAAGGTAAGTATGATCTATTCAATAAAAACTTTATATTATTGAACATGCATGCCCCTAGCTTTTCTGGGACCTCAGTGACGAGAGCCTTAAATTGATGTAGAAACTGTATCTTCACTGCAATTTAAGTATTCTTTCCTTGGCTTTCATAAATCAACCACAGACAATTGCGCAGAATCCAGCTACGATATTTAGTACAGGAGACAGTATCAATCTAATTCCCAGCATATCCTATTGTGGGTTCAAGGTGCTTTAAACTGAGATGCAATGGTGCCTTGTCTTTTCAAGGTGCATATCCTATTGTGGGTTCAAGGTGCATTTTCTCATCAGTTTGAAGTGTAGTAAGCAACATTGACACAGACAATTCATTGTGATTCAATTACTAACATATATGAAACAGAAAAGGACATCAACTATAGCTTGAGATATTATACTGAAACTCTCATGTGCTCATGCATTTAGGTTGGGAGGCATGTGAAAGGAATGGTCATTCATTTTCATCCATACACATGTACAAGGTTTGTTAGCTATTTATTAAAATCTTGCAATCCAAATAACCACAATATTGCATAACAACGATGGAATATTCCGTCGGTGTTTAAAAACTGATTTTATCAACAACAAAAAATTACCAACAAGATCACGAACGGAAAATTATCGTCGGAAAACATATCATTGGTGATTTAGATTCTATTAGTCATTCCATTGGTAATATAATCATTGATGGATTCACAAATGGAAATAGCATGCCAAACAAAAAAAATGTTTATCAGCATCTATTTTGTCAGTAACTCCATCGATGATTATGGCACATTACCGACAGAATAAACCAATGGTAAGTACATCGGTGATCATATGCATGTTACTGACAGAATTAAATCGTTAGAGAATTGCATTTATAAGTGGCAAGTCTTGTAATTTTTTTCCAACTATCTAGGACTCTCTGAGGGAATTAGTTCACCGGGCATTCAATCGGTGATGTAAATTTCTTCGATAATTCTATCAGTATTTTATTTAATATTTAAAAAAAATACAATAAAAAAACTAAAAAAGAATTAAACCAAATAAAAAACCAAATTTTTATTATTAATTTAAAAAAATATATTATTGAATACAATTTATCTAATGGATAGAAGTTGGAGTAGGAGGTGGAGGCGGAGGCGGAGGCGGATCTTCACAAGAACTAGGAGGGCGACAAGGTTGACCACATATACTAGTGAGGATTACCAACAGCTGCTCAGGTCGGATGTCTTAGACCTAAGTTGAGTCCTCTCAGCACTAAACTAGGTTGTATGAGCTTGAACTTGTTCTCGTACAATCGCTTAAATGGCCAAAGATTTCTAGCTCGATCTCGATCACGAGGAACCAATGGTCGATACACTACAGCTCGTCTGCATATCCTCAGTCTTGGAGATACTGTAAACCTAATTTTTACCAGGTTTCCTGGACAATCGAACCTCCAACCACAAATCTGGATCGAGTTTTGGATGAGTTGAAGGATCATCTTCGTATCTTTCCTACAATCAGATGTTATATATTTCCTAGAAAAACGTCAGCAAATTTTAAAAATAATAACTTAAGAAAAAATTATTAAAATCCAACTTATCATAAACTTCTGAGCTCGGTTATCCAAGAGCTGATGCACCCCTTTTTGAAAGTCTTCATTTGGCATGTGGATTTCCATAAAAAGCTCCATGTCTTGGATCGCGTTCAAGCACCGTAGCTTGCAAAAGAAAGCTACAGTTAGTTAAATATTTTTATACAACACAATAATTTTTAAAAATTATCTGATAAAATAGAATCTTACTATCTATTTTGCACGCAAAATGAATAGAATGGATCCGCCAGTGTATATAGTAATGGAACCATGAATCTCCTAGGTCTGATTCTTTACACCGGACTATGACTACCACATAAGTTGCTCAGCCATCATGTGCTGGATATAACCATCTCAGATAGCCTCCGAGACATACGGAGGTCTGAAATCCCTCCATATGACCACGTCTTCCTAGCCTCTTCCTAGCCTGGAAGACCTTTTTCTTTTGCATATTTCTTTGATTTTTTGCTAGGCCTCATACCAGAAATCACACAACCTTATTCGTAGAAACAAAATTATCCATTAAGATTAAAAACAATAAAAATTTAACATTTAAAAAAATATTACAATTTGAATTCAATCTTACCTAATAACAGTGTGATTCTCCCA
>Ga0307518_10003719_pt1 | contig 10971 bp, 8 predicted proteins | sample 25_EM_MG_FD_203889 | JGI IMG/M metagenome (GOLD analysis project Ga0307518, IMG submission 203889) | Populus trichocarpa ectomycorrhiza microbial communities from riparian zone in the Pacific Northwest, United States - 25_EM | ecosystem: Host-associated > Plants > Roots > Unclassified | place... | reverse complement strand
TGGCTCAGATGGTAAATATTTTTTTTTTAACTGGTGTTGTTATTTTGAATACAAGTCTTTAAATTCTTGAAAAAATATCAGTGTAAATATGATAAGACTTTAGCTGAAACAACCTTGAGAATTTTCTAAAATGGATGTTATTTTCACTCAATTATTTTCTTTTTATTTATACTGTTCAATTCACTGTAGTCCGGTAGCCGAAAGGTGTTTCATATCTCCTGATCCTGACTGACACCAATATTTCAGATCTGCAGGTTCTTTTGCTGGTAATAGTGAAGAAATTCCTATTGATGATGTGGATGAATTAGAAGAACTCGAAGAAGCTCATGATGGGATGCTGGAAATGAGTGTAATTCAGAAAGTCACACATTGGTAATGTCTTGTATTACCATTCATCTTTTCTTCAGCAAAGCTTTATGATATATATTTACTTGGATGAATCATGCCTTATCCATGCCCATGGTGGTTTTTTCCGGTGATGCATGTACTTGATTTACTCCGGTGCATTCATTGATCCCATTTTATGAATATGAGGTAGGTACAGCTATTGTTCTTCACTGATGAAGCATCCAAAGAACGTGACTCAATTATTTACCTCATGATGATGGAAAATGCATATGAAATGATCTATAGAACTGTGGCTAAACCTTTTCTAAAAGACTCTCCCTCTTCATGGTGGCTAGGCTTGGACTGGAATTGTGCAGAGAGCAAAAATGTGGCCAACCATTGCCTGTAAACCCAAGTTTTGGCCGCAGAGAGTTGGCATGTCAGCCATCACTGGAAACAATGGCCAGCTGTTATCAAGAAGTCAGTCATGAAGTCAACTGCCAGAGTGAATCAGGTTAACTTGTAATTGATCCATAAAGGACAAAGGCAATAGTTTTGTTGTTTCGTAATTCGATACTGCATGGGGGAGAGGGAGAATATAGATAGCCCCCATCGTGTCCCCCTTGCAAGAGGGTGGCGGTTTACAGACAGCCAGCCTTCCACTGTAAGCTAGTCAAGATGGAAGGAGCCGCCCGAGCAAGGGTCCCTGTCCAGCGCAGAGTTTATGGCTGGGCGAAGAGGGGAATTACACAAGTAGCCTAGTAGCCCGCAGCCCTTGTCAGGGGCAATACCAATACTACTTGTGCAATGCTTGTTAGTTATGGCTGTTTGCACTCTAAATGAATCTCGATCTTTGTTTAATAAAAGATGAAAAAACTGCCCCTAGTGTGAGTTATGCTTTGTCCTGCTTCACCGATGCTGGTTTATAATTGTTTATGGACCACAATTAGGTGCTTAAAAGGGAAAAACGAGCAGAAACAGAGCCCATATTTAACCGAACTAGCAAAAATGGAAAATTGCTGGTTAGGATTATAGATATAAAACCTAACACAAGGGTTGACAGTTGAGCGGGTTAATCATGGATCATCTCGAACTTTTTTCTTAAAAATTGGATTTTTTTTCATTGACCTGGTTCGGAAGAGAAAAAAGGGCAAACCTCAAAAAAAAAAAAATCCAACTTATAAGAGATCTCAATTATATTTCTAACTTCTAACATATGATAATAAATTCTATATTATCAAAACAAGCCAGGTTTTGTAATTTTGGGAGATTGCTCTTAAAGGTCGGGGACTATCACGAGGTTCGCCAACAAGAAGACTCCGGTCAGTCACTAGCAAGTATGGCGTGGAAGGTTTCTATAGTTGTGTGATAGGGTAGATGATTCTAATAAATTCTTGAGTAGTAAGTGAGCTAAAATGTGATAGGGAGATTGCTCTTAAAGATCTGCATAGACACAGACACCAATAAGCATGAGGGCATGTGAGAACTTAAATAAATAGACAAGGAAGTTGAAAGTTATCTTCCACTTCACTTTCTCTAATGCTGTAAGAGTGCCTTAAAGTCTAATGTCCCATCTACCTCCTGGCATCACCCAACAAAGTAAATGAAGCATTAAATGCAGGATACAATATCAATCTCTCATGGAAGTATCATTATCAAGAGCAAAACATAAGCATAACCGATGAGTGATGGCTGTGTGTGTGTGCAGTTTGCCCAAAAAAGCACTAAAAAATCTCCTCATGGAGACAACCTCTGTGCCCTTTTCTGCAAGACCTCATTTGTGTAGCTTTCTGGCTCTTGTTCTCTTATATGTCGTTTCTTCTCCTTGTTTTGCTAGTCTCTTTTTCAACTTTTATGGAGCTTCATGCCCAGCTGCTGAACTCATTGTTTCAAACAAAGTGAGATCAGCTTCCTCTTCTGACCCTACTATACCAGGGAAGCTAGTTCGTTTGGTTTTCCATGACTGCTTTGTAGAGGTGAGTCTTTCTCACCTGATGGGTGCTTAGTGTGTTATCTGAATTTGCTTCATGTGTGCCAGAAAACAGCATTTTGGATATGGCATTTCACTAATATATCCCCGCATGGGAAAGAATATATGATTGAAAACTGACACTGCTTGATGATTTAAAGCAAAAAAAAAAAAAAAAACTTGTTTTAGAGTAGTTATGGAGATTGAGCTATTGCAGAATACATCTGTCATGTGAACATCAGCTTCCTGTGAAGAGGCCTAATAGTCTCGCCACCGCACTCGTTGAGTGTTTTGTGATTTGTATGCTTTAGCTGCTTGTTTTAAATCATCAAGGGCTCCTTCATAGGATTCTCCTTTTGCGATCTGATAGTATTAATTGATTTATCAGCACCCCAGAATAACTGGAATCATATTCTTATACCATGTAATTGGTGGCTACTCCTCAATTCTAGTTAGTTTTTGTTATGTTTACAGGGTTGTGATGCATCTGTGCTGCTGCAAGGAAATGGGACAGAGAGAAGCGATCCAGGGAACAGGTCTCTAGGAGGGTTTCAAGTTATTGATTCAGCTAAAAGAAATCTTGAAATCTTCTGTCCAGGAACTGTTTCTTGTGCTGATGTTGTTGCTTTAGCTGCTAGAGATGCTGTTGCAATTGTAATATCTCTTATTGCCTTATTGGAACTATTATTCCTTGTCCATTTCTATGCTTCTTGTGATTGGTTATTGATTAATGAAGAATATGAAAACAGAGTGGTGGACCTCAGCTTCAGATTCCAACTGGTAGGAGGGATGGGAGGGTATCTGCAGCTGCAAATGTGAGACCTAATATCATAGACACAACTTTTACAATGAATGAGATGATTAGCATCTTCACAGCTAAAGGATTATCCCTTGAAGACCTTGTTGTGCTATCAGGTATGTGACAATGAGTCCAAAACTTTGTTAGAACACTTCAATGCTAGAATGGTAGTTTCTGACATCAACCTAACAACTAACCGAGTAGAGGATGATCGGAGATTGCGTTTGAAAACGTGCTGTCCCGAGCTCATGAACATTGGATATTGACTGTTTGTTGTCACATCCAGAAGACCTGTTGATGAAAAAAACTATAATGAATGGCTAATCTATCAAGCATAATGCTTTTGCTTTGCAGGAGCTCACACTATAGGATCAGCTCATTGCAGCGCGTTCAGAGATAGGTTCCAAGAGAACTCCAAGGGGAAGCTGACACTCATCGACTCATCTCTCGACAAGAATTATGCGAATGAGCTAACGCAAAGATGTCCAGTGGATGCAAGCGATTCAGTAACAGTTGTTAATGATCCTGAAACATCCTTATCATTTGATAACCAGTACTACAGAAACCTTGTAGCCCACAAAGGCCTTTTCCAATCAGATTCTGTTCTTTTAGATGACAACAGGACAAGGAATCTAGTAGAAGATTTAGCAAATGATCAAGGAAGGTTCTTTGAGAGTTGGAGCCAGTCATTTCTTAAGCTAACCAGCATTGGAGTAAAAACAGGTGAGGAAGGGGAAATTCGACAATCTTGTTCAATGACTAATGGATGACGGAGGATTTTGCTGGCAAGCTTCATGTCAGCCCTCTCATGGTTATGGTGGAATCTACATGTCAAGGATGAATCAAAGTACATATGCATAACATATTTTAATTTATTTCTTTTAAAAAAAAAATATTTTCATTCAATTCAAGAGATTATATATATATAAAAAATTGAATTTTTTTTCTTATTTAAAAATTATATTGTTTAAATATACCCCATGACCTGTAACAGATACGGGAGTGGGTCTTTGATGGTAACTCCATGCGAGTTTATAACACTTGAATTTAAAAGGTGATGGATTAAGATATGTTGTTTTTAGCACAAAACATGTAATGGTTATGGGCCTATTTCCATGCACATTTGATTAGCTTAGATAGAACACCTGAGTCTGGATATTGAGTTGGGCTTGGGCTGATGCTCGAACCCGGGTGTTTGGCGTCTGCACAGCACCTTTCTTGGTGGGCTTGATTAAGGTTTCAGGTGCATCACTTTGAATCTAGTCCTAAAACGATGAATCTTTTTAGATTTTGACACCCCCATCCAAAGGGAAAACCTCTAACAGTCCTCTAATCATTATCAAGAATGTTTTATCTAGTCTCCAATTAATTTCTTTTTATCTCAATTGAATCCTCAAGATACAAGAGTGAGAAAATTCTCAATGAACTCCCCTTTACGGAAGTTCATGGTATAAGAGGCTTTAAATTTGTGCATAGGAAATCCATAGTTTCCTATTAAAAATTTGTGAGGAATTTAGATGGAGAATTCAATTGAGAATTTCTATAAGCACTTAGAGGATCCAATTGAAATAAACAAATTTCTTTGTAGACTCAATCTGAGTTATAGTTTTTCCAAAGAAACTGCTCAGTTTAACTGTCGCTATGATGCCTACCGTTGAGTACTGTCTGATAACATTGTGTGGTAAGGATTGGTGCAAGCATCTCGCAAGCAACTTCCTGTCTTTCAGTTTGACACTCATCAATTCTTCTTCTCCCTTCTCCGCATGACTCCATTTTCTCTACTTTGTTCTACACCTCTCTCACTGTCTCTTCCCCTAGAGTAACAGAACCACCTGCATGCATCATGGCTTCACCAATCCTTAAATTCCCATTTCTTTCTCACACCACTTCCCTCTCGAAGCCTCTCGCCTTTTATCCCCTCTCCCTCACTCCTAAACCAAGAAAAACCTCGAGGCCAATACATGTAAAGCAGCAGCAGCAAGGGTCTATTAAGTGCCATGCAGTTACAGATCTTACAAGTGGTAATACTGTACCTTCATCAATTGAGGATCAGAGTAAAGGAGAGGATAATGATGATCACTTAGTGCTTGTGGGTCCTTCTAGTGAGGAGGAAAGGAGGGGAGAAAGAGAGGTGGCAGACTATGATTGGACAGAAGAGTGGTACCCACTTTATCTTACCAAGGATGTACCAGATGATGCTCCTTTAGGCCTAACTGTGTTTGATAAGCAGGTAGTGTTGTATAAAGATGGGCAGGGTGAACTTCGCTGTTTTGAAGATAGATGTCCCCACAGGTAATAAATCTTATCACATGTATGTTTCAAGTTTTCTTGTCTTGTGTTGAGTACTAGAAGTTGGATCTTGCTTTGATTTCACATCCAAGAAAAGGGCATTCGGGTTCTTTTCTTAGTTTCTTGTTTTGATGTTCTTGTTGTGATTTCTCTTGTTTGGTTTTAGGATTTTGCTGGATATATAGTGAAATTAGCCGTGGTTTAGGTTTGGGATTAGATTGTATGCATGATTAAAAGAAATTTTTGATTAATTAAACAAACTGCTGCACATTTGAATATGTATAAACCGTGAACTAAGTGTTTCGTGTATGGTCTATTGAAATTGAATATATGGGGATGCTGTATTGCTAATGGTAATGAACAGAAATTCTTGAACTTTGATGGATCATCTGCATTTGATGGCAAAGATTTCCCTGCTCTATGGCGTTAGTCGTACTCAAAATTTCCGTGGGAACACTGGCGAAATGATAGAGATCTTAAGATGTGGGCTGTGTAAGTGACAAAACCTTGAACTTGGCTCTACTTGATTTAGGTTAGCTAAACTATCAGAAGGTCAGTTGATAGATGGAAGACTCGAATGCCTATATCATGGTTGGCAATTTGAGGGGGAGGGCAACTGTGTCAAGATACCTCAGGTCTGTTTTCATTAAATGTGCTGAGTTTCCATTGCATGATATGCCCACCTTGTCTTTCCTCATGTCCTAGCTAATGATGGCAGTGAATTTCTTCGCTACAGCTTCCTGCAAATGCTAAAATTCCTCAGTCAGCTTGTGTCAAAACCTATGAGGTGAGGGAATCCCAAGGAGTTGTGTGGGTGTGGATGTCCTCGAAATCACAACCAAACATAAATAAACTACCCTGGTTCGAGAACTTTGCCAGGCCAGGTTTCAAAGATTCTTCCGCCGTCCATGAGCTTCCCTACGATCACTCCATACTTCTTGAAAACCTGATGGATCCAGCACATATTCCAATCTCACACGATAGGACAGACCTGTCAGCAAAAAGGGAAAATGCCCAGCCACTACGTTTTGAGGTGACTGAACGTACTGACCGGGGATTTGCAGGCTGGTGGGGTGGGGGAGATGCTCAAACATTGCCAAACTTCTTACGGTTTGAAGCCCCTTGTGTCCTATCCAATAACCGAGAATTCATTGATGAGAAGGGGGTGAAACAGTACTTCTCGGGCCTCTTCCTATGCAGACCAACTGGACAAGGAAAATCCATGCTTATTGTGAGGTTTGGAGGAACAGCGATGCCTCAAATAGCAAATTGGATCCCCGAATGGTTCTTTCATCAGAGGGGATGCACAGTCTTCGAACAAGATATGGGATTTCTGTCATCCCAGAATGAAGTTTTAATGAAAGAAAAGGTCCCAACAAAGAAATTGTATCTCAATTTAAGGTCTTCAGATACATGGGTAGCAGAATACAGGAAATGGATGGACAAAACTGGACATGGAATGCCTTACCATTTCGGGCACAACACCATTTCTTTACCTGAATTACCAGCTGTTGTAGAACATGCACCAGCTGGTCTGGTTGCTGGAGTTTCAGCTTCTTTCCCAGCTAAGGGTGGCACTGGGACGATGCATGCTCCCAATTTGGCCAATCGATATTTTCGCCATGTAATTCATTGCAAAGGATGCAGTGGTGCTCTCAAAGCTTTCAATACTTGGAAAAAAGCTCTCTCTGCCATTTCTCTTGCATTGACTGCATTAGCTATTCTAGTGTCTGGAAGGCAGTGGAAAGCCGCCCTCTTAGTTTCAACAAGCTTATGCTTGGCCGGAGTTTACGCATGCTCAACTCTTATCCAAATGAGCACAACAAACTTCATAAGAACACATAGGAGATTCTGAGCCAGCAAACCGTAAACATCTAGTATGTTTCTGTAGTTTTGGCACAGGAAGATTATAGAACTACATTTACAACCTTGTATAGTTCTATCTAGTAAATTATAGGTGTTTTGCCCTGTTTTCTTGTCATTAAGTTACTGTATTTTCACCTTTTTTGATTGTTTTTCTAAAACTCTAGTACATTCAGTGCATATAAATTCTCACAAGAAACAAAAATGAAGAACAAAATGAGAGTTGTTATCAGGTTTCTCAACTCCAAAGCATCCAGTAGACTCTTAACCTGAACATGTCTCTGTGAAGTCAAATGTAAAGCTACGTGAGAGGAAGATGTGTGGTCAGAAAAAACTGATAAAACCAGGAAAACCAGGAAAAACCAAATGATGGGATATTAATGGGATGGATGTTAAACAAAAGAACACTTGACAAGCCTTTCAGTTATTGGCACAATCAATGATTTCATACCCAGCGGTTTCGCTTAGGAAATTCAAATCCAGACTGAAATCAAGAGAATCATGAAGGCTTTTACATAATATAATAGGTTTAAGAACATCGGCTTACAATAACTTAGCAATAAAAATCTGCTTTGATCCCAGCTTAGAGGCATCGCTATCATCAGCAACAGCAGGCAGGGAGCGTTTCACAGTCCAATAACTTACCAATATCAGTCAGCACACAAATAATGTCAATCAATCCATTTAACAACAGAGAGAATCTTTGTAGAATTACTCTACCACACCAAGCTCAACCAATGGTTCATGTGCGGCACTTGATTAACCTAAAAATCAGCACGCACAACGCAAATAGAAAAGGTAACAAACACATATTTATTGGATTCTGTTGATTCTTCCGAGTATAAAGATACTCCATGGTGGAGTAAAAGCATTGCCAGACAGCAGCTGCTAGTCCAAAATACTCCAGGAGACCACCAAAGGTTCATATTTCACTTTAGATTGGTTCTGAGCTTGCAATATAATTTTCTCTGGTGGCTTAATTTTTACTTCACCTTGGTTCTGAACCTCTAATGCAATTTTATCAAATGACACATGAGGAGTACTGTTGTTCTAGGTGTGCTTGGCTACCCTCCTCTGCAAGGACTCAAAACAATACGTTGTTTGAAAATTAGAATTGCAAAAACACAATTGAGATGGTGATGAAATAAAAAGTAAATGGGAGTTGTAGAATTTATATCGCCCCGACTCTCTCTCAACTTTCTCTTCATATTGGATCTGAATCTCCAATGCAATTTCATCGGATACCACATGAGAAGTCATGCGGTCCTGGAGAACAAACTCAATACTCTTCCATTAATCCCTTGTGGTTGTTGAACTGCACATTTGCGAAGTTTGGAGGTAGAGATTATAATATTTCCTCTATTCTTGGGTTTTGTCTGATTATCCATTCCGTTAGCTTGTGTCTGGGATCTGAGGTTTAAAATCTGTCAGCCTACGCCCCGAATAAAGAAGGGGTCGCTGCCAGATCAGGCATGCAACAAGTTACTGAAAGAAAGCTAACACGGTAAAATGCAGAAGCCACATATAGACGACTGGAAACGAAGAAAATACCAAGAAAAGAGGAGAAGAAAAGGATCAGAGAGCATAAAAATAACACCTCGGTGCGTGCTTTGAGAGAGAAGATGTTAACGCAGCCTGGAGAGTGGAGACTGACCTGCAGTGCAGATAGAGGGAGGGAGATGATAGTCACCCGTGATCTTGGCTTCTTTATCAGCCTCCCGCTAGGGTTTAAGAGAGAAAGAAAACCAAATTTCTATAGTAAAAAGCTTACACATTGTTCAAAGAGCTCAGCTTTTGTAATTCACAATTTTCTGTATCAGACGCGCTTAAGAGTAATATAATATTTTTCATAGATATATCTTAAAGGATAAATGGGTTTTTTAAACTTTAATTAGGATAATGTAATTTCAATAATACCCTGCTCCTTGGCTGCATGGCAGGGGTGTTTTTGGTTTTTCCACTTTAGAAATTAAGTGGAGTTACTTAAGTGCTATTTGACTCAAATAATCTTTAGGTTTTTTTTATTATTATTATTATTCCTTTTCTTATGTTTTTTTGTTAATATTGCATGGGATGGGACCCAGAGCAATTTGGGATTTGCAGGTTGACATGGAATATAGTTGGCAGTTGGTCAGGAGCAAGCTACAAGAAAGAGGGACCAAACCATTTGAATTTACTGAGACTGCTCCACCTTTTTGATCCCACTCAATCTAGCTCAAGTGGTTCCTTTTCTGGTAATCAAATCTTAAAAACGGACCCAGTAGAGCAATAAAATTTCGTGACCAAGTATTGCATGGGACCATATCAATCAGTAAAGTATCGTTTCACATGACTAGATTTGAAAAATAAATTGAAGTTGAGGCCTTTTCCTTTGTATGGTTCTATCAAGTAAATTATAGGTGTTTTGCCCTATTTTCTTGTCACAAAGTTACTGTATTTCACCTTTTTTTATTGTCTTTCTAAAACTCAAGCACTTTCAGCGCATATAAATTCTCACAAGAAACAAAAATGAAGAACAAAATGAGAGTTGTTATCAGATTTCTCAACTCCAAAGCATCCGGTAGACTCTTAACCTGAACATGTCTCTGTGAAGTCAAATGTAAAGCTACGTGAGAGAAAGATGTGTGGGAAGGAAAAACTGATAAAATCAAGAAAACCATGAAAACCCAAATGATGGGATATTGAAGGGACGGATGTTAAACAAAAGAACACTTGATAATGATTTCATACCCAGCGGTTTCGCTTAGGAAATACAAATCCAGACTGAAATCAAGAGAATCATGAAGGCTTTTACACAATATAATAGGTTTAAGAACTTAACAATAAAAATCTACTTTGATCTTAGCTTAGAGGCATCGCTAACATCAGCAACAGCAGGCAGGGCTTATCAGTATCAGTTAGCACACAAATAATGCTAATCAATCCATTTAAAAACAGAGAAAATCTTCGTAGAATTACTCTACTACACCAAGCTCAACCAATGGTTCATGTGCGACACTTGATTAACCTAAAAATCAGCACGCACAACGCAAATATAAAAGGTAACAAACACATCTTTATTGGATTCTGTTGATTCTTTCGAGTATAAAGATACTCTATGGTGGAGTAAAAGCATTGCCAGACAGCAGCTGCTAGTCCAAAATACTCCAGGAGACCACCAAAGGGTTGGCTCCTCTGAACTCCTTCCTTTCGTGCCTTACAAATGAGATCAAGGCTGGAAAGAAACAAAGCGAGGAATGATATCACCATGCCCATCAACGCGTACCCCACCTGATCAAAAACTGCAGACATGGCCTCTAGAAGTACGCTGGTGATTAACAAAGCCCACTCTGTTGTTTTCTGCACCAAAAAAATTAAAACCAGTATAATTATAAAATTTTAGATGCATTTTTATTTTTTTGTAAATTAAAAGAATGGATCAATGTAACATCACATTACCCAAGGTCATTAGCTCTGTATATTAAAGAAGGGAACAAAGGAGTAAATGGAAGTTGTAGAATTTAACCTCATTGATTTGATCTTGAGCAGATAGCTGCAACTTGGACTCAATTTTCACTTCAAATTGGTTTTGAGGCTCCAATACAATTTCATCGGGTGGCACACGAGGAGTTTTATGGTCTGAGGTGTGTCTGGGTGGCCAACCCTGCAAGGACCCAAAACATATTGTTTGAAAATTAGAATTGCAAAAATTTGATCCACAAACACAATTGAGATGGTGATGAAA
>Ga0307518_10003718_pt1 | contig 10973 bp, 10 predicted proteins | sample 25_EM_MG_FD_203889 | JGI IMG/M metagenome (GOLD analysis project Ga0307518, IMG submission 203889) | Populus trichocarpa ectomycorrhiza microbial communities from riparian zone in the Pacific Northwest, United States - 25_EM | ecosystem: Host-associated > Plants > Roots > Unclassified | place... | reverse complement strand
ATCCTTGTCTTTCTTTTTTCTACCATGGTAATGGTGGCAAATGTTTATTGTGTTCACGCAATGTCAAACTTTGGAAGAGGTTTTTTTATTCTTTTTCACTTCGATTCCTTTCATGTCTTGCTAAGTTGAGATTACGAGTTATCCCCAATGTCAGGGATTAAAGTGCCTGTGTCAGTGTCTTTTTTCACTGTCGATTCATCCATCTGTTCTAGCAAATCAGTATCATTTAAACGAAATTGTAGCTTGTGAGTAGCATGGTTGTTTTCCTCTTTCCCCCCTTTGAATCGAAGACGACATTTGCATTTCAGCTGGTGCAATTCATCCATGCCGTCTCAAGCCACCTATACGCAATTCAACTCCTATTCAATCAAGCCCAGAGCATGTGATATACTCGTGGTGTTTTCACTGTAGAAGAAGATAATAGAATCCGCATACGCAATTCAACTCCTATTCAATCAAGCCCAGAGCATGTGATATACTCGTGGTGTTTTCACTGTAGAAGAAGATAATAGAATCCGCCGCTGCCGCTGCGGCGGCGGTTAAAATAAAACGCAGCAAATATATGTTTGGTTACAGAAAAAAATGTTGTTTGCTATTTATAGATCCCACCTTTTACTGAGTTACAAATGCAGGAATCGCGAAGCAGCAGGAGGCTGTTTTTGTTTCAACAGTAAACAATGGGCAACACATATTTACGCATTGTGCATGCTAATTAATTAGCACGCACAGTGTAACTTGCATACACTATACACTGTATGCATGTTACACTGTTCATGCTAATTAATTCGCATGAATAGTGTAACATGCATACAGTTCCGGTTGGACCGGTTCCGGCCAAACCAGTTCCGGTTCAAAGCTTAAAATACATTGAATCATGTTCAACCCAGTAAAATAAAAATTATTTTTAATTTTTTAATTGTTTTTTATTCGAAAAACTAGTGTTTAACATTATCTAATGACACTACATAAATTAGACAGAGAGCGCTTGATAAAGTAGCATTTGCAGAATTTGATTGCAATCCTAATTTCGTTCTTGATTATATTTTACCTGATATTATTCCGCGCTTAAACAACCAAAAATACTGTAGTCCTTGTCGGATGTATTTCATACGTGATGGAATTGTAGATATTTTAATGGAACAATAAAAAATATTTTATATAACGTATTATTTATTTCATGATGTAATAACAAAAGTTAAATCTACAATATTTAAATTAAAAAGTATCAATATTAATATATATTTTTTAAAATTATTTTATAACCTCAATTTCAAAAGCATTCTTAACCAAACACATTAAACTACTTTTTTTTCAACTTTAATTTTAACCACAGTTTTAACCAAACATCTATTTTTTTCAAACCAACCTCAACTAAAAGTACTTTTTATAAAACAATTTTTTTCAAACCACAACCACAACAACTACCACAATACCAAACACACTCATAGTTTATTGTTACAGTGAAATTATGTATTTACCCTGATTGGAAAAAAATTAGGCTGATTATTTTGTTTTTGTCTTTTTCACTGGTACATTGTTATTAAAAAATGTATGTGTTTATTTTTAATTTAAACAATAAAAATATTTTTTTATTTTAAAAATAAACAAAATTTAAAATTATTAACTAAGGGCTTTCTTATAAGTTTTTTAACAGTATTTTTTTACTCTCAAGATCAAAAAATTATTGGGTTGCTGAATAAAGATTTTTTTGGTTTTTTCGTTGTTCTTATAAAGTACTAGTACGAATTTAACCTTGGATAAAAAAAAAACTCAAATTCATGAGAAGTGTTTTGATATTTTCATGTTTACTTTTGAATATTTAAATTAAAAAATTATTGGTGCATCTTAATAAAACATGTCAACAAATATATAATATACGCGTCATTTAAATGGAGCGTATCATACCATTCAGGAACTAAATCTAACGTGATGATGCTATTTTAAGATGCCAACCTTTGATCAACCCAAAGAGTTTTTATCATTTAATATAAAACCACTTCAGGAAATGGCCTACGAAAACTCAAAAGAAGGCAAGTGGGATTTAGTTATTTTATTATACAGTCTCTTTGACGCATGTCCACCAAAGAATTCATTTGATAATCACCACAAATCTAGAATGTAATCAGATGAGATTATGGAACCAAGACCAGACTGCTGTATAACTTGGTGCGCACACATTTGCACGATTTTGAGTAACATATTCAAAGTTTCAGTTCATCATTTGTTATCCTCGATTATTATGTGTTGGTTATGAGATTTATGGTGTGATGCAGACTTCATGGCCCCTGTTACTGCATTTTAATGCCCGGTTATTTATACTTCGCACTGAGGTTTTAGCATTTCTTGACTAGTGAACACATGTCCTTGTAGTCATTAAGTGTAGCTGTTTCATCGAAGCAACAAGTTTGCTTTCTTTTTGCTAAACTTTTCAATTTTGGATGCTGTGAGTCGCCTGTTGATTAATCCCCATTTCCTGCTAAGTTAGGCCAATCTGATGGTTGAATGATCTGACGTATCAGGTGGGTTATATGCTGTCTCAGATTCTTTAGGTTGGTGTTGTTACTTCAGCTAATCAGCTTCAAAGTTCATGGAGGTGATATAAACTTGATGACTATTTAATTGTCTTTATTTAGGAAGGTAGCAGAGAATCTGCCATGTGCAGGTCCCAGATTGCATGATACTCACTAAGGGACACCGCACTTGTATCAGAATTCATTATTGTTTTTGTTTCCAATATCTTGTGAGCATATTTTATTTAGCAGTAGTTGATTGGCTTTATGGCTTAAAGAGTTACATACGGGTGCATGTGAATGTGTCTATATAAGGCAAATAGCTGTTAGGCTCCTTGCTTCATCTAGTATTTTCTCCTGTTCTGAACACTAGAGTGAAGATGATGTTCGTGATAATCGTTTTGCTCACTTTACTATCCCATGCACCAGCCTTTGATGTTTGCCCTAAATGTGGCAACATGGAAGTCCCTTACCCACTTAGCACAAGTGATAATTGTGGAAACCCTAGGTACAGAATCTATTGCAACAGTGGTGCTCTAGAGTTCTTGTCAGCTCAAGGGTTTTACTACAGGATCCTTAGCATCAACCCTAGTGTTCGTAAGCTTGTCATTAGCCCTCCCCTAATAGTGAAGAACACATGTTGTTCCTCTGATCTTTCCCTTGGAGGATTAAGTCTCAACGAAAACTTGTCGTTCAACATATCCACTCATAACACTGTTATGTTATTCAACTGTTCTGATAACATCCTATTGTCACCGTTGAACTGTTCATCGACCAGCTTTTGTAGGCAGTATGAGGAGGTTGGAGAGGGAAGTGGATGCAAAGGTACTCTTTGTTGCCACTTTTTGAAAGATACAGCAATGACCTCACATAGGATTAGGGTCAGGGCTGGAGGGTGCACTGCTTATACTTCTGTTGTGGACATCAAGCCTGGTGATCCCATTGATAGATGGAACTACGGAATTGAGCTGCAATGGCTGCCTCCACTCTAGGAGGCAGCACTTGACTGCTTGTGGTGCAAGCCTTTGAACCATATTGCTGCTTGTCATGCCTAATTCACACCTCATGTCCTTGTTCGTTTTCTTCTTTCTATTGCTCGTATGTGTGTGCTTGTTCCATCTAGATTTTCGCTAATTAAAATTAAATAAATTCATGTTCTTTTTTCTTGATATTTTTACTTCATATATGGAGCTGGTGGATCCTACTTATCTTTCATGTATTCAATGGATACCAAGCTTTCATTATCAAGAGTGATTATGGGGCAACTTCCTTAATAATAATTCACTTTTGAATGCATGTAATCGATTATTATGATTGACAAGTTAAAAGCAACAATAATGAGCCAACAACTGTCCTCTTAAGAATCTCTTTTCGTTCGTATAAAGCAGAGCACACCAGGAGAACAACTCTACTTTTTTGTTGCTCTTTTGCACTTCGGACTATAGAGAAAGGCAGAAAGGAGGGAAGATGGTGCAAAAGCTTTAAATATATTTATACCACGTATGAATATATTTGGCATGTGGCTTCTTTAGTTTTTGGGTAATGGATGAAGCATCAAGTGGCATGCAATAAAAGGTCAAAAAAACACTAGCGAGTATATCTCTCTTTTATTTCTCACCCCACTAGCGAGTTATCCGGTTTGGCCTGGTCAGCTAGACGGGTCAATCCCAAATAAACTAGCCAAAAATGGTTAACATTCCTAGAAACCAAACAGCATGACAAAAACATAGAAACTCTTAATTGTAAACATCACATGAAGCCATTCTTGTATGTAGTTTGCTATTCTATTACATTGTATCCGAAGTAAACACAATAGAACATTTAACTATGCAGCCTTCATTTTTACTTACAAATTCAAACTGTTAGCAATCAAACTATCACAAACATATCTATCAGACAGCATTTCTGTCTTCTGTCAGTCAGTACAGAAGCCGGGCACAAACCACAATCAATACAAACAATTGAAAGACAAAAACACCTAATCCCTGTATTTCTACCTCATTTCTTACAAATCTATTACAATCAGTACCGGAAAATAAAGCCAAGCATGCTCACACTGCCAGCAAAAATATGTCAAATATTTACTCTGTTACCAGATAGGTAGGTTGCTATGCAGTCACTGTGGTTCTACTTGGCCTTTTGCCTTCCATAGCATCTTTCTTTTTCCGACAGTTACTGCAGAGGAAGGGGCCTTCACATGGCTTTGACCCAGGTGAGAAGAAAGAGCCCGAGTTGACTGATAAACCGTCAGCTGGGGTTTGATCCACTTGGCAGACAGCACATCTGTGTATCCCAGAGTTGGTGTTCACGGGGAAATCCTTACCTAATCTGAATTTTCATTGAAAAAAATGAAGAAACCACAAATTAAAAACTACATTCCAAGAGGACAGAACTTCAAAACTACCCTTTCCCTTTTTCACTTAATAGTTGCATTATATAAGTGAAGGAATAAACAGATCAATTGTCATCATCCGCTGAATAATGGGATAGGTAATCAAAGACCATAGGGAGGTGAGTTCTCCTCTGGTCTTATACTCTATGGTTTTACATAAACTATCTTTGAAAAATAATAAAAACGAATCTTACAATCAACATACCTTTCTGCAAGAACAGCTGAACCCTCTTCAAACAGTTCCTCCACCACACCAACAGCAGAAAGCTTATTTGTTGATTTGCTCACAGAGCTCAGAGCTTTCTTTCCAAAAAGAAGCGAACTGAACATATTGTGCTTCTTCCTGGGTATTGGAGGTAAGAAAAGAATGTCAGATGGGATGATATCAACAACAAGGCAAGTCGTATCGTCCTTCAGGCCCCTTGATCTCAATGCCTCCTAAAGAGCAAAAACAAACAAGTATTAGCAATAAAGCAACATAAGCATCATGGAAAACACACAAGAAGCTAGAGTATGCTAGATGTCACCTTAACAACCAACTTTGCAGCAAGCTCTGCAGGTAAACCCCGACAAGACTTGGCAGCCATATCAGAAGATAAAGCATCCCAGATACCATCAGAAGCGATGACGAGTCTTCCACCAAAATTTGAAAGCTAAATAACCAGAAAAGGAATTTTCTAAGCTTCAAAATTAATTAAAAAAAAAAACAGTTGAAAACCCATCATTGACATTAAAAAATGAGCTCACTTTCACTTGCTTAACATGGGGTATTGGAACAATGAACTCTCCAACATCCGTGTCGCCAATTGACCTAGAAAGACATAATCCACCTGGCCAACAACGCAGAGGACCAACCTACAAACCATTGGGAGATTGTACACATAAGATAAAAACAAGAGGGGAGGAGGGGGAGAATAAAATACATATCTGAACATGTCATAAGTGACAAATAAAAAGTGCACCATACCTCGTTGCCCCCAAAAACATTTAGCCTTCCTACTTCACCCCCACTTGCAGTTACACGTTCCCTCTCTTCTACATTTTCTTCCAGCCTGTGATCAACTGTCAAGAGAGAAACCACACCCCCCTGGCTGTCCAATATGCATCGTGAATCCCCCACAGAAGCAACAGTCACAGTCCACCCATCGATTATGACAAATGTCACAGTTGTCCCGGAAGTCTCCCCTGCAATTTACATTAAGCTGAAAGGTTAGAACCTGTACAGACACACACACACAGAGAAAAGAAGTGTAGGATGCAACAAAAAGAATAAAACTACAATAGAAGGGGTACATAGACATACCTCCCTGCTGGAATTCTATGTCAGTTTTCACAAAACCAGCAACAAGTGCTCGAGGAAGCGCTTGAAGCCACTCTTCCCTACTGATGTCTTGAGGAATTGCACTCAAGACATTATCCAGTAACTGCTCCTTTGCAAAGATAGCAGCTGATATCCCATTATGTCCATCAAAGATCTGCCAACAAAACGAATACTGAGTATTTCTGTGGAAATCAATAAAACCAAATTTAAGAATTTTGGTGGGTTCTAAAGTTACTCCTAATTCACACAAGGTCCACTTTATCATGGATAAAGGTTGGGAAAATAAAGGGAAATAAATTAAAGATTCAAATCAAGTCTCCAAATATTTGGGACTGAAGGAGAAAAGGAGGGTGAATATTTTTTTCACGTTAAACCCATAAATTATTTGATCCTTTCCTTTTCCTCTGCTTGACTATCTCAGCAACCATGCAGAATCATCTCTTGAATGAGGAAGTAAATAACGTGTATAAAAGAAAAGGGGAGTACCGCAAACACAGAAAATGATGTCGACAGATCCCCAGCAACCCTCTGGCAGTCGGGTTTTATGAGAAAGTAATCCTCTCCTTTCTTTGCTAAAGCAGCTTGTCCATACTTCACGTAAGGTTTCTCAATCTTCTCGTTCCTAAGCTCACGTCCAATCAATGTCGCAAGTGGAACGAGAGGAGGTCTCATCCTTGATACTTCGTCCTGGCTCATGGCAGTTTACGTGTCAACATTTCCATAACCCCAGTGCCAAAACCCTATTCAATCTTTCATGAAGCAAATTAAAGATGCGTATCTGACTGAATCATAAAACCTTTACATGACAATGTAGTTCAACAAACACTAAAATCCCTAAAAGAATCTCTCTTTTTTTCCAGGAATATCTTCACCGTGAAAACGAAAAAGAAAGCTTTTGAGTAAAATGCCATCTATTTCATATAATTTCACACGAGTATCTGAACTAAATTTAAAATTTTATAAATCAATTCAGTACAAAACAATGCATCTGCAAGTAAACTAAAGCTAGAAATAGTTAATGCAACTATGAAAGTCTCAGTCTTTACACTAGTAAAAAAAATTAATGCTAAAACCTTATTTCTTCAACCCCACTCAAACAAGACTTCAGTACATAATTCATCAACCACCCCAATTCTCCACGATTTTATCTAATTTTCACTCAAATAAGAACAAATCAAATGACCAAACCCAAAAAGTGCAAATCCCAACAAATGGGTCTTCATTATTTTCCATCAAAACAAACCCACTACACTCCTTCAACAAAACTTCACCAAATTATTCATCACCCACCAAAATTACTCAAATCTCAAGAAATGGGTCTTCCTTATTTTCCATCAAGAACCAAACTTGAGTACCCAAAAACAAAAAGAACCACAAAGGGTCACTGAATTAAGCCAAAAAACACAACTTTAAGCACTTAAACACAAAATGTATATTAAAAAGTGAAAGCCAAGAGCATTAAAAAACAAACCCAGAAAAGAAAAGGCACTCACGGTTGAAACATGAAGAGGTGTCAACAGATCCAGCATTGGCAAGATTTGATCTATTAATTACCTTTCATTTCTGCAACAAAAACCCAAGATTTTTTCGTTAAAAACTAGGACAGAGTTTCAGTTTTTATTCTTGAACAAACCAAGAAAAAGACAGGTTTTCTTAGAGAGAGAAAGAAAAAAAGCTTACAAGTTTGAGTGATTTGATTGGAAGAGAAATCTAGAGAGACGTAAAATATAGATAGAGAGAGAGAGACGCGGGGTTTTTCTGTGTGCGCTGGTGAGTGTTCAAGAGGTGAGTTTTTTTCGGGCAAAGATGGTACCTGAGATTGCGGTTGTAACGTGTTTTAAAATTTCTTTTTATTTTATGTTGCTGAATTGTTTTGATATATATTAATATTAAAAATAAATTTAAAATATTATTTTAATATATTTTCAAACTAAAACAATTTTCACTGTATTTTAAATAATTACAAAATATCTTTTTTAATATTTTAAATATTGATGACAATCTTGATATCTTAATCATTCTATGCAATATAAAAAAAAATCTTTTTTGAAATTGCTCATATGATGATCATTGGAGGCTTATATAGTCGTTAATTTTAGGGCCCGTGGGATTAGTCGAGGTACGCACAAGCTAACCCGGACACCCACATTAAACTAAAAAAAAAAAAAACCTTTCCAATTAGGTTTTTCATCAATTTTTTTTATCTTATTATTTCTATAAAATCCAATCTAAAATTAATCCAAAAAAAATCAAGTTGACTAAATTTTTTTAAAAAAAAAAATTAAAATAATATTATTTTAAAAAAGATAAATAATTGATCAAGAATGGTGTTAAAAAAATATAAATAATTGATTAAGAATGGTGTTGAATTAGATCGAAGTTGCTTTATCCTACTTCAACTTGAAATATTTGCATTCATCATCTAATTTCGACTTCAACCCAGTTGGACCAGGTTGGGTTGAGGAAATTTTCCATCCAATGTTACCTGACCTGTCCAAACCTTTTTTTTTAAATCAAATTTTCAAAAACAAAATTTATGTAATCTATAATCATTAAATATAAATAATATTCTGTACTATTTTTAGAACATGCATATATATATATATATATATATATATATATATATATATATTAGAAAAAAAAAATTATATAATTGCTCTAGCTGGGTGAAACACTCGTCAAGCTAAAAAAAAAAAAATTAAAAAATTGATCTAGGTTAGAGAACTTAAAGATCCGTTCATCTCCAACCGGGAAGTTAAAAGAACAAAAAAAAAATTATACTTTTAGCTTTTTGTTTTCTGTTTATTTCTATGCACCCCAACCGGTCAATTAAATTGACAGCTAAAATAGCTGTTGAACACAATAATTGTTATTCCTACATTTGTATGTATCAAAAGGCAAATGTAAATAACAATATTGACTACCTTTTTTTCTCAGTTGGTTTATATCCGTTGATCAATGTTTTTATTTTATATCTGTTGACCAACGTTAATTTTTTTTATTTAAAAGTAGAACGAACAGTAGGAAGAAAACAACATTTAAGCAAAACAGAAGGAAGAAAACTTTACCTGCAAATTTCAAAACCTTGCATTATGCCTCACCCTTCTCTCTAATTTAGAAAAACAAGAATCAATTATCCTCCGGTTAATTAATAACATTGATTGTGTTAATTAGCTGAAATCAAAAGGTATGTTTGCTTAAAGATTTTTTCTATTTTTCTTTCTTTTTTTTTTGCATTTCTTGATTCTTGAAACCTTTCATTATTAATTTACTATTTGTAATGATTTTTATTTTTTTATTTTTTTTATATTTTTAATATGGGTTAAAAAAACAATTTTTATTTATATTACAAGCCAAGTCTAGTCGAATTTAATAAATGTGAACGAAAGTATACCATCTCACATCATTATTTGAAGTATCTGTCAAGCAAAATATGCAGGGAGGCAGAAAGATATTCTAAAATTTGTCTCATATTACAGTAGTGGAAAGGATGTCCTGTCTTAAAAAAAATAAAAAAATTTGGAACATCATAAGAGATGCAATCCAACTGAATTAGCAGATGACGAGGGACTAAAATGATTATTATTTTTTATTTAGTGGGTTTTGACTTTTGTTGTTAATTTACTTATTGGGAATTTCTTTCGCTCCCTCAACAAATGTCATTGTTAGGGTTTTGACTTTGATAAACATGCTTGAGATATATTGAGAAAAGGTGCTGTATGTTGGCTGGCAATAATTATGTGGGATAAGGGGAAAACAAGCTGATTAATTGATCTAATCATGATAAGCAATTTCACAATCAAAATAGACCAGCCAACTACTTGTAATACGAGGCTGACTTAAATGGGTTAACTTGGTGATTTGCTGGTTCGAGGTTAGGTTTGGATAGATAAGTGAAAAAATCTATTTTTTTTTTTATCAAACAATGTCATTTTCAAGAGTTTAATAATAAAAATAAAAGCTTGGGTTGATCGGCCATTACGTAGGTTAATATGTCAACTCGAATCTTATAACTATACTATTTTAAGGGATAAAAAATACCACAAAGATAATATATGAAACTAATATATCATGTGAAATTATGCCAACTCGTAGGTGAATCTATCTAATTCATAACCTGGATCTTAAACAGGGTTAACTTCCTGACCGGATCTTATAACTATGCTATTTTGACAGATAAAAAGTGTCATATGGTGATCTAAGAAGCTAAAAAATTATGTAAAATTATATAAATTTGTCAATCAACTCATCTAATTCATCATCCTGTATTCGAGTCGAGTCCATTTCTAAATTAGTTCTTATAACTATTCTATATTTGTAAAGGCAGAGAATGAGCATGCAAGATTATAATTTTTTTATTTTGCTTTGGTTGATCTAAAGATACTTCATTATAATTCAAGTGCTTTGCCCTTTCTTTTTTTGGACTATCATTTTCCTTATAGCTGGACTCCATTGCTGGAATGACATTTCATCTTTCCTTTCACATTCAGTGTCAATCCAATTCATTGAAAATGATCTCTAGAAAACCATGTGCCTTGCTCTTAACGTCCAATCCTTTAAAAAAGGATCAGCAGATTAGGTTAAAAATGATTTCTTGTGTGAAGAATCATCCATGCCAAAATAAGAAAATTTTTAAAAAATTTACCTATCTCAATCCATTCAAGGACTTGAATATACATACGATGAAGGCGGGACTGAATCTTCAAGCAAAAAAAATCACAATGGGGTGGCAAAACCCTAAATTCTATCA
>Ga0307518_10003717_pt1 | contig 10977 bp, 14 predicted proteins | sample 25_EM_MG_FD_203889 | JGI IMG/M metagenome (GOLD analysis project Ga0307518, IMG submission 203889) | Populus trichocarpa ectomycorrhiza microbial communities from riparian zone in the Pacific Northwest, United States - 25_EM | ecosystem: Host-associated > Plants > Roots > Unclassified | place... | reverse complement strand
GGACTGCCCTGAGGTCTGAAGACAAAGAAGTAACAGGGTGAATCTTGGGGGTATCCATTAATAATTTCAAAACTGGAGATCTGACTGGGGTTTATATGTTCTGCTCGATTCGAGACCTGTTCGCTTCCTATTCTGCTTGATTGATTCAAGACCTGTTCGCTTCCTCGTTTCAGTGACCGAGCGAAACTTACGTTTTGATATTCTAAATATGTAGATGGGCCGTGGGGGACCGAAGTTCGTCTGCAAAGGCTACACGGCCAATTCATCGATTTATTTATTGCCCTTGACAAATGTGGAAAAGCGTAAAGTACGCCTCAGTCGTAGGAGGCAGCCTTGGCAGCCGTACCAGAGCTCCGCTGCACGGTATGAATCCGAATAAGTCGGTATGCTCAACATGAAAAGTTGTAGCCATACATATCTGAATCGAACTAGAAGAATACTAACGGAACTGACAGCGAGAACTTTGGTGGCGTTTCCGTAAGCCCAGCCTAAGGGAGTATTACTTATGTAAGTAATCACCTTGGTCAACTGGAAACGAGAAAGACATTGCCGTCGGACGGTCGGAGAAGACAAGCACATTGTTTACGGAGAATGCGTATGAAAAGGAACTAATCTACAACTTTGTTGTTTGTGATAGCAAACTTACTGGCAGTCTATGAACGAACGACAATTCAGTAGCAACGCCATCCGAGATAACTGGAAGGTGTCAAGGATAGAACCACCCCACGCACAGGTAGTACGATGGATCTGATTAGATGGTTCCAAAGTCTACTACGGACTCCACGCGCGATCTCCTACAGCTGAGACAATTCCTCGTCAAAGAATATCCCAGTCAATGGTGTACCATCATCACGGATGACTCCGCGATGCATGCCGCTATAGTAGTTGGGTCCGAGGTGCATTGTCACTGTCTCCAATGTCAGTGCTCATGTATTTCTCACTCAACATCATACACACCGTTCCCCTTCCTGTCAAGTGCAATGACACCACCACACCCCTCAGCCTTCGTTATGTCAGCGAGAACCTTCCGAATGGCCTTGTCCAGAGGTTCTCTTAGGAACTGCATGCGACGTGCGATTGTTGAAGCGGTGTTCTGCCGAATGAAATACTGAAATAACAACAACGCAGTATTAATGATCTGCCCTCAATAAAATGGCGATATCACATACGTCACCGTCACCAGTTGCTGAAATCCCAACACCTTGAATACTACTCTTATTCTTGAGCAGGTCACGGATCTTTCCGAACAAGCCCCGCGTCTGCTTCCATTCCTCTGCCCAAAGCCCAGAACCCATGGTGGCCGTGTCGCCTATACGGCCAGGAAGCTTATTCGTGCGGCCACCTGTAGAAGTGAGGGAAGCTACGCAACCTCGAATGTCAAGTGCGACAGCACCGACTGTACCCAACGACATGAAATCAGGGTCCATTTTCTCTGCCTCTTCCTTATATCCGGGGTCTGAGTCTAAGGATTTGCGTCCATCCCAATGTGCATCAGGTTCGGAGGAAATTCCAATAGGCTGCTCAGGTAAGCCAAGTCCCTTGCGATGCGAATTCCACTTTGCTTCGGTCCAGAAATAGGATGGATCAACAGTAGGTATCCCCAAAGCCTCCGAGCCGATATCTTCTGCTGTTGCGCCAGTAATCTTGGGGTGAGGGACGAGGTCTGGATTGAGATAAATGGCACGGGCAAGTTGAGAAGGGTTGCGGGTGGACGTGAGGAGGGCAAGAGAGGTTCCTCGGCGGGCTGCAGGAATGGTTGGATGAGTCGAGGGGGGCTTGGACAGCATAATGGACGCCTCCAGTTCATTCTAGGGCGAGTGTTCAGTATGTACACATAACAGGTATAGATTGCTCGCCATACCTTGCCACGCGCGTTGAAAACTGCACCTTTTCCTGCATTGAACAGGGGACAGTCTAAGGGATAAACATGAGCCAAAAACATCCCAGCATGAAGACCAAACCTACCCTCAAGGACAGAAATAGCTGCCACGACCGCATCCATGGCTTCACCCCCATCCTTTAGTATCTCGTAGCCAGCCTTGAGAGCTTGGTCGAGGGCAGACCTGTACGACACTTGCTTTTCTAGTGTCATACCTTCCCGAGTCAGCCTGGTAGCTCCTCCATGGATCACGAGCACGAATCCGTTGTCTGCCTTGGACACGCGTCGATTCCAGCGACAAAAGGCACTGCTCCGAGCTCCCAACTCCTTTGAACCCATCTCTCAGTCCGTGTAGTGTGGTCGCAGAGAGAGACGAGGGAACCGAAGTGAAAAGCTTCACCTATGTACCTCAGACCATGCCGTGTGTTAAATACATAAAGGCCTTTGGTCACTGCTGTCACTTTACATACTAATCTGATTTATACTCATTCAAATTTGTTAGCCAATTAAATTTTGGTCACATACCCGATCTGACCGAGAAAGCCATTCTCGTCACGGGAAAAAAGTGTAGCCTCCCTACTCGTCTTGCTGCAGTACTGACGACTTATCAATCCGTGAGTTCAGCAGAGGGACCAGGTATGGCTCCATCAAGGGCTTCACTCGCAAGGGAGCAAAGGGAAGCATGCATCACGCAGCAAGGCAATAGCAGATTCAGCCAGGTCATGATCGAGCCTGTTATCCGGCTCAAGCTCGACCTGAGCAACGCACGCAACGTAGCAAAGGAGTTAATGACAAAGGGGGATAGACTCAATGACATTACCTTGTTCTGCACCGCAGTCGGGTCCCAAGGTTGAACGTTCGTCGTCGAGGCTTGAAGCGACTAAGAGATGTGGGAACAAAAGACTCAAACACCGACTTACCGACATTTGGCGGGATAAATTTACAAATCTACTTATTCAAATTATAATTATGTACTTAAGGTGGCCAACAAGTGGCGTCCCATTGCCCCGTCTGATATTCCGTACTATCATCTCCGTTCCTCCTTTTGTTAACCTTTTCTTTTCTTCTTTTTCTCTTCTCTCTCTCCGCGGGCTGGCGAGGTATTTACATATTATGTCCTGTTATCCCGGACAATTTACATGCTGTGCAGGGCTTAAGTCCCAGAAAAGGGTATGGAAGGGGGGTCGCAGGATCCACCTCAACCCAATATTCGTGAGAAAGTGCTGCCCCTGTCGTGTCGCAAAAACCCGAACCTTGGTACGAGGTTCTATTAGTCCTTGATCGAGCATGGTGACCTTGGATGCCCACCCTCGCCCTGTCCCCTGATTGTGTCCTCTGCGTGACACTCGAGGATAACTTTCTGAGCGACCCTCCAATGTTTCTGCAGTGCTGTCACCAAGCATGTGCCGTTTTACGGTGTTGAGTAAAGACGCACTTGAACTTGGCCAAAACACGCATTAAATTGCTGTGTTCAGAGTAACGATCGGTCGTGAATTCTTCGAAAATGGTTCGCCCAGGCTAAGATCTCCACGATTGTGTTGAACAGATGTGTTCGGGAAATACAAACCCTCGGATGGTGCACATGCTACTGGCAGAAACTACTGGACAAGATAATGCTGGGTGATCCAAGCAAGGTGGTCGCTGACGCTAGCCGGCACTTCCCCGAGTAATTAAATCCGGTTTGAATGCCACCAAGGCGAGAAAGACAATGCCATCTCCGACGGCAGGCACCCAAGTTGTTTACGGAGAATGCATATGTATGAAAAGGAAATATGTATGTACAATAATCTAACCAGAAAAAAAGGCGCCATCAAAGACAGTAGGCACCTTGTTTAACGCGCATGCCGTGGCAGAGGAAAAATCTACAGTGGAGATGTATATGCACATCGTACGGAGAAAGTGAGAAGTAGAGAGAAAGGAAGTCCATTCTCTGCAGAGAAGGAACGATGCAAAAGAAGAAGTCTGTAGGATGAAATGATAGAAGGTTAGGAGGCAGTCGGTGTGGTGCCGCTCGCATTGGGGATGAAGGCAGTGGGGAGGGCCATCCTCATCGTCGTGCCGTGGTCGTTGGTGTGGGCACTGCTGCACGCTGGGATGAGGTCATTGGCGCTGGCTGAGTGATGGAAGAGCAGTCTGTCATCGCGCCGTGGTGGTGGTCGCCAGTCTGAGCGCTGCTGCATGTTTGGAGTGGGAACAGTGAAGTGGCCGTTGTAGTCGTCATGTCGAGGTTGTCGAGGTAGTAGTCGCCGTTACGCTAGTACTCGCAGGTTGCTAATAACTTCCTTACTCACCTCCTCCGCATCCGATGGCGTGCTTCAAATCTATAACGGCTATGGACGCCATCGTGATATTGTCCCGTTCAAAATCTTTTCTGCGCATTTGAAGTTGTGCAGGATACATGATGTCGTCATGCCGGGGTCATGGGTGGGACCATCGAGTTGATGGTGATGGTGCCTGTTGTCATCGTTGTCATGCTGGTGGTGGAGCCTTTGGCGTCGTCGTCAGTGGTGCCCGTTGTCGCCGCAGAATGCAGGTGGTGGTTGCTGTGTACAAACCATGCTGATGTAATCAGAGAGGCTGGCAAGGTATTTGCATCTGTTTGTACCCGAGCTCTTGTAGCGAAGTCACCAGCCAATCGAGTCCTGTTCCTGTTCATCCCATTCTCCACCACTTCCGCTAACGACGACCCACAGCCAGTACCCACGACGACGACGACGCCCGCCAGTCCGACGTTGACAATGACGCCGACCACCTCGCCAGTCCCGTCTTCCGATGACGACGGCGACCATCCCTGTCCCCACACCATTCCCAGCGTCGTCCGACGATGACGACGACGCCGATCCCTGACGCCCACCCCTAGCCACAGCGACGCTGACCACCGTGCCAGCCCCACCAGCGCAGCGTCGACGGATCACCACCCCTGCGTTTGACAGCCACCCCCGCCGTACGAACATAGTATCTAGTTATTTGTGATATATTACATAGTTATAATAAATACTAGAACAGCGCCGTCGCAGACGCCAAACACCTTGCCTAACACGTAAGACCCACGGTACAGTTACGTCATTTTACCATCTACCGATTACCAACCAATCCACATTTTACAATTCAATAAGGCCTATTCTTGCTCCCCAAGAGCGAAGACTCCAAACGACGGGACAAGCACCAATGAACCATTCGGTGGCCTGAATGTCATCCTAGTGGGCGACTTTCACCAGTTTCCTCCTGTAGCTGCAAAACCATCTGCTCCGCTTTACTGCCCTTCCAATCCAGAGAAGGATACGGACAACGAGATGGTAGGAAGAAAGTTATACGAGCAATTTGATGTCGTTGTCCGGCTGAAATCACAGGTGCGAGTCACCGATCCGCACTGGTTGGATGTCCTGCAGCACATCCAGCATGGCAACTGTTCTGATGAACACATCACAACACTTCGGGAACATGTCCTAACCAATGAGAGATGTCCCGTCACAGACTTCACCTCACCCCCATGGAGCGAAGCTCTTTTAGTGATGCCAAGACACGCAGTGCGGATGAAATGGAATTCAATGTGTGCCAAAGCGCGCAGCCTCGCACAAGGGCTATCCCTGATCAACTGTCCCACTTTCGACACCATCATCCAAGGACGCCTTCTAACATTAGAAGAAAAGTTTGCAGTAGCAGCGAAACCCAAAACAGGACGAGGAAGAAACCGTCGCGAACGGGCAGGACTGGCTGACGAAGTGGACATCGCGATTGGCATGGAAGTAATGGTGACATTCAATGTTTCCACGGACCTTGATGTTGCCAATGGTGCACGCGGACATATAGTGGATATTGTTCTCGATGCTCGAGAGGAGATGAGCACTGTACCCTCACTCACGAAGATGCTGCAATACCCTCCTCTTTACATTCTTGTGCGAATGATACGCACCAAAGCCGACCCGCTGCCAGGGTTACTAGAGACGGGTGTACTTCCGATTACGCCCATGATGAGGACGTTCAGTTAGTCTGCATGCATTGGCAGGCTGTTGAAAGGAGTGCAGCATTTCGGCTAAATTGAGCCCAGCGATAAGGCACAATCGTGATGCCGGGGACGGCTTTGCGGTCGCGGAGTAGAGTAAGGAATAAACAGTAATAAATAACACGACAGCGCAGGTATAATGATATCGACGTGTTGGCGATAATGCATCTACCAATGTTACTATGTCTGACCGTCTGATTTTTGCATCTGAAGAAGGTCAGAACATATGCCGACACCTCCTTCTAGATCTCATGCCCTCGGACACCCATGACTTCCAGCTGGAATCGATCGGATGCCTGCTCGATGGTGAAGATCTCCTGTTGGTGGTTGCGACAGGCAGTGGTAAGACAGATATGTTCATCCGCCTCATGCATGTGGTTCAATGGATCGCAACCCATCTGCACACGTTTGGGGCGGTTGGCTTCCCACATGACCCAGCAATGGTGGTAGTTTGTCCGACTAAGGCACTGGAAGATGAAATGGTGAGCGCGATGCTTTGCAAGTAGACCACGAGCTGAAATATGGGATCAGGAAGCTAAGATGCGATGCGCAGGGCTGACCACAATTGCAATACACGCTGACACGATCTCCGCTGCGCGGAAGCAAAACAATGACCTGTTCCAGGTCGTGAAGCGTGACATCTCAATGATACTTGTGTCTCCTGAGCAGCTTCGCTCGAAAGGATTTGAGAAGCTGATCCAGTGTTCAGTCTTTGTGGACAGGCTGTGCATGATGGCTGTGGACGAAGCTCACCTCATGAACACTTGGGGCCAGAGTTTTCGTAAGGACTTTCAACAGATTGGTTGGGCACGAGCCAGACTCGCCTCCCGGGTTCCAATGGCTGCTGTCACAGCCACGTTGCAGGTCGGCGACCCAACCGAGCGGGTCTGCAAATTCCTTGGCTTCGAGAGTGGTCGTTTCCACACCATACAAAGGTCTAATTATCGGCCTGACATACGGCTCATCTTCCGGACGATGACGCGAGGCCTTGAAAATGCAAACTTGTCAGATTTGGACTGGGTCATCGACGATCCAGCATGGCGGCGAACCCTGATATTCATCAGGACTATTGCAGGAGGGTTTCGTGCCAACGCGTACTTCTGGAATAAGCTTGCGGGCGATCCAAATCGTGCCAAATGTCTGCGTTTGTTCAATTCAGTAAACCACAAGTCCTATAATGACGAAACACTTAAACTGTGGTCAAGTAACGACCCCGCTGTTCAAATTATTATTGCGACCAGCATACTTTCTGTTGGCATTGACGCGCCAACGTTTGACGATGTCATTGTATATGGTGAACCACCCGACACAGACGAGCTTCTCCAGGACTATGGCCGACTCCGATACTTGAAATCAGTGTCTCCACGAGCGTTCTTATACATAACCAAAGCGGCACATACCAAAGCGGCACAGCTCCTTGGGGAGGTCGACAAGTTGCCAATGCTGCACAATGCACGCTCCACCACTGACACGGACACGCTGCAATTGTCAATGGCAAGACTCATTATGGCCCCCTGCAAAGTGGCGCAACTTGACGAGCTGTACGGAAACATCCTTAATGAACTACCCTGCAGCTGTCTGGGTTGTCAGGCACATCCACGCCCACAACGAGAAGAGAAATGTACTTGCAGTGGGTGCATACCCGAGCCAGCAGAGATGATTGAGGAGACGAACAGCGGGCGGCTGCGCGGCCACACAGGCAACCGCCTGACAAAGCGAATGCGGGAGTTTGGTACCAGCGAGCTTGTCCGTTGGCGGGATAGCCTATGGGAATCCAGAGATCCTGGGTTGTCCAACTGGCTCTATGCAGAGTCAATTCTACCTGACTATGTTATCAAGTCCATTCTTGATGTCATTTTCTCACTCACGTCAGAAGAGGACATTGTGAGGATTGTAGAAGACACCATACTTGAGGCTACTCATATTGAAAGCCTCTATGCAGCGGTGCAGAAGATTTCCGACACTATGAAGGACATCCGTTCTGAGGATTCGTTAGCCAATGCACAGAAGCGGCAAGAGGAACTGGGTAGATGCCATGAAGTGGCAACTAGTAGTGTGCAACCTGCCAAGGAGGAAGGCATTCGCTGGATTGTGAACTTACGGTGCGTCAAGCTCGGACCTTTCACAAGTGTCCTACTCATTCGGGTTCCTAATAGTGGAAATAGTAGTATTAGATTAGCTCATGGACAGGGTACATGACCACAAAGGCTACAACATGATGCCTTGCCAAGTTTACTCCACTGGGTCGAAGCTAAATTCATCCCAGTCAATGCCATCTTCGTCCAATTGAAAGTTTTCAATGTTTGAGTCAATCACAAGCTCACCGTCAATGACGCACATATACCCAAGTGTCGGGATGGCTGCCTGGTCATTGACCTCATCTGCACTACTATCCATTTCCTTGCCAGATGTGATGAGGTCAGGAGATTGGGTGTCCATCGGCAGCTCATTTGTAGCCTGGACTTTGGACCGAACCATGCTACGAGTCGTCGTAGTATCCTTCACCCATGCCGTGAGCTTCGTTTTTCGAAGATGTTCAGCTCCTCTTCTGAACACATCTATGGTATCTCCTTTGTCATCATCGCGTAGTCGGCGACCAATGCAGCGAGAATGCAGTTGCTGTTGACGGTAGACATTCAGGAGGATGTGAACTTCCGTATGGGTGTGGGGAGCCTTGTGTCGACTGCTGCGAGCCTGCAGCCTGAATCCGTCACGAAAATTGTGCTTGATTTGGCCGAGACAGTGCAAATTGCGTGCAATAACTGACCGTATGTAGTCGGCCCCATAGTCAAGTCCTTTGCGCTGCACGATAGCCTGGAGCATGCGATTAAAGTACTCCTGCATGAAATCAAGGGCACAGAATGCCCCAGCATTGCCTGACATGTTGACCAGTAAACTGCGAAGTATGGCATCACGTAGTTCTGGGGTGGCCTCGAGCTCAAGTGTGGTAATGGTCTCCAACAGATAGGTAACGTATTTCGAATGGGACGATCCTGCAAACGTGAACATCATGACCTGAAGACATTTGTGATGTCAGGTGTACGTCCACTCAAGGAATAAACTTGTTCACTACCTTCAATGCCTCATAAAGCCGTCCAACATTACCATCTGCAGCTGCATAAGCTGCTTCTCGTGACAGTAGAGCATCACGCATGAAAGAGATCGAACGAGCCAGTACCAGGTCCCCTTTGAATTCCTTTGTCTCATTTCCGGCATCCAATGAATGCTCGTCTACAGTTGGACACCATTCAGCGCCAAGAGGCACTGTTTGGCTCCAGTTGGAGGTCTTTTCAACATCATGTACTGCATGGTATATACCATGGGCACTCGAGTATGCGTGATGGAGTTTTTGTGCTGTAAGCTCGAGCTCAGCCATCGTGGGGAGCTTTTTGGCAGTGGCAAGGTTCTCGAAATATTCAAAAAGGTCAACTTGACCAAAGTGGAGGCTATTTTGTTTGGGGCTTAGAAGTCAAACTTTGTGTGTAGAATGGACACACGTACCGCCAACAATCCAGCACACGGATCTCCAAAACTAGGTAAGCAAGCTCAGAGTAAGGGTAGAAGTCGACCTTTTTGAGATTGGGTGGTGCTGCTCGTCCAATCTTGGCAGCACTATGAGCAAGGCACGATGGATCAGTCGAGAGGGTTTCCCCCCAGTGGGACTCAAAGATTCGGCTGACATCAGTCCAGAGAGTGTGCCAGACTGCCAGTGTGGGCTCCAGAGTGCAGAGACTCTGTAGATCGTCCTCATGGAACTGTAAGTATTTCTTCAATTGGATTATCTTCTCGTACGTGAGGCCATCGCCAGAAAAAAGGGTAAGGCGTTTCTGGTAGTCATCTTCAGTTTGACCAGTTTGCTCGAGGAAGTTGAATAGTGCATCCTTCAGCTCTGTGGTTACCGTTTCATTCCTCCCACTCGTTGCCAGTGGGTGGATAAGAGAGGCTTTGACTGGGAGGCGAAGTTTTGCAGCGGTAGTCCGGAAGCTTGTCAAGATGTCCTTCTTGATGTGAGTGAGGGCTGGGACGTAGTTTGCCAAGATCAGTAGCCAATGAAGAGACATGACTTTGTCGAGGTGTGCTTGGTCAATATAACGAAGGAGACGTGACACCGTCAGTTGGTGACACTGGGAACCCTCCAGGGACTGCATCTTCGCAGAGAAATCAAATGCATTGGGGGAGATCCCTTCTAGTTTGATGAATGTAGCCACAATACCCACATTCATTGTGTTTATGCGCCCTATCCGTGCGTCTCGCTGAATGAGGTAATTTTGCACGTTGTCCATCACCACCACACCATTCACCGTTCTTCCCTTCTCCATGACCAGCTTTGCCTCCTGGGATGACAAGCCTTCAAGACAGCGACGAACTGCTTGATACGACACTGTATTTGCCACATGGCAGTTGTATGTGAAGACATCATGTGGCACACCAAATGCAAAGTCAAATAACCCTTTCATCAGGCCAAGAATGTTTGCCTGATTATTTCGTGCAAAGTTCATTTGTGATATTACATTCATTGCCACCTGACCATGCAATTTAGTGGGTACCACACTTTATCAGAAGAGAAACTTAATAACTAACGCCTGTTACCGGACGATACTTTCATAGTGCAGTAACTCCATTCCGTTTCCGGGGTGGGTGCCCACATATAGTAGTCACGTATTTCCAGGTCAGTGGTTGATGTTTTTGTATTATATTGGTGACAGAGGCTATGGTCGTTGAGCTGAGATCTGCCCAGCAGAGTTGCGAGCCGTGGCTAGTATGTAGACCACTGGTTGGATGAACGACATCCTCTGCCTCGCGCACAAGCTTATTTATGACAACTTGTGCCACGAATGAGGTAAGTGTGGGTCGTGCTGGTCGGATTTGTCGATAGTGCTCTGCCATATTGTACAGCAGCTCGCCGCCTTCAGAACCTGGGCCTGTAACTCCATCGGTGTTCCGCATCCAAGTATCCAAGATATACCCAACATCAGGAAAATGAATAGAATTTGATAATACTTTATATACACTTATCTTCCCTTGTCACTTTAATAATCCCAATCATTAGCACCATTATGACATACCAATGGATCAAGGTATATATTCTCTGCTA
>Ga0307518_10003716_pt1 | contig 10978 bp, 3 predicted proteins | sample 25_EM_MG_FD_203889 | JGI IMG/M metagenome (GOLD analysis project Ga0307518, IMG submission 203889) | Populus trichocarpa ectomycorrhiza microbial communities from riparian zone in the Pacific Northwest, United States - 25_EM | ecosystem: Host-associated > Plants > Roots > Unclassified | place... | reverse complement strand
TTTTAATTTTTTAGATTTGATCTCTATTATTTTGATTATTATTTATTTTATTTGAGATAATTTATGAAATTATATTTTTTTTCAATTTAATTCTCATTCAACTTTTTAATTTGTAAGATTTGTTCCTCATTATTTTAATAAACTTAAAAAAAATAAAACATTAATAAGTTATTTTCCAGCTCATTTTCCATGACATAATCAAACACTGGAAAGTGTTTTCCAACTTATTTTTCATTACACTGCCAAACATCGAAAAATAATTCACTTTGCCGGAATTCACTTTCTAAAAGGAAACTACTTTCCAGCAAACAAACAGAATCTAAATAATAAAAAACAAAAACCATAATATAAAGACAAAATAATCATTTCAAATCAACCTTATTTTTTTTATTTAAAGTTCAATTTATCATGTATTTGCATCATTTAACCTTGTAAAGAAAATGATAAAAAAACTCTTGAACAAAAAATTAATATTTTTTTTATTTTTAAAGACAAGAAAATCATTAAATAGACAAAATTAAAACTAATTAATTTACTAATGACTACTTAATCCCAAGTAAAAAATGACTTTACCTTATTATTTAGATATCTGGTTTTAAGTAAATACAGTGTGTTAATCCATGGTGTATAGAAAATCACCGATCTCTCTTAGGTTTCTCATAATAAATAAACCTTCCTCTTCTATCCTTCGTTGTCTCTTAAATTGCAACTAGGTACCACACTCACTAGTCTCTCCAAAAACCCTAAAAATCTGTGTTTTTCTCCCATAAACCCCATACGAAACAAATCAATGGCAGAAACCGAAATCCCAAACGAACCCGCATTACCCACAAAACGCAAACTCGATGAGGACCCATTTCCTGAAAACAAGCAAGAAAATCACACCAACAAATCGCAAAAGCTTGAGTCTCTTACCAACAACTCACCAAACACCCAAGAGAAAACCACTGATAGAACGCAAACTCTAGAAGCTTCTTTCAATAACCAAAATGACACCGTACAGAAAGTGGTAGAAGAAGAAGAAGATGGTGATGATGAAGATGGTGATTATGAAGACGAAGAGAACGGAGAGGAAGTGTTGGTGGATAGGAAAGGGAAAGGGATATTGATTGAAGAAGTTGAAGATGACGACTCGAGTGATGATGACGGTGATGAATCAAGTGAATTGGACGGTGGCGATGATAGTGAGGAGGCGGAGGAGGATGATCCATTGGCTGAAGTTGATTTGGATAATATTTTACCGTCGAGGACTCGAAGAAAAGCGGTGCATCCTGGAGTTTATATTGCTAATGACAATCACGTGAATGATGGTGATGATGATGACAGTGACGCGTGATTTTAAAGCAAGGTTAGTTTTGTTTTAAAGAAAACTGAGGTTAATTTCATTAGTCAAGTAGTGATTAGAATTTAGTGATTTGGCAATATATGTTGTAGCAACCTTGAATAGATATTTTGTTTATTTTCCATTTGAATTTTGAATTTTGAATTTTGAAATTGATCATTGTGGAAATGTAGATGTGGTAGTCTTTCGTTTCTCTTATTACAAATTTATTGTTTAATCTCTGTTTGTAGACAAGTTGGTGATGTTATCATAGAGGATGTTTGCCTTCAAAACTTAGTGGTAATGCTGAAGAGTTAAAGAGGAAGAGATGCTAGGGGAATTGTGTTAGTATGTTCTTTTTGGATGAACAATCTAGAGGAATACAACAAGCTAGTTTTTAAGTTGCAACGATGGTGATGCTCAGTAGGATCCTTTCCTTCTAAAGTTGGTAGGAAAAAAGATACTTTGGTGATTGAGATGTGTTGGAGAAAAACATTCACCTAGGTTAGTAACGACATGATAGTGTAATAGTTTTCCTTAACCAGACCACAATTGGCACATATGATTAATGTTCCTCACTGAGTCTAATTGACATCTTGGGAATAACAGAAAATCCATGAATCCATGATTTAGGAAAATGATTAATGAATTTTAATTGCTGTCTAATAGAAGCTTTCTTCTCTTAGAAAGTATGCCACTAAATGCTGTCCATTATCGACAAATGTCGTGACTTTCGCTAGTTCATCTGGGTATAGCAACTACATTGAATAACTCATCTGAGTTTCATATACTGTTCTTCCCTGAACTGTGTTGGGGAGAGTACAGAATGTGATTTCATTTTATTTGCAAATTATTGGTAGCAAGTTCGAAACCCTGCATTAGGACTTGGAAATGAGTGGGAAAATATGCGAATGCATGGTGATCCTTGAATATGAGTAAACTATTTATGAGATTATGTAGTCCTGTAAATTAGTGGTAAAGAGGTATATGTACCTTTGTGTGGTTTCTTGTGGTTTAGCGATTCTTGACAAACTTTTGGCGGGGACTTCTATGCATGCCTAGCAATGTAATTGCTATGTTGGTAAATAGTTCAAAGATAATAGAGTACAAACCTGTCTCACAGTTACCTAATTTGCTGAAATCCGTAGAATTATGATCTGGATTGCATGATCCCAACCATGGTATGTTTGTGATCTAGATTGTGAAAATTGGCCACCCTTTTTTTATGTTTCACATGGATTTACAAGTATTTGTGTTTAAATATAGCAATAAATATGTAAAACCTTTATAAGAAAGGAAAAATTAAGTTTTGAAGTTATTGTTATTAATTGGAATCTAAAAGGTTGCATATTTAGGTTGGACTTTTCAATTTGTTACCTTTTAAAAAAATAATAAAGAAGGAAAAAAGACAATTATCTTCAGCTGCATGCATGGCAAAGATCGAGAGGTTTTTTGGGGAAGAGGTAACTTGTACGCAATTTTCAAGGCCCTGGGATGGAAAATATCTTGTTTGGAAGCTTTAGTTTACATGCTCCCATACAATACTTTTATCTTTTGAGAATTAGAAAGCAGCACATGTCATGATTATCTTAATAAACTGATCTAATGGCTAATAACTAAAACAATCTAATAGTTTTTTTAATAGGAAATATTACTTCTATCTCAATTAAATGACATATGCATACCCGTACCATGTACCATAATGTATCGTGTTCCAGCTAACATTGACCTGTCCAAAAGTACTGAGGGTATGGATTGCAGTTACATAACCTTAAAAAAAAAGGTGTATTGAAGTTTGCTTTGATATGGAAAGTCTACTTTCTGGAATTGAAGTTGGTTTGGTTTATTAGTAAGCCACTATAGATTGGCAATATTATGGTGCATGTCTATATAGTTGTGGCTTGATTAAACACACAAAAGGAATCTAGGTGTATTCTAGTCTTCTTTTTGTATAACTCACATTGATTTTTATCATAGGGATCCAATTTTTGAAAAACTAGAGGTCTGTTCACTAACAAGAAACTATTTTCTTTTTTCATTTCTAGTTTTCTTTTCCAATGAAAAATTGGAAAACGTGTACAACTATTTTTTATAAAAAAAAAATCAAAATCATAATTTATAATAGTCATTTTAATATTTTGTATTTGTGATAATTTAATTGTAAAATGTTAATTTTATTGTATTCAAATTAAAATTATATATGAAAAAGCTATATTGTTAACTATAAAAAACTTTATATTAGATTTATAATAAAAAAAATAAATTTATGACACCAGCTATATATATATATATATATATATATATAACATTCCTAAAAAGTATTTATATATAGAAGAAAAAAAATTGTAATGGTCATGTCTTTTCTTCATTTAAAAATCAGTGGAAATCTTGTAAAGAAAAACTGTGAAGTACCTCTAAAATGTGTTCCCCAAACTCAGTACATATTTGGAAAACTAGAGAACTAGTTTTCTATTTTTATGAATGGAGAAATGTTGCATTTGAACAGAAGTTCCAGTTTTTATTTTTCTAACTTCAGCTATCCAAAAGATTAGAATATTACTCTATTTCTCAACAGCCTCTAACTTGTCATTGTATTCGGTTCCTGAAGATGTGGTCCTACAAGTGCGTGGTGATTCTGCCCCACACATCTTATGGTTGATTAGCACCAGTAGCAATCTTTAAAGTCAATCATGAATTAGCTTATCATGAATTAGCTTGTGGTTTTGGTGAGACCTTATAAACTTTTATTTTTATTCTAAAAAGGCAGTGTAGTTTACCTTTGATGAAAAATCATCTTTTATTTGAGCTTGAATTCGCAGAATATGCCTCACATGATTGGCATGTTGAAGGGTTGTTAAATCTTTATTTGGTTGGTTTATGGTGTATTTACAGAGCCAGTTGATGTTTATATCAACTTCCTGAAATAGAAATTCAACGATCTTGGTTTGTGTTTGATTTAGAGTTGTAATATTATAGTCAGTCTTATGGCAAAATATCCACCACCACTTCCCTGCTCCAACACACAACTAAACTGTTTAGCTCCTTTCTGTGCTAATTTCTGGCCTCTGGATTTCCTGGAGAAAAACTTTGGTATTTGTCTTTTTCATTTGCTTTCTCTTTCTTGTATTCTTTCCTGTTTATATCCATATCATATTTCCTCACTTTGACCGGCCACTCTAAATCATTGGCCATAGCAAGTATTTCTAGGACTCCATAAGAGGGAAATGACCCACTGTTTTCTGCCTTTTGATGAATTGTTCTTTAAGCTCTAATCTACTTAAGAGACGAAGTGACCAGTACACTGGGGGTGTTCCATATGTTTATTTTGTGTTCTAACTTTATACATTTCCTACAGACTGTGTTTTGATGCTGAACTTTAATCTTATTTGTGTGTTTAAGCTCGACTCAAATTAACCTTACCTCCTGGCTATTACTATAGCTTTATCAGGTTCAGTAGGGACCCTTCCCTTTTTTAGCTACATGAGAGTTTTGGTCTCAACTCTTTGCACCAAGGACAGCACTTGCAGCGAAGACCTTGTACTTGCTTGTGTATGTAGTTGTGTGCATATATGGCCTGTTCCAGGCCTATTTTTCCAGATTTTTCAAGCAGGGATTGTGCTGGGAGATGGGTCTTGGATGACTTGTTGCACATTTTTTTATGTGTTATACCCTTCTTGATGACCTTATATTAATCTGAGTTGCATTAGGGGTTAGGCCCTTGAGTGTTTGGAGTTGCATTTTATTTCTGCTCCTAAGATGAATGTCCACTCTTAACAGCATTTTTTGCTTTCACTGTTATTCTCTACAACAGAGTAGTCCAGAAGAATTAATTAGCAAAATAGAACACATTGATTCGCTTATCAGATAAACTTGAAATACAGATCCTTTGGTGTTTGATATTCAGTATAAATTCGATTTCCTTGTTTTCTAAAGCCTTAGTTTATGCCACTTGGTTACTTCGGTGTGTTATGGATGTTGAGATACCTTCAGGTGCAGTCTAATTAATTATGTTAAGAGTCTCTTAAGCTGTTGTTAGCCACACGCAGGCAATGTGGTGCGCATTTATGGCCCTCACCGGACCAAGCACTTGGCGCACTACTGAATTGCACTTCTCAAACAGAAGGCTTGTCCGGAACATGAAGATCAACTTGCATGACTTGCTGGTGCTTCGATCGCTTCATGATCTTAAGGTCGTCTTTTAGGTTTTGCTCTAATCACTTGCTTGTGTTTGTTCTCATAGTTCTCCACATCGGCCTGCAATTTAATGAAGGTATGGATGCTGGCAGACCTTAGGTGCATATTTCATGAAATCAAAATCAAGCTATAGTCTATTTCTACGCACTCAATGTCGAACTCCTACGCGGAAATCAACTCCTCTAAAATGGAACTGGACCACCCATGCATGGATTTAGGAAGGAAAGAAATCAAATTCATTGATTACATGGCCAAAACCGTGTCACAGTGGAACAGATAGTAACTGGGAAAACACTGTAGGAGTGGCAGAATTCTGGTGTGCGTCTTATCATTGATGTTGGCTTTCGGCTTTAGGAGTACGCAAGGTCAAATAATTGCCTGAATTCATGCATTATCCCATGGTCCATGTTCTTAGGATATGTATAGCAAGGGACCGTGGTCCATAGGCCTGGCGTTCATAGTCTTGGTGGACTCAAATCCAACTCCTTAACCCTTAGTTGCCCCCCTCCCTACCATTATTCCTTGGATGTGAGGAATTGTGATGCCCACTCAATCTGGTTATTGGCTTGCTGAGGTTTAGTTTATGCGCCACTTCCAAGGTCTCATGCTGGACCAGCTGACGACATAGAGGAAAGCATATGATAGGTTCACCATCCGCCAATTAAAATCTCTCTTTTACAAAAGATAGGAAGCTGACATCGACCGACCATTTAGGTGGTCGTTTGCCTCCCTTCATTTCTCTTATCTCTTCTTGTATGTACGAGAAGACCATGACCCCCTTTTTTCTGTCTCTGTTGCTCTCTCTCGGATTACTTGCAAGAAAGTTTCGTTGTGGGACAATCCTCTTTGGACCATCTGTATCAATAAAAGGGACATCTTGTGTTCCATCTCCCTTTCACCAAAGTCCGATCCCTATTTCCTTCCTGCAATTATACGTGCCATGACTCAGGACCACCATGCATTGCCATGCGCTATGATGCCGCCTGCCTCCATTTGAATTCAATTTCCTCTCCAAAGTGTCACATAACATGAATCACATACGAGTATGCAAGTACCTCTGTGTGTGTGTGTGTTTTGGTATAAAGAAATTACTGCGGCATTCCTACTGCATAATGTCCATTTCGTGCATAGAGAAGGAATCGATTTTGTAATTTGTTGATTAAATAGTATGCATTATAAGCTTACATGACTCACATGGAAGCCATTCTAGGAAATGATGGGAGGGGCAAATGAAGATGGAAATGATCATGGTTGGTGACTCCTTTTAAACAACAATTTTTTCCCCTTCCCCTTCCCCTTCCCCTTTCATTTTCAATTATGCCCTTCTCCTTGTAATTATACGCAAGTGGGGCTATAATTTGATTTGATTTAGCCGACCTTTAGGCCTAACAACTCCCTCTTAAAATTTAGTAAATATCAATCTTTTTGGATATTGTTCGTTGTGCTCCCAATAACCTAGTTGCTTAATTGCGTAGCTCTTGCTACTTGATTTTGATCACGTTTAGGGCTAATGCCAGATAATATATCCGCGTTTCTAAAAATATTAATTTTATTTTTGCTAAAAATTCATTTTTTTTTTAATATTTTGGATCGTTTTGATACGCTGATCTTAAAAATAATTTTTAAAAAATAAAAAATATCATTTTAATGTATTTTGATATAAAAACACTTTAAGAAACAATCGCAATCTCATTTCCAAACAAGCCCTAGGAGAAACACTTCCCCTAGATTGATCCAGAAGCACCTTTTTTTTTTTTTTTTCTTTTTTTATCACATGGTGCTTTTCATTCTTGAACAGGTGAGGACCTTCTCTTCATCATAAACCCTATAATTCCTAGAACCACAAAGTCATGTCAGGCAGTCAACTATGGCAGCTAAGCTTTATTAGAAGTGGATCTTAGCCTTTGTCCAAGAACTCGTGCTTCCGAACTAATTAAGCAGGTAGTGCTATCTCATCATTTAGAAAGCACATGAAACGTTCTAAACTTGATTTATTTATTTATTTCTTTTCTTTTTTCATTGGGAGATTTATTGGATTTTGTACTACATGAACATATTTAAATAGATTTGACAGATTTTCATATTTTCCGAAATCCATTCTTGCCTCTCTTCATAAGATATCTATTTTCTTACAAAGAATCTGGAGCTGTATGGCAGGAGGTGAATCTCTTTATCCTAAGATCTTCATAATGGAAATCCCAAATATTAAAAACCGAGCGTCTACTTGAGAGCAAAGTTGGATTTGCTAACAGCTAAAATAGTTGGTAAGACTAGTTGAATACCTTCCACCTCAACATGAAATCACCACGAAAAAGCTTCCTCCTATACTTTACAAGATGAACTATTTAAAGAATCTATAGAATCCTAAAGATTTCTACCAAATCCAGTCGAACCTTTACCACTGTATACATTATAAAATTAGAAACTAGCACTCATGATTCAATTGAACACCCATGAAAGACAAGGAAAATGAGAAAAGTTGTTGGCTTATGCAAGCATCATGTTGCATTACATGCATTACAGTTGTGGTTTTTGCTCGGATTTTCCCGATGATGTTTGTCTTCGTTTTTAAGTTTTATATCATCTGTTATCACAATATCTAACAAGTTGTTATTAACATTTGGAATTCAAACAATCCCTTTCCAGCAGGCGAGACCAGGAGCTTGTGTGCTGAATGAACCAGGCTTAGCTGTGAGCAGAGCTCATCTAGGCTGCAAGCTCTCATTATTTGTGACCAGAGGCAGGGCATCGAGTAACAAGAAGATGGAGAATCACCATGGAGCAATCAAAGAAAAACCAGTCACGGAGGAGTAGCCCCCACAATCACGTGGCTAGTGATGTCCCTTTAGCAATGGCCCACGTTAAGGAAATCGACAGCTGAAGTAGGTTAAAAATTGGGAATATGAGTCCACTTGAAAATCTCCGCGTGGCTTGACCAAGTGGCCCTGCATATTCAAACGCCGGTGGTCATGCCACAAAAAACCAACAGAACAGACACCAACGGTCCAACACCAGGGACCCGAGCACCTTTTGGCAAGGCATTTGTAGGAAAGGAGGGTTCCAAGAAAAACCTCTAAATCTTGGAACGGAACTTAATTGAATAGACTGCATCTGAAAAGTAGGTTAATCGAATCTATATTTTTCAAATTATAGATTCTCGTTACGGCTCACGATTTCTCAATCTAGACTTTTCTTTCCTTCCTTATATTCCACAATAAATAGTTATTTTATTTATATACATATTCTTCTTCTAGTTAATATATATATTTAAATTAAATAAAACATCTATAAGTCTTTACATAGATGTATTTGGAAGTGTAGTAGTGATTGCTTTTCAAAGTGTTTTTCTATTCAGAAATACATCAAAATAATACTTTTTTACTTTTTAAAAATTATTTTTGACATCTGTGCATCAAAATGATATAAAAATACTAAAAAAAATATTAATTTGAATCAAAGAAAAAAATAAAAAAAAAATTAAACTTTTTTAGAAACATTTTTAAAACACAAAAACAAACAGAATCTTAACCCAAATAAAAGTGATAATTTGAAGAGTAAAAATCCATTTATGTAGTTAAGGCTAAACCTCCAAGGAAAAATAAAACTAGTTATTTAAAATCATTTGACAAATATTCCGTACATGACTATGGTCTATGGAATAAATGAAGATATTTCAATATAATCAAATCAAAAAAATTATTATGACATGAATAATCAAAAGAATATTGTGTAAATTAAAATTATCAAAAGAATAACAAGTCGACAACAAATCACAAAAATCTTTTTTTTTTTTTTTTTGCATATGGGATGGAAGCACTTAAATATCGTGTGTAAATTGGACAAAATTAATGTCTTAAACATTACTATATATCATTGGACAACGGAAGGCTGTCACTAATATCTAATATTGATTACGTTTAGGATATAATTATTAAAATCAAAAGGTTTTAATTAGACTCAATTGATCATTAATAGAGTCGTCATCATGTGGTAGTGGCTAAATTAGGTTTCTCCTAATTATATTTAGCCTTCATAGATTCAGAAACTTTCAATTTTGACCCTTATGTTTCAATTTTCCCAGCAAGTCATAATATTGTCAAAGAAATATTTAATGTTATTTGCCTAGACAGCCAATGGAGTCCAAATCTAACAAAATACGCGCTTATTTTCATCATCTAATTTCTGAATATTCTTGTTAATTTTCTCCTTTGCCTTCTTCCCAAACCCTAAGCACGTAAACATATCCCACCACAACTCCGAAGGACTGGGGATTATATTGGAACTTCAGAAAACTTTAGAGCTGGTATTGAGAAATCGAAACTATATAATTAGTGAGCAAAAGTGCATGGAATATTGTCAAAAGGCTATGATGAGTTTAATAAAAGACAGATTTTTTAAAAACAAAGTCTCCATAGTTTGCCTGGAAATAAATATGCATCACAAGTTCTTGAAAAGGACAGAATTCAATCTCTAATCGGTTATCGAGTGGCTACCAAGGGGGATCAGAGAAATCGATTGAAGAGGGAATATTAAGGTTTTGTTTTTTGAATTAATGTGATGTCCAGGTCATTTTATGCATATCTTAACTAATTTTATGAACTTCAAAGTTAATAATCATATAAACTTTTAATAATTTTAAAATTTATAAGATTCAATCTAGTATTTTTTTTTTTCTAGAAAGATTGGTTGAAAGGAAATGTTTATTTTGGATAAGGTGATGATCCAAGCTAGTAGGATTGTCTTTATTTATGTTATTGGATGACTATCCAAAACATCTTCAAGAGATTTATTCAAAAGAAAACGAAAAGAAAAGGAAATCATCTCTATGCAATAATTCCTGGCTCCTAATATGACAAAAGTCTTCGCATCAAAGCAGCCAGAAGTTGCTCTTCTGTCAACATTTATCCATCCCACTTGAAAGACGGGGGAAAAAGAAGCACAGAAGCAAGCTTACGGATTAGGTTGACGACATTTTCAATTACGTACAAGGAGCTAGCAATCTGTGGGTTAGTGTTTGACAGCAAAGATCTAGGTAACATGTAGACTTGACTAATCCCTAACTGATTAGTAGTAATACAAGTTGCATTTCAGCACGACCACCTTTGATATGGTTAATGGCTGCCTGCAGACGCCATTGATGTTTCTTTCCCTCAAGGAAACTAAGGGCTCAATGATTGTTTGTTCCTCTGGCTCATGATCTCTGCATAATATATGGATTTAAAACATCATCAAATTATTTATTTGTACGATTACAGCTAATTAAAGATTGTCAAATCGCCATGGGTTGTTGGATCTAAACCACTCTTTGTTTCAGAAAATGTTACATGGATTTTGGTAAGTGTTGTGTCGGGAGGATGGAAAGTCGGGGGAGAGAATTTGGAGGGAAGCAAGATATAGAAGGCAAGTACTTCTACTTTGTATGGGGAAAAGAGAGGAAGAAAGGGTAAAGCAGAGTGGGTGGCG
>Ga0307518_10003715_pt1 | contig 10979 bp, 5 predicted proteins | sample 25_EM_MG_FD_203889 | JGI IMG/M metagenome (GOLD analysis project Ga0307518, IMG submission 203889) | Populus trichocarpa ectomycorrhiza microbial communities from riparian zone in the Pacific Northwest, United States - 25_EM | ecosystem: Host-associated > Plants > Roots > Unclassified | place... | reverse complement strand
GAGTATTCCTGTACTCTCAAGGTTCATGTATCCGGTTCCTCACATAGTTCAGTTGTTAGAATGAAACATAAAGCAAAGAACGTACCCGTGTTACATTCCACCAATCCGTGTTCAAAACGACGGTCTCTATGCTTCTCGAGTGCCAATTGACAGGTATTTGGAAGAGGGGAAATGTTTGCGAGCTCGTCGCGCACGTTTTTGATAGTGGTTGGGGAGTGAATGCGATAAGGATCCAGCCTGAACATAGTCAACCAGGTTGAAAGGGAAAGAAACGAAATAATGACACACCTTGAATGTACAGAGCGCGTTGGGTTTGCGTTGGGTCAACCTGGACAGGTAAGACTAAATACAGAAATAAGTTCAACTGGATGGGTACTCAGCTGTTGGATTTGATGAAGGCCTGTAAAAATGGGATACAAGTGTCCTTGGACAAAAATCGGCGGGAGAACGCACCTTGGATTGTTGGTGGGAAAGTCCGAGTCTGCGGTTGTGATCGTTGGTGGAGACACGGCCGAAAATGGACTTGAATCTTGATCTCGAACACTGAACAGACACGGCCTCACCAGATTGCAAAGGAGCGGAACAGGGTAGGTAATTTCTCACCTGCCATGCCGCCGCCAAGGTTGATCTGGAGGGCAATTTCGGGTGAGTTATTCAGTGGGCTGATTTGCGTGTATTTCTTTTAGAATCCGCACACCAATTCCGGTTATCAAGAACTTAGGAGGTGGTGAGATCCTCGGGTACAGACTTGCTTGTACGCGCATATTCCTATTTCCGAGGCAGGGAAGCCCTCACCGTGTGAGGGATTTTAGTGCAGTGATCTGATCATCCGGGTTCCCTGCTCACTAATTTGAGCCGGTTACTTCTTACAGATCTTAACTTAGAGTGGGTTTCACTGTAAGGATTCTACTGTTGCTTCCTCAAGAAGGTTTATTTACTGGCAAATTTGCCAGTGAGCAAACTTTCTTGAGAAAACAATAATAGAAATAAGGAGAATATTGCCTGATTTATTCTGGGACTTAGAAATTCAAAGTGATGGAGCCGAACTCGGTAAAAAAAAAAGAACTCGACGCCCTGTTGAGTTAGTTGTGAGCCGGGGAAGAGAACCCAACAACACGAATTTTAGGCGCTGATGTCGGATACCAAGCCGTGTTACAGAAGCCAGTGGAAAGAACCGAGGCGAAAAGAAGTGGCGGGTAATTGTGTTGAAAAAAGATTGAAGCAGGACCCTGACAGGGAAGGGTAAGGGACTCGGATTGGACTCGGATTGAAAAAGATATATAAGGAGGGACGTATCATGGTGAATCCCAATGCCCTCGTTATGGCGGTATGCGCCACTATCCTCTCTCCTCCTCTTGAGGCATTGATCGCAGTTGATCTCGACAATGCCGGCTTCATCTCGTATGTTTGGTCACTGCCATCGTATTGCCAAATATAGACGGCGGCTAAATTCTTTTCTCTTTTACAGCTTCGTCAACAGCTCCCAACGTCAGTCTGGAATGTACCAACGTGATTTAGAGGTATGTTCCATCCACAATCTATCTTGATCACATACTGATCATACACAGATCTTCCAGGGAGTCCGAGTCAGCACGGCTGCTTCATATATTCCGAGTCGTTGAGGTGCATCTCATACCTATCTTTTATTTTATGTTTCCAAGTTCTGATAATGATCCTTTTTCAGCCGCGGGATTGTCATGAAGAAAGATAAGGATAGAATGTTTGTCAGTTGGATCAAAGTAAGTCTTTCCTTCCTTTCATTCAAACCACTCTTTTTTAACAGTTGACAGATATATCCACCGGGTTTTACCATCCTCAATTACGCCTTAAGTGCCGACGAAACCACTGCGACTATACTACGCAAGTCCGAGGGAAATGCGAACACTATTAGGGAAGGTCTGGGTGATTTTTATTGGATGGATATTGGACACGAGTGTGACCGTGGTGGTTGCTCGGAGGTACGTTCACCTTTTGCTATGAAAGCAACACATGTTAATGGTTGAATAGACTTATTTCCTTATTTCGACTTCCGGATACTGCTATGGCGGCACGGCGGCGCCTAACGACAGAAGAAACAATCCAACACCATATTTCGCGTTCCCGAAAACGCTGCCATCATGTTCCAGCAACCCTTTGACAGTTCCAACACTCGTTCCAACACCACATCTCGCGTTCCCGAAACGCTGCCATCATGTTCCATCAACCCTTCGACGGTTCCAACACTCGTTCTAACACACATCTCGCGTTCCGGGAAATGCTGCCATCATTGATGGTCAGCCACCCCAGACGCGACTATCTCACCTGTCGACAAGCCGACACCATATCTCGCGTTCCGGAGAAGACACTATGAGGGAATGTCTGGATGATTTTTAATGGATGGATATTGGACACGAGTGCGACCGTGGTGGTTGCTCGAAGGTACGTTCACCTTTTTCTATGAAAGCAACATATTCTAACGGTTGAATAGCCTTATTTCCCTATTTCGACTTCCGGATACTGCTACGTTGGTGCGGTGGCGCCTAACGACAGAAGAAACAATCCAACACCATATTTCGTGTTCCCGAAAACACTGCTGTCATGTTCCAGCAACCCTTTGGCGATGGTTCCAACACTCGCTCCTACACCACATTTTGGGTTCCGGGAAATGCTGCTGTCATGTTCCAGCAACCCTTCAACGGTTCAGATATTTCGGGTTCCGGAGAACACCACCTTCCTCCTTCGCCCCTCATTCCAACACCACATCTCGCGTTCCGGGAAATGCTACCATCGTTGATGGTCAGCCACCCCAAACGCGAGTCATCTCACCCTTCGACAAGCCGACACCATATTTCTCCTTCTGGGAAACACTGCGCTGCCTCGGACTATGACCCAACACGTCTACGGTGATCATTGCACCTTCTGGGACGAGCTATCATCCCCGTGGCACTCTCCCAGTATTCCGACACTATATATCGACTTCCCGCTACCGCCGTCACAGCGCCTACGTGGCGTTGACCCTCCTACACATTCTGGGCACTCTGCGAAAGTCCTGACACTATATATCGACTTCCCGCGATCGCTGTCACTGCGCCGAATTATTTTACAACACATCGACATCGCGAGTCATACTTCCAAGACTGTCTCGCTCAGCCCATGTGCCGCTCTCTTTTTCTACAGGATATCTTCAAGTTCGGGCTGGTGTTGATGTGCTATCACTCTCGTTAGCTCTTCCTATCCAGATGTTCTAACACCACCTATCGATTTCCTGCCATCACCATCATCATGCAAGTTTTCTCGCATTCCGAGGACTGCCGCCGTATCATGCTTTTGATATGTTCCCACTCTCGTACCTTTGAAATGACGTACCCGGTGCCAACTTGGATTCCACATTTCAACTACACACCTCCGCTACCCATTGGCTTCCCACCATCTTCCTCAGCAGTGCTCGAGTCTCGACTGCTTTTGTTGTGTTTCTGATGGGATTGCTCCTCCCACTTGTGCACTGCCAGGGATACTCGAGCCCGGGAATCCAAGTGGTGCACAGTGTGGACTTGGAGGCTAGGGCGGGAATTTCCGAGTCGACGTATGTAATCTTTTTTTATCCTTGCCCGGAACGCATACTGACCGCTCTTTTTAGGTGTATTGTGTTCTCGGAGACCATGTTATTCGAAGGGCCGTCGTTCTTTTTCTGATGAAGTATCATGTGCGTGTCAATTCCCTACGGTTGCGAACTCGCGTTGACTTGTTTTTAGAGATGTATCTATTATTAGAATTCGTGAGCTCGAGTTCTTTGAGTCCTCTTTCACCTCGCTATATTGATTGAGTACTACATAATTAGTGAGCCGAGTTCTTTTCATTCTCATTTCACGACGCTGACTTGTATTTGAAACCAGTTTATTCGGTACATAGTACATGGGTAGTGTAGGTAGATACGGTTTGTGCGAATTCGATGCCCTTCGGGGGGGGCTAACTTCTGCTCGCATGCTAAAAAAAGGCTATATGGATTTTGCAACAAGGCTCTTTTTTCACGTTTCGACCCTGATTTTGCCTTTTAAAACATAAAACTCACCAAGATCAACAAATGTCCGCCGGAATCTGTGTCTTGAGACGCCGTAACACCTTCGAGATCGTATCGGTATCCTTGCTCAGCCACGCGTCCGTGTTTGAGAACATATACGAAGTCTTGAGGTCCGATTTGCGAGAGATCGTGTGTGATGACGACGGTCGTCTTGTGTTGACGCCATCGTTTCAGTGCTTCGAGAATACGCGAAGTCGCGTCCAGCGCAGACGTCGCCTCGTCTAGAGAATATATTAGATGAGAATTCAAAGAGGATGAATGCAACTCACCCAGAATTAAAACAGCCGGATTCCTAAGTCTAGCACGCGCAATCGACAAGCGCTGCTTCTGCCCGCCACTCAATCCCACCCCAGCACCACCCCCAAGGAGTGTATCATATCCCTCCGGAAGATCCCGCACAAATTCATGCACCAACGCCGCCCTACACGCATCCTCCACCTCTGCCCTCGTCACATCCTCGCTATCCGAGTGCCCAAAAAGTCCCATCGCCACGTTCTCGAACACGCTCTTCCCATCCAGGATCACCACCCCCGAAGCGCCTTGTTGACCGACCCCGGCGACGTTGGCCCGCATCCAAGCTTCGTCGAGGAACCGCACGTCTTGCTCGTCGAGGCTGATCGTCCCGGATTGGGGTTCGTACATCCGCAGCAGCAGCTGGGCGACGGTGGATTTGCCAGAGCCGGAAGATCCGACGATGAACGTTGTTTCGTTGGCTGGCAGGAAGAGCGAGACGTCGGAGAGAACAGGGATGGTGGGTCGAGAGGGGTACGCAAACGTCACGTTGTGCAGCGCGAGTTCGCCGTAACACCTCGTTGGGGTGATCTTGCGCAGCGTCCGAGAGGAGGACTCTTCCACATCATCGCCGACGAGGGTGAGCAGAGCCACCATGGCGAATTTCCCCTTGGCGAGCGTGATGAACTGCGGGATGCACATCTGCAAGTTGCTGGTCGCGATGAGACACGCCCAAAACACGGCCATCACATCGCCAGCACTGCACTTGCCCTCGCGGACAAGTTTAGCGCCGAACCAGAATCCTTGCACGAACATCCCCATCATCACGAATTGCGCGATGCCGGATGTGGTGCCCCACACTCGGTTGAGTTTTGTGGCCGCTGTTTTGAGCCGGAGGAACGAGTCGTTGGCTCGTTGACTCTCCATGTCGGCCGCGTTGAACGCTTTGACGGTGGCGATGGCAGCAACGGCGCGATCGATAATGGTGGCGGCGATACCGGTTTGTTCGCGTTCGTGGGAGAGGAGGGGGCTCGCGAAGCCTTGAGAGAGAGCTTGGATGAACATGAGGAGAGGGACGGCGGAGAGGATGACGAGGGTCAGTGCCCACGATCGCATGAACGCCAGGATGAGACACGCGATACACGTCGTAAGGTACTGGATAATCATCCCAGAGGCCAATGACGTGGCCATGCGGACGTCGTCGGTTTCTCTGTAGATAGTGAATAAGAGGATATTGTAAAAGGAAAGAAAACACACCTAGAGAACTTGGCCATAAGCCCACCAGCACCAATGGGACCTTGTTGATTGTCCTCGGCGGTAGCTTCAACCGTTCCCTCAGTAGCACCCATGTGAGTATCAAACCATACCATGTCCTTTTGCGTCACCGCCGTATAAACGGCTTTGCGGAGGGAGATGGCGTTGATCTCTCCTGCCCAGATCCAGAGACAAGACGTGATACTGCCGAGGGCCAGGGAACCAAAGGCCAACCCAATGAGCTCGAGGGCCGCAAGACCGACGCCGCGGAGGAGAGCGTCCTTGGCAGATTGCGGAGGGTTGGGAGTGAGGGGGAATTGGGCGAACGTGTCAAAGGCTTGACCAACCACAAACGTCATGAAAGGCGCAATGCCCCCGGCGATAACGGACGAGAGGATGGCGGGGAGGATGAGGCATAGGACGTGTTTACGTGAGACGAGGGAGAACAGCAGGCGGAGGGAGGGCGTGAGGGGCGGTTGCGCAGGTGCAGGAGCAGCAGCAGGAGCGGGCGTCTCGGGCTTGAGGTCTGTGGTGGTCGAATGAGAGTCGATGGAAGTGCGTGGGGATGGGTCGAGTTCGTATGCAAGGGTGTTGGTCGTGTTGACCGCGAGGCTCGTAGGGCGACGCATAGTGCACAGAGCGAGGCTGGGGAAGCAAGGAGCGAAACTGGGACACCCATTGCCCCCAGTTCCTTTTGTCCAACGTGAACAATGTCAAGACGCCTATTGTCTCGTTGTTTATCCGTGTTTGATCCCGTGCTCAGAACAATAAGAAACTCGGACGTGCTCTCTCATTCGCTCATCCGCTAATGGGACCCAATGCCCTACCGAGGGAAAACGTCTCTTATCTATTCATCTCCCCTAGCTAGACGTACGCCCAATGACATTCCATGAGGGCCGCAAGTTTTTTCCCTCCGCCAAATACCAGCACAGCCACAACCCCTCCCCTCATCCAGAACAATCACCACCGTTAAACGACGCCGCGACTTCGACCTACAACACTCCTCCCAAGTCACCAGTACACTTGTGGTACTCGGATCCCATTCACACGAGTTCCATTTACCGACCTTCGACAGTGGGAGGAACGCCTTCCCTTATTATTGTTCAGCCGCAAGATCGCACAACCCCCGTTACACACAACACGTTCGGCCGACGTCATTCAATTCCAGTTTCTCACCAAACGCCGCGCAGTCCCATTGCAGAAACTAAATCAAATTGGGTACGCATACAACCCTTACAACTCACTTATCTTCACGGCTAACGAACCGTCTTAGCTCTCTCGTTTACGCCGGATCGAACACCTACAGCTCAGAAAAACAGCCCTACGACAGCTCGAAGGAGAACTGGTGGATGGGCTGTCGCGAACGACTACAACGATGGAGGAAAGGCACCGCCTTGACCAAGACGGCTCTGAGAAACACGGTGAGTTTAGACCCACCAACATCAACACCACTGCTGTCGTACTTACCACCTTCCTCCCTAGATTCCGCACACCTATTCAAGAGCCCGTAGCCGACGACTACGCCACGTTATGTCAACCACACGCCGCCTCCTCGACCAACGACTTTGTATCAACACAGATGACGGAGGCCGGCTACGATCGTGTACGATGAACGAGGGGGGAACAAGGGTTATATCCGCGACTATGGCTATGACAGAGACTCGGTAAGTCAATCAAAAACCACCATAACTTGTGTCAAACTCACGAACGTCCCCCATTTCCCTCTAGTCAACCCGCTCTCATCCTTCCCACATAAATCGCCGCGGTCGATTCGAGCAAGCTGCAATATAGGTACGTCACTCAATCCTACACGTCGATAGCGAACGAGTGACTTACTTGGATGTAAAAGCGAACGAAAACCGAAACGCGACGACACCGTCGGGTGCTACAAGAGATACAAGTGAGTCCATATCGACTCACGATCGACGACATCAGCTTACCATTACGAACCCCCTAGCCCATTCTGCCACGTCGACAACGAGCGGCGCCAGCGATAACCCACCACCCTCTTCATCCGAGCACACAAGTACCCAGGGTCCAGAACGACGTCGAGAGACGCACGAAAACGCGAGAACCAGGACCGAATCGCTCACCATCGAGACGGTCGTCGACGACCACATCCGGAGGAGGGAAATGGACGTTGGCGAGTTCGCAGGCACGGCGCGTATGTTGGGGTTTGGGCAGCGCCGAACGAGAAGGGGGCTATGAAGGCTGGGAGGGATACGACAATATCGTGAGTCTAAACACCCGCATTCGAGAACAGATGCTTACTTACCAGTGGCCTAGTCCATTCGGAACGATCTCCACACATCGACTAGCAGCGGCTGCTGCCACGTCATCGTCAACGACAACGGGCACGACGACGACGACGAGAAGGGCTCACCTTTGAGTCCTTCAACCTGCTATCTTCGTTCTAAGAAACGGTGGCGATTCGGGCGCCTAGCAACGATCAGCACACAGGAACAATGGAACGAAAAACGACAAGAACTTACCATTTCGTGCGGCCGTCAACATTCGGCGGCGAGTCGAACGTCTAAAACCAAGACGATTAGCCAGGGAGATGCAGATTCGAACCGAAACTGCTCACCGTTGACGCGGTCGCCGACGAACACACCTAACTCAAGGACCCCAGGAAGATGACAACTACGAGAGATACGGTGAGTCCCGAATACAAAATAGCGGCGAGATCTTCAAACCTACCTATTCCCTTTGTCGTAGACCACGTCGACGAGGCGACTACAGAACGACGACGAGATCCCGCTGGAAGACGCGACGGAGATGTGATCTTCGTTCGAGGACACCGCGGCGATTCGGGCGCCTAACGACACTCAGGACAGTGGAAGAAGAGAACGACAACAAGACCTACCTACCGTTGTGTGCGCTCGTCGAAAATCGGGGGCTTGTCGAACGTCTACAACCACGACGATGAGCCAGTAAGACGAAAATGAGAACCGAATCGCTTACCGTTGGCGCCGTCGACGACGAACACATTTAGATTCGAGGAGGGATAGGGAAGGTGACGGCTGCGAAATATACAGTGAGTCCAGGATATACGATTGCGCCGAGATCATCGAACTTACCTTTTTCTTTGTCGTAGGACACGTCGACGAAGCGACTACATAACGACGACGACGGGCCCATTGGAAAACGCGACGGAGAACGAGGACGAAGACTTACCACCGGCGCTGTCGTCGACACACTCGAGGGAGGCGGGAGGGAGGGAGGAGAGGAGAGTGAAATCCCAGTGGGAACTGGGGATGGGGATTCAAAAGGACAGAACTCGGGCAGTACTTATACGCCCGTAGGTTCAGGGACGGTTGGATCAACACCAGACCCTGCAACCGAGTTCCGAATTAACATCCCCTCCCTCCTCGCGTTATGTAGTCTCTTTCTATTTCTCATGTACTTTAGCTCAACGAATGAATATATAAATTTATTTCAACGATACTAAGACTGAATTAAAAGAAATAACACCCCCAAAGCCGTCTACTTCAACCCGGAAACTCACGCAAACACGAAAACAAGAATATTCGCCAAACTGTATCCCACCCCCGACGACACAACCTACCAAGATGAAACGCAAACCAACCTATCGGATCCGAGTAACCCAACCACGTCAGAAAAAAACCAGGGAAGTGTACGAAATAGATAACACTCGTTTCGGTAAACTGGAGGGAATACACCGTACGCGCGGATACACAAATCCACCCCAGCAAAGTCCAGAACTTCGCGCTGGCAGCGGACCCGAAGAGAGATCGATTACGTGTCGACCCTGAAGACTTGAAGACCCTTGATGCGCGAGAAGCGGTCGATTTTGGCGGTGATTTAGGGAGAATGGGGGATGGAGGAGGGGGTGATGAGGATGTGGTGTGTTAATTTTTTGCTTCACTCATACCGGCCACCTCAAATTGTACTACGATACTTGTACCATACATAGTGTATTTCAAGTGTTGCTTTGGACAACACACTGTAATCAATTCCGTTCGACGATGATCTGTTCACGCACATAACTAAATGGGAACACTGGGACACACAATTCCAAGACGCCAACGACTGGGAATTGTGTGGACCCTGAGGAGTAACGTTATCGCTTATATACTAGTCTTGTATCTTAAAGAACCCTGGATGAATTTGAAGAGACGGCGTTTCCGTGTGTTTCTGGGAGCAGGGAGACGAGGAGATGTTGGATAAATGAACTCGCATGAAGCGAGTTCACCTCCAACTCTTCTATAGATGAGTTGATACGATAGAAGGAAGCATTTAAGGTATATTAGGGTACTCCAAATAAAATGTACAGTATGGAATACGCTAAACGACGTGTATGTACGAGTTCGGCACCCGGACACACAATTCAAAGAGCCAAACGTCTGGAATTTCGTTAGTGAGTTGTTAGGATGTTAACTTCGGTAGTATTTACGTACCTTAAAAGACCCTTGATGAATTAGAAGTGGGTGCGGTTCTGGAGCATTTCCGGGAGGAGATGCGTATGGAGATCCCCCGGGTCCTCGATCGAGTTGCTTGTGTGAGACGACGACCATCCTCTCCTCAAACGAGATGGATTTTTATATGGCAGGATGTTAGTTACGCACCCGTTTAATTGAGATATACAGTTCTAAATGACTCGAGTGTGTTTACAGTTTGACCTTCAGTAAGTATCAATGCAACTGCATACCGGGTTCGTTGTAAAATTACTTCGCTACCGGCGACGATTGAGAACCCTTGATGTGTCGTAATCAGTTACGCGTCGGTTAAATTCTTGAGCTGTTTTTTGTGCATTTGGAACGGCGAATGTACGATGGAGGAAGGTGTGGTAGGTTTGTCGGATGATCTCACTGTCAGAAATTGGGAAGCTTGCTGTGCTCTTTCCAAATCTCCTCGATTGTTCAATCCCATACAAGGAATACACGAATTGTGTATTCAGTTTAAAATATAAACCGGCGCAATGGCGTCAAGTCGAAATGTCGTTCGGCGAGCGCTTATCATCATTGCTGCTCGTATGTTCATTGGGAGGGTTTTGGGTGCACTCATTTCTCTATGAACACCCTACCCCGGTAATATCCACCCATATTAGTATATGTAACCGTAAAATGCATTCTTTTGTGATTAGGAACTGCAGAACACGTTCAAAAAGAGGTTCAGCGCACCTTCACGCAGCCGACCCGATATTAAATCTGCTCGGTTCACATACACAGGGACGATTTGAACCCTGTGACGTGTCTGAAACAGGAGTCTGTCGCCTAGAGTAGAAATGACAAGAAAAATTGGATGTTAAAGGCAGAATTGGGGATGGAGGAGAAGTTCCGGCACATGTACGGAAGATCTTGTTGGCGATCTTCACCTGCACCATCTTTTGGGGTTAGTTTACATAGAGTTGACGAGTGATAGTCTACTCATTTAGGTGAAGTGTCCTCAAATGGACATCGGTGTTTCGGAGATC
>Ga0307518_10003713_pt1 | contig 10983 bp, 4 predicted proteins | sample 25_EM_MG_FD_203889 | JGI IMG/M metagenome (GOLD analysis project Ga0307518, IMG submission 203889) | Populus trichocarpa ectomycorrhiza microbial communities from riparian zone in the Pacific Northwest, United States - 25_EM | ecosystem: Host-associated > Plants > Roots > Unclassified | place... | reverse complement strand
TTTAAATTTGGATGTTTAGCTTGTTAAGGAGAATAAAAAACACGAGATCGAAGCAAGAAAAGGGGCGATGGAGAGAGGGAGAAGTGAACAGAATGGTGTTCGGATTCGTTTATAGAGTGATAAATATTGGGGAGAGAGGGAGGTGGATGAGCTTGGAAACCAAGTAAAGACTGATGGCGCCGCTGGTTGGGAAGTAGGGCCCACTAGAAATATACACGCATGAGCGAGGGGGGTGTTTGGTCAAAGAAGAATGGGGGTGTTGGTGGTGGTTTTTATGGTTCGGCTAAACCCTACATAGCCTAGACTAGACAGACAGACACACACCGCCATGAATTGTCTGGTTCGGGTATTTTCTTTCTCTCTCGTCTTAAAGCCTTGCAAGTTGGGGAGCCTCCCGACCGAGTGGATTGATATTGACTTGTTGATGTTCTATCTTTTGGCTATGGGGGCATCAACTTTATGTATCCATCTATCTAGTCACTGTTTATTACCACTCTCTCTCTACAATCTTTCACCATGGGCTCTCCAATTTCTCTTTCTAGTAATTGAGAGAGCGCATGTGGTCTTCTAAAGCAAGTTGGCCTGGCAAGGGAAGGGAAGGGAAGGGCACCTATGGCCACTCTCCATTAATAAATTTCAAACTCCTCAGCTCACATACTTTGACAAGAACGGTTGAGCTTCGATTTCCTTTCATGCTGTACGTTATCTACACAGATGGGGTTAATCTTCATGGAAGACTTTTTTGAAGCCTTCGTTGAAGGAGAATTCAAGGCGTTTAATCATTTTTGCTTAGCAAGCACATTTTCATTTGTGTTGGCTCTAATATAAGACAAAGTCGGATGGGGATTGCTCCTACCTTTAACCAATGAATTTGTCAAGGTAAATATCATGGTGGACCCTCTCGCACATGACACACACTTCTTCTTCTACCTGCAAGTGCAGGGCTGTTAATTTTTACTTTCTTTGCCTATATAACGAGCAATTAGTAATCGCGGATTATTTTTGCTTTTGCAACTGTATTCGACTTAAATTAATATTTTTTATAGTAATATGTTCATGTATATATATATATATATATATTTTTTTTTTTAAATAAAAAATATATATACAAGGATCATTTTCAGAACTATGTTTTAATTTCTTTGCCGAGAATACGAGAATAATTAATAACATTACCGTATCTCCAAGTGTAAGTTGCGTTTTTACTCGGTGCAATTATTTTCTTTTGAACAATTAATTTTATTTCAAACGATCGATGTACTGGCCACCATAACTTGTTAGCCTATATATATATATCATGAACATGAATAAAAAATACCCTAATCTGAAAGACAAAGATTCTCTCTATATCAGCCATCGAATCCATGACCTAGTCGTGGCAATGCACATACGTACCAACAGGGCACAAGATAAACAAATGATTCTACATGGATGTGGTTCTTGATCAAATTGCATGCTTTAGCAGGAAAAAAAATTCCACCAAAATATATACATGCCTCACAATTTTCTCTTTAGAAACCAGGGATCGAGGATTATTACAGCATTAAAGTGGAAAGTGTCCAATATACCAAGCAATAGACGGTGGAAGTGCCTTGGGACACCGCTTGGAATAAAAATCGTTTTGAACATGATCCATACTGCAGCAAAGCAATAGCATGACAATACTTGAATTACAAGCAGAAGCCTTTTTTGTATGTGTTGGGTTTAAAGCAGAACTACCAAATTAGGTAGCTTAAAAGAAACAAAGAAACAGGATAGGCAACAGAAGCCGAAAGTGAGATCCTGCATGAAAAAGGAACCTGGGTGTCATCAACCCTCTTTCCACAGCTAAAATACTAAACTTGGATGCCACGTTAAGTAAGGGTCAACAAGCAAATCGTACGTGGGGTTCAAGGAGGGCACTTTCGTATCTGAGCAGTCCTAACTTCTGCTTAATGTCTAAGGATTTGTTAAAAAATAAATTAAAATTATCGGATTACTTATAAACTTGACCTATATTCATCTGAAATTCTGTTCATAAAGATTATTTATTATGCTTGGAAAGTGATCGTGTAACATGCTAATATTGGCTAAAAGGGTCGCTCTTAATCAGTCACGATTGAAATTAACTATATTCTTTAATTTTTATATAATTTCTTCTTCTTTTGAAAAACACTTGTTTAGAGATGAAAAACGTCGTGAATACATTTTGAGCCCGTTTGGTTCTGCGGCTGCGACTGCGTTTTTTTTAAAACACAGTTACAGCCGTTTGGTTACAAAAAAATGTGGTATACTGTTCACTGGGTCCCACCTTTTTTGGAAACGCAGTATTTGCAAAGCAAGAATTACTTGCTTTTTTTTGCACTGTTCACGTAATTGCACTGTTCAATGAACAGTGCAAAATGATGCACTGTTCATGAATAGTACAAGAAAATTGCACTGTTCATGTTAAAAATAGTGAACAGTGCAATTCTCTTGCACTGTTCACTTGCACTGCGTGGATTATTATTATTATTTTTTTTAGTGTGTTAAGTTTTTTTTTGTTAATTGTTTTTTAAAAAACTAGTTTAGCATGAATTTTATACATAATAATATTTTATCTAATTTTATTACACGCTAAAAAAGTATGGAAACTGTAGTTATTGTCAGATAAATTTTGTACGTAATGGAATTGTAGATAGTTTAATAGAATAATAAATTTTTTTATATAAAGTATGATTTATTTCATAATGTTACCGCAATAGTTAAATCCACAATATTTAAATTAAAAACCGTCAATATTAATTTATATTTTTTTAAATTATTTTATAACCTCAATTTCAAAAACATTCTTAACCAAACACATTAAACTACTTTTTCTTCAACCTCAATTTCAACCACAGTTTTAACCAAACACCTATTTTTTCAAACCAACCACAACTAAAAATATTTTTTATAAAACAACTTTTTTTAAACCACAACCACAACAGCTACCGCAATACCAAACACACTTTTTATCTAGCACAAAGGAAATCTCATCTATTAACTTCAATTTATAACCTGGATTTGTGAAAAATATTTTTTCAACATATGAAGAATAACCCGTTAGTTCCAAAAAGAAAAACATTTGCCCACATGCGTCATTTTTCTAAGATTCCTCTTAATCATCCTAATCTCAGAAACAACAAAAGATTGCACGCTATTTATTTCGTTTTAATGTGTGGTGACGGAGTCATTGAAAGTTGAAATGGATCTGTGGTTCTTACAACTACTTGTTGAGTAAGATGTAGTATGGGCTTTCTTGCTAAGTTCTCATGTAAAACAAATCCTCTTTGAAGTTATAATGGAACCTTTAATATTCAAGATGGTAAGATGGAGAGAAGAGAGGTAAGAAAAAAGGATAAAAACATGAGAATAAACTTAAAGGAATAGTTGCACGATTGTTGTGCTGGATTTATTGTGTTGGTGGTTCTGAGCGTTTATATGCTGGCAACATGATTTACTTGACGAGGAGTAGAGTAGCTCACTTAACGATACTAGACTTGCAGGGAAACAAATCATGACTAATGAAAAACAAATTCATTTGCTTTTAATTTAAATTTTAAAAAATAAAAATTTAAAATTAAAACATCAAGGATTAATTTTAGTTAAAGATGTGATTTGTTAACTTATGAAAAAACTAGAAACTATAATGTATTTTTATCATTCTCTTTTAATCTTTAATTTAAAAAGATCATCATGATTATAATGATAGTTATCAATTTTTAAATTGTATTTTAAATTCTAATCAAATTTAAATTTTAAAAAGAAAATAAATTTGATTGAGATTTTATTTCTCATATGTTATGGGATTCTTGTATTATTTATACAGATTTCAGTGTATACATCAAAGGGGAAGCACAATAAAAAAAAAAAAAAAACTAGCTCCCATTGTATAAACTGTGCCACCGTGTCCCATCTTCAACAATTCGGCCATACACGTTGCTTTTCCTCTTGTTCACCAAAAACAAAAAAACACTAGAGGCGACCCTTCATCACCTTCAGAAAGCCAATTTCAACCTTTCTCTTCTCCTCTTTTTGCACCAGCACGCAACCATCATCGATAGTCACAATTCCTCAACCACCGTGAGCATGCATCAACCATAACAGCAGCGTCATCCTCAGCTCTAGCAACCATAAGCAAGCTCAAGCCAACAGCAGTAGAGAGGTTCCTCCATCTTGGCCATAGGTCACACATTTTTTCCTCCTCACTGAAAGCACCAATCGCCTGCACCAGCTACACCCCTGCACTTCTAGCAGCAACCTTCTCTTCTCAGCACCGACAACAATGATTTCAGTTGCTTGAGCAGCAACCACCGTGAGCAATATGAGATTGTTTCTTCTGAGCAACGGTTGTAGTCAGCCGCACTCAGCGCTAGCAACAACAGTGAGTCCCTCTTAGACCGTGACCAATAATATTTTAATACTTACAGAATTAAAATGCATGAAGGCATGAATCCATAGTGAATGTATTTATGCATCAACAATATGTAGGAAAATGCATGCTAAAATTAAATCACCCAGACCAACAAACAAATTGGGCACAAAAAACAAACAATCAACAAAGTTTAGTCCAACTAAAAAGTCCCCAATGAAATCGCTATATTGTCGTGACGTGCACGAAGTCAAATGACAGGTTTTCCTCTGAGATCGAGGGGTTTTTGAATGTGTTTGGATTAATCATAAAATCATGATTTTGAAAGGTTCAAGAGTCACCACCTGATATTATGATCACTAAGAAATCTATTTGTTTGCAAGAGTCTAGATAAGAGACTAATTGTATATGGAAAAGACGGATCACCCCTAGTGTATTCTACCTATGGTAAGCTGTATTATTGATTGAAACCTATTAGTTTGCAAGATTTTGGATAAGAGGACTAATTGTACACGAGAAAGACGTATCACCCCTAATGCAACATACCTATAATAAGTTGCATTATTGATGTTGCATTATTGATTGATTGTTTTTCTAAGTTATGTTTCTATTCATTAGTCCATCTAAGGTTAAAAAAAGTTCTCATCGGTAAAGAGGTCCCTATCTTATCATGCTAAAACCTAACAATTCTAAAATCTAAATTTTAATGGTGTATTTATTTCTACTTTATATTTTTAATATCTGGAGATATACTTCACAGTGTAATTTTATACCTCCAATTATTAAAGTTTATAATTAATTCCTAACATTTATTTTTTATTAATTTATTTAATTTAATACCAGAAATATGCATTATATTGTAAATTTCATACCTCAAATATTAATTAAAAAAATTAATTTTTGTGGTGTTATTGAATTTTCTATTTCTTGCATATAACCACATCACATTATAACTCATTACAATACAGTTAACCTCAAGCTTAACCCCGATAATTTTAACATTTTTCTAATTAATGATATCACAACATTATCTTGGGACAATTTCTAACAACTTCATAATTGTTCCATAATAATTTTATAATTTCTAATTTAATTACATACATGACATATAATATATTAAAAATTCCTTAGAAGAGTACCAAAATGATTTTTAGAAGTTTTTACATCAAACTTACATATAAGAAAAAAAAAATGTAAAAATAAGATTATGACATCTCATATATGAGATTTATTCCTCTAACAAAATTAATGAATAGAAGGACAAAGTCAATGTTGTCGAGGAGGTCAAAATAAATATGTAACATATATAATAATAAATGAAATATTGAATATTCACTTTCAAATTTAATAAATAAGAAGAATAACTCTTTAATCATATTACAACCCTTAAAATTATGTTATCCCATATAAATGAAATATCCTCAATTTTGATTCTAAATTTTTCAATAAAATATAACAGCAAACAATAAATTTATACTTAGATATTTCAATTTTGATTCTAAATTTTTCAATAAAACATAACAGCAAACAATAAATTTATACTTAGATATTTCAATTTTGATTCTAAATTTTTCAATAAAACATAACAGCAAACAATAAATTTATACTTAGATATTCATTTAATTAAGCACTCGCTCAATTTAATCATTATATCTTATTATTTTTCCATTTCATAAATCAAGTCTTCGCTAAATTTAATTATTATATCTTATTATTTTTCTATTTCATAAATCAGTCAAGTCTTTATCCTAGTGGCTAACTTATTTATTTCCATTCATCCAACCAAGTCCATGTCGACAAATTTATTCTTCATTTAATTAAATTCCTGTCCAACGATTGACTTATTGTTTTTATTTAAATTAAGTTCTTGTTCAAACAACTGATTTTTTTTCCCTTAAATCAAGTCTCTATCTAGACAAATGACTTATTTTTTTGTTTAAATAAAGTCCACATCCAAATAGCTAACTTATTTTTCTTTCAAACCACTTCCCTTCCAAACGATTAACTTATTTTTTTCATTTGAATCAAGTTATCATCTAAACAACTAGCTTATTTTCTTTTTAAATTAAGTCTATGTACAAATACCTGACTTATTTTTTTAATTTAAATCAAGTCCATTTCCAAATAGTTGATTTATTTTTCATTTAAATCAAGTCTTTTTCCAAACGACTAACTTATTTTTATTTAAAAACAAGTCCTCATCCAAAGAGATGACTTATTTTTTATTTAAATCAATTCTTCATCCAAACAACTAACTTATTTTTTCCCCTTTAAATTAAGTGCCCATCTAAACAGCCAACTTATTTACATCTATAGAGCAGCAATATTTACTGCTGGTTCCCGTTATATAGCACACAGATCATATACATCAGCAGAGACTCCGATCTATGCCTCTGTGGGATGACGAAAATATGTGAATAACTAGCACCAAAACGCTTTATCTTTCACTGATATTCTGCTTCCATGGCTAACATTGCTTTCTTTGAAATCAAGGGTCCAAATCTCAAACGTGCATCTCAAAAAATCATAGTATCCCCCTTGAAGAGAAAGTGTCCCTTTCCTCACCCTTTCTTCAATCCACGGATATGTTAGCAAGTTTAGTAGTGAACAATTGATTGATTCCTGTAACAATTGAAAAGGGATCATTTTAATGGCGACCAAGATAAAATTAACAGTTTAATAGAATGAAACACCAGGTAATTATTTTTCCCCTCTTGTTTTTCTATATAGTAGATTGGATGCTGATAACAAGACAACCCTTCAAGGGTCTAGGATTGCAGTCGGGATTCTCCCAATTCAATAAAGTCTTGTGAGAAAGTGGATTTTAAATAGGCTGGAAAAATGGCACCTGTTGTAAGAATAGCTGACAAGGCAGTTCGAATTCTGTTCTATCATGGAAAAGGAGCATACCTTCTCACAATGTTTGCATTGTTGATCAAAGCTAAGGTGAATTGCTTCTTTCGTTCTTAACTTTGCAACTTTTGCATTAGCAACCCACTTCTCGGTGAAGCTACATGACATGAATGTTGAAAGATGAAGAAAAAATCTCGAGATATATTAAGATAAAATATCTGAAATTCATATTCATCACGAGAAAGAACATGAGTTGTTAAACCTGGAGTTCTCATCATCTTGCATGGTCATTAGCGTTTGAATTCCTGCACAGCAACTATGGCCAATGACGAATATGTTTTGCACCTGCAGGGTGCACCAACCACTTTGCATAATCAGATATAAGTACATTTGCAGAAAAATATGAAACAGAAAATACTAGTATATCAGGCCTAAGCACTAACTTGAAGAGTTTTTACAGCAAATTCAAGGGCAGCATTAGTTTCTGTCCGTCCGTTCTGTGCAGAACAGAAAATTAAGCCAGTTAAATTTGCAAGGCAATATTGAAGTTAAGCTCAGTTGACCTTACCTCGAGAGGGGGAACAAGATTTGCAACATTTCGAACCATAAAAGCTTCTCCAGGTTGAAATCCAAGGATATTAGAGGGGCATACCCTAGAGTCCACGCAAGCAATCACCATAAACTGTTCAATTTGTCAGTTTGAATAACTACATAGCTTCTACTTGCATTAAAGAATGGCAGAAATGAAGGACAGCAAAAACATTAAAAATTCTAAAGCAAACAAGTTGTTTTTAACACCTTTGGTGATTGCGCTTCAGCAAGAGTTTTGAAATGCTCCACTTCTCCCCTGTTCAACAGCACAGGACAACAGAAGGATGAAAAAGCAAACAGACTTTCTCAAAGCCCTCATTGCTTGTTATCTTATACTTACAAATACTTTTGCTTCTTGAAACTCATAAACCTCTGTTTCATCTCGTCAAAGAAGTCCACCCTGCCATCGGTTTCGGACATATTCTGTATTTTAAACTTTTTAAGTTCTTGAGCAAGTCCGGCAGAAATGCTCCAAGCATCCAATCTCAGAACTGATTTCTCCCTGACAATTAAGAAAAGTGATCATTGAAATAGCGAAAGAGTAATATAAAACAATTCGCAGGCCTCACTCAATAGCTTAAATTTTTGGGTTGAATTGGTTTTTCGACACAAAGAATGTGCCATAAATGTTAGAATCCACAATAACAAACTCAACGCAGTTTATCGAAGGAACATGGAGGCATCACTAACTTTAGCATCACCAGCAAAGGTTACGCTTGCTTAATCTATACATTATCTGTAAATTGCAGGTGTACTATTTACTCTTAAGTTGTAGATATTCTTCAAAATGTCATAAGATTACTCTGACCAAGAATACCTTCAACATTCAAGAGTTTTGTGAAAGCATATGATGGTTGTTTCATAAAAAAAATTCATTTTAAAGCAGAAAGAAGGGAATCTATAACCTTGTATGGTCACAAGCACCGAGAATCAATATCAGCAACCAGGGGGAAATTAACCCTACCATTTGGGGGGTAGAAGAGGAGGAAAAATGGACAAACAATTAGTTTGATATGTGATAGTGTGAAGGAGCAGGACAAAATGAGTTAAATCCTGGTTAAAGTAAACAAGTGAAACACCTAACAGAATAACTAAGATTCCTTACTGGCATTTGTAGAAAGCTGACAAGTTTTGTTTTTTGTTTTTTTGGGGGTAAAGAAAGCTGACAAAATTGTCTACCAGAAGCTAAATGCAAATAATTGAAGTAAAAACAAAAGTCCCAATTGCTAAAACCCTAAGGAAAACTTCAGAAACTTGGGTTTCGTTTTCTAATTTTAAGTTAATTAACAGGCCTAGTCATTGTTATATTCATTATTTAGAGAACAAGAACACTTCATTCAAAACTGATAGGTAGCTAAAGCCATATAGTAAAACACTTAATTAAGCAGTGGATAACCAAGGCGTTAAATCATTAATATATTAAAAAGCATTAGTTTCTATCAATCACAATCCTTAAAAAGTACATGCATGAACTTACTTAAGTGAAGGTGATAACCGCAACCAAGTATTGTCAACTCTCCCCAGCTTCTGTTATCCAAAGAAAAGTAGAGGCTGAAAACTGGTATCCTTGATCATCAAAGATTCACAAATAAACAATCAAGTATATAAGTAGAGGCTGAGAGAAAAGAGCTTACTGTTCTCAAACTAAGCCAATTTCTGTGGAAGCCCATGAATGAATTGGTGATGGCTGAAAAGGGTGAGAACTGAACGGGGTCCCCTTTGACTGAAGAAGGCCTAAGAGAGGCCATTGTTGTAATAATGGAACTAGTTTTCGAGCCTGTAATTCGAGATAAGAGGACTTACTAATATTAGACATATTGAAATCACTATGTTTGTTGGAAAATGCTACCTGACTATGAATTTGTGCTTACGGATTCCCCAGATCATCTCTCTTCCCGCCTTTGTCTTTGTAATTCTCGACTCTTGTGTTTATTATTTGTCTCTAACACTTCAGTTGTCAACATTAGATTCAGATTCATGAATAAACAAATTATTTAGAGGTGAAGGAAAGCACACTAGACAGCTAGACATTCTTATCCAAATTGAAGATATTGTATGGCTATCCAACTTGATGGGATATGGAGAAGGCAAGCTTGGGCCCCTTGGAGGGGCTAAGAAATAAAAGGTCTGAAAGCTACGTGGGAGGATATACAACTTTGCGTGCATTCTCATCCCTTGCTGATTCTAGCAACTAGGCCTAATCTTTTAAGAAGTGGTATCACTCTCCAACTTCTTAATCCTCGTGAAATTGGGCCCATTAGTCTAAGAATATGATCACATCCGTTTCCATTTCAACTAAGCATTTGGACGTTTTGAGCTTTTAATTTGTGCCGTGGTTCCATATGAGGTCATACCCTCGTACCAAAAAAGTAAAGAAAGATTAACCTCCTACCTTTTCCTAAAAGAAAAATAAAACTAGACACTCGTCAAAGATTACCCTGGTTCCCTACGGAATTAACACGGTTTAGCTATTGCATATAGACTAACGTGTAGTGGTGGAGCTAGAAATCTCAAAATCATTTAAAATTTCAATAAAACGTTCCAAGAAAAATTACTTTTAGCATTTATATAATCATCTATACAATAATTTCAATAGAAAATACTAAAGTATTCATTAATTAAATACAAAATTACAAGGATATCTTTCCAATGCTAAACATTCATAGATATTATAATAATAATTATTCAAACATGAAAACATTTTTACTAAATCCTTATTTTTATTAATGTTGCGTGTATCATGCATTAAGATAAAAAAGTGTGCTTACATATATAAGATGAACGAACATTTAACCCAACAATCTAGTGATGTATATGCCTACCAGTTACAGTCTCTCACTGTTTCTTAACAATAACAATAAGTAAATTGATACAGAATCGCTCTGCAGAGGAATCTCTCCAATTTGTATTTCAAGAATGCAATTCCAAAGAATACATAATAATTCATCTTCTGTTGTTCTGTTCCCCTATTTAAATACCCTACAGCTAAGGATGTAGTCTAATACGTAAGTGAAACGTAATACTAATTTAACTAGGAACTAACAGCTATTCTAGGAAAATAATAACTACAGCTAATGAGTTCTAATCAGGTTCTGTCAAGATTCTTTGATTTCCCCACGTTTCCGTATCCTAGTAGGATTTATGCATTACGGGGTCTCTTCTCAAGC
>Ga0307518_10003712_pt1 | contig 10983 bp, 14 predicted proteins | sample 25_EM_MG_FD_203889 | JGI IMG/M metagenome (GOLD analysis project Ga0307518, IMG submission 203889) | Populus trichocarpa ectomycorrhiza microbial communities from riparian zone in the Pacific Northwest, United States - 25_EM | ecosystem: Host-associated > Plants > Roots > Unclassified | place... | reverse complement strand
GCCCTTACCAATCACTTACCAATCCTTGACAAATTCTGCTTATTCCCTTCCCTTTTTGTACTTTAATGCTGTGTCCCCCCATGTATTTAAACCCCTGGGCTCAGCCCAGTGGAAGAGAGCCCAAAATTATATGAAATTATCCCTCTCTCAGTCTCCCTCAGTCAGTATCCCCTCAGCTTCTTGAGTCTTGTAGGCTTCAGTGAAGGTCTAAAGGCTCAATATCTTCAAGTTTATCCAATTTATTCAAGTCCAAGTCTTTCTCTAGGCTCAAGTGGAGTCTAGCCTGTCAATCCTTCATCTCCAATTGCTTCTGGACGTCAGGAGCCCCCTTGCCCCTCTGCTGCACCAATCTCTAGGTGTAGTATTGCTACTTCAGTCTCAGTCACCCCAATCCCCGCTTTGACACTTCCTAGGCTATAGGAAGAGTCCAGACATCTATCCCCTTCATCATCTACTGCTCCTGTACCCCAGGAGTATCCTGCATCTCTGTCTGCATCACCCTGTTGGTGTAGATCCCCTCTCCCCCTCCTCAGCATATCCTCTCTGGACACCGCGGAGGTAAACCACCACTCACACATTTTTGTAGTCCTTTGTTGGTGTTGTGTTTGGGTTATTGTTCTGACCCAAATCCACACTTTGACTCACAGCGCATTGTCCGATCTGTCTCTCTGTACGATTACCTAATATGTTTCCTTTCTTGTTTCCGGTCACTATACATTCCCGTCCCGTGTCATTACTAATACATTATCTATCAGTAATCCAGTTATCGCACTTACCGTACTTACTCAGCGCGCAGCGCGACTGCGCTTGTCGTTCGTTGGTAATCCTGACTCCCTGTAGATCACCTCATCTGTTCTACTTAGTATAAATACCTAGATACTCGGTCTGTTGTAGTTTCAGTTCGAATATCGAATAAGATACTTCTCCTCTGTTCTCCCTTCGCACTCTCCGTCTCAGTCCTCGTGCAAGCACTCGGTCATAGACCGTTTACCCTCAGACACTTCATATAACCCTCGGTTGGCCTTCCTATCATTCGGGAAGTGCGACTACGCTACGTAGCATCTTGGTCTTACCGCTAGGCCAACCCCTGACCCCCTGACCCCTCATAGAGATCAGATCAGTGAAGAACTGGTCTTGACAGTATATTCAAACTCTAGTCTTGTACGAGTTCACAATCGTCAATGTCCAGAACAATCCAAACTCGCTCGCACACTGCTTGTGCAAACAACCCAGAACCCTCAGCGTCCGACACTCGTTGGGCTGCTGCCTTGAGCGCTCTGACTAGCCTCAGGTGCTCACCCGACTCTGTCTCCCAATTCCAAGGCTTCTCCACTTGGAGAGCCTCCTCCCCCACTCAGTGTCGACCACCTGGGGCCTTTGTCGAAGACCTTGGCAATGACCTAGGTGATGACCATCCTGGTGACAATGGTCCCGGAGGTGATGGTCCCGATGACCCTGATGATCCAAACCCAGATGATGGCGGTGAAGACCCCATTGATGGCATCCCCGACCCTGATGAGGCTGGTGTAGTCATCTTCAATAACCTCTCCATCACTATCAACAGACTCGCGCAATCTTTGCGCTCATCCGAGTCTTCATCTCGCACCAAGGTGCGCAAACCCGACACCTTCAATGGGACCGATCCAAAGAAGTTGCGCACATTCTTAGTCCATTGCAAGCTCAACTTCCAGGACCGACTGAAGGCATTCCACACTGACCGAACCAAGGTCACGTTCACGCAATCCTACCTGAAAGGAATGGCTCTCGAATGGTTTGAGCCAGACCTACTCAGTGCAGGAGATCCCCTTAACCGTCCGATCTGGATGACCGACTGGGAAGAGTTTGTTATCGAACTCCAAACAACTTTCAGTCCCCATGACCCTGTTGCCGACGCCGAGCATCAGCTCGACCACCTCCACATGAAGGAAAACCATCGTGCCAATCAATACATGGTTGACTTCAACTGTATCGTGTCCCAGATTTGGGGTTACGGTGATGGCGCCCTGCATCACCACTTCTATACAGGTCTCCCCGACCGAATCAAGGATGAGATAAGCCGTGTCGGTAAGCCGCGCACTCTGAACGGTCTCTGCGTCCTTACCCAGGAGATCGATGCCTGATATTGGGAACGGAAGGAAGAGGTTGCATGTCAGAATAAGACCTCTACCAGCACTAGTACCAACACCCCCAACACCAAGTTGGGTAAAACTGATAAGGGTAAATCCTTGGGCAACGTGGCCCAGTCCTCTTCATCGTCGACCCCGACTCCGAAGTCTAACAAGTTGGGCAAGACTGCTGAGCTTTCGGACAAGCTCGGTAAGGACAGCAAGCTGACCTCAGAGGAATGCAAGCGCAGGTTCGACATGAATCTGTGCATGTTCTGTGGAGCAACTGGCCACAAAGCCAAGGACTGCCCCAAGTCAGGCTCTCGAGCAGCCAAGGCTAGGGCAGCTACTGCCACTACCATGAACACGTCAGAAGCCAAACCGACCGCCTCCACCGAGGCAAAAAAATAGATAGCAACTCCCGAGACTCTGCACAGAGTGGGAGTTGCGTTGTTCCTGACTGTGCACCAATGGAGGCCCGACTCAACACAGCCGCTCTTTCCGATTCCAACTCTCTCCAACCTCAGGTTACTATCAGTGACCGCAATATACAGTCTTTCCCCGCATTAGTAGATTCGGGTTCCACCCATTGTTTTGTAGATCCATCTTTTGCCAATATGAACTCTCTTTCATGCTACTCGGTATCCCCGATCGTTCTCCGTCTATTTGACGGTACCACCACCACCATAATCACCGAAGCAACCGATCTACCTATCCGTTTTCCCTCTGGCGACGTCACCCTGATGACATTTTATGTCACCCCATTGGACTCTGACTGTAAGGTAGTTCTCAGACACAACTGGCTCACCCGATACAATCCATCGATTGACTGGGTACTGAGCAGTATCGAGTTCAGAACACCTACGCAGCAAGTGCCAACCCTGAGCTCATTCCCCGACCCTGTAGCGCACTCACCGAGCGCGCTGAGACTCGACGCTACGTCAGTCTCATCTCCTTCCCTGACTGACTTGCCTCAGGCTCCCAGTCTTCGGGCACCTCCTATCGCTCTCATCAATGCTGCAGCCTTCCTGAAGGCTTGCCAGCTTGATGGCTCTCAACAGTTCTCTATTCAGCTAAAGCCTGACAGCAGCCTTCGCGCTGTGTCGGTCGACACTGCTCCCGACCTTTCCTCTGTCCCCGAGGCATACCACGACTTTGCCGACATCTTTAGTAAGGCGAAAGCATCGGTACTTGCGCCTCATCGGGAATACGACCTTAAGATAGAACTAGAAGAAGGAGCGCCATTACCGCCTGGAAGACTCTATTCTCTCTCCCCTGTCGAACTCAAAACCCTTTGGGGATTCATCGACGAAAATCTACGCTTTGATTTCATTCGTCTGACCTCATCCTCCCATGCAGCCCCTGTCCTCTTCGTAAAGAAGAAGGATGGCTCTCTCCAACTTTGCATTGACTACTGAGGACTCAACAAAATATCAAAGAAGGATTGGTATCCCCTACCCCTCATCTCCGACCTACTCGACTCTCCGAGTCAAGCAAAGGTCTATACCAAAATTGATCTTCGACATGCTTACCACCTGGTTCGCATTGCCGAAGGTGATGAGTGGAAAACCACCTTCAGAACTCGCTATGGCTCATATGAGTGGCAGGTGATGCCCTTTGGTCTCACCAATGCCCCTGCAGCCTTTCAGTGGTTTGTCAACTCGGTCTTCGTGGACATGCTAGATGTCTGCATCGTAGTCTACCTTGACGACATCCTAGTCTACTCGGACAACATGGAGGACCATACTGAACACATTCGGGAAGTGCTTCGGCGACTCCGCCAGCACAAGCTCTATGCTAAACCCGAAAAGTGTGAGTTCCATTCGGACTTGGTGGAGTACCTCGGGTACTTCCTCTCCCCCGACAGTTTGACAATGTCGCAAGACAAAGTCAAGACAATCTGTGATTGGCCCGAACCTCGCAAGGTAAAGGACATTCAGTCCTTCCTGGGCTTCGCGAACTTCTATCGTCGATTCATATTCAATTACTCCGATATTGTGGTCCCACTAATTCAGTTGACACGGAAAGATGCCCCTTGGGACTTCTCCGACGTCTGCCGATGGTCATTCAACCAACTCAAGGAGGCCTTCACTACAGCTCCCATCCTCACCCATTTCCAGCCAGGCGCTCAGCTAACGGTGAAAAGATAACAATGTGTTTGGGTGGCTGCTACCTCAGATGAGGTGCATTCGACCCAGGGGCTTCTGGAGGTCTGACAAGGCTCCCAAGGACTAAGGAGACTAGGAAACTAGAGAGTGGAAGGCTGGTTCAGTCACTCCATGACTGAGCTCAAAGATGTACAGTGAAGAGAGAGTTGTTGCTTAGTAAGCTAAGTACAAGCCTACATAGCTAAGGTAAGAGTCCAGTATCAGTACTACCAATCTACACACCTAGAGACAGGACTGTCTCTACAACGGTCGAGACCGACGCATCGGACTATGCGATCGCCGGTATCTTGTCCATCACAGGTTTGGATGACGAGAATGGTCGCATGTACGTCCCCGAGGCCAATGACCTACGTCTTCGTGTCCTCAGATATAAGCATGACCATCCCCTATTGGGACACTTCGGTCAGAACCACACTCTAGAGCTTATTTGTCATGAATACACATGGCCAGGCATTCGTACCTACATAAAGGACTATGTCAAGTCCTGCACGGCCTGTGCCCGAGCTAAGACGCCATGTCATTGACCCTATGGGATGCTCAAACAATTACCGGTCCCCGACCGACCATGGAATTCCATCTTGATGGATTTCATCGAGCAACTCCCGTCCCTCATCCAGCTTCACAGCCATACTGGTAGTCATTGACCGACTATCAAAGCAAGCCATATTCATCCCAACTCACGATACAATAACCTCCCCCGAGCTCGCACAGCTCTTCCTACTCCACATCTTCGCTAAGCACGGCGTACCTGCACATGTAATGTCTGACCGAGGCTCAGAGTTCGTCTCGCATTTCTTCCGATCACTCGGTAAAGCCTTAGATATGAAGTTACACTTCACTTCAGGCTATCACCCAGAAGGTGACGGACAGATCGAGCGAGCTAACCAAACACTCGAGCAATACCTCAGGATGTACTGCAACTACCAGCAGGACAACTGGTCGGATTTACTACCTCTCACCAAGTTCGCCTACAACAACGCCCCTAGTGCTACAACTGGTGTCTCACCGTTCTTCACGAACAAAGGATACCACCTGAACCTTGCTGTGCACCCCGAGCGCGATCTCTCATCAGCTCAGGCAAGGGAATACACGGTTGACTTAGAATCACTGCATGAGTACCTACGTGAAGAAATGGCTGCTGCCCAAAAAAGGTACCAAGGCCCTGCTGATGCCAGAAGATCACCCACACCCGATTTCAAAGTCGGTGATCAAGTCTTTGTCAAAGCCAAGTACTTTAGGTCTACCCGACCTTCAAAGAATCTCTCTGAGAAGAATCTTGGTCCCTACCCCATTATTGCCCAAGTCGGCACTCTATCATTCACGATCCGTCTCCCCGACTCTATGCATGCTGTCCACCCTGTCTTCCACATCTCACAGCTCGAACCAGCGACACCAAACACAATACCGAATCGGTCACAACCTCCACCACCTCCCATCGAAGTCGATGGCGAACCCGAGTTCGAGATCACCGAGATCCTCAATTCAAAGTTCGACCAATGTCGATGCCAATGCCCACTCCTCTACCTAGTTAGATGGGCTGGCTACGAGGGTACCGATGAAGAAACATCTTGGTTGATCGCGACCGAGCTCAGACATGCATCAGAACTCGTGGCCGACTATCACAAAGCCTATCCGACTAAGCCAGGCCCCTTAGAAAGCCTCTCACACTAAATCTTTCAGATCACCGAACCAAGTCTATTGATAGTATACAAAAACAAAGTAAAAAGAAAAAGAAAAACTAAATACAAGTACATTGAAGCCCTGTCCGACTATTTACTCGGACTTGCCTTCCCTGTCCTCATTCCCCGACTCCTCATCCTCCCCGTCCTCTCCATCGGATTCATCCAGCTTCTCCTCTTCGTCCTCGGTCACCTCTGGTCTCACCTTGCCCTTTCCTTTGTGGTCGCTTGCATCCGCCATTCTTTTCATCTCCCAGGCGAATCTGTCAACCTTGTTCCCGAGCCTTGCCAACTCCTTGGTATTGCGATCGATGGCCACGATCACTTCCCCGAGTCGCCGGTCCAAGACCTGAGTGACTGGGTCGGGAATATTCGATGGCCCAGCCACCAAAAACCCTCCCATTGCCACTTCAATTTCCTCTGTGCTTGCAGCATCGGCGATCGTCTTCTTTGTCCGCTTCCTCTTATCCCCTCCTCTCGGCGACATGTTCACCTCTGCCGATTTCTCGCCCTGTTTCCTCTTCTCTCCGCTTGCCGACCTCTCCATCGCTGCCGTCGAAACTTCGAAGGTGCACTTTATCTTGGATCATTGACACTGACTGCAAGCGCGCACTGTCAGCCAGCTCACACTTGTCGCTGTTACCGCTTCACCTGCATCGGTCACAAGGGGGCCTCCTGAACCCCATGATGCCCGTGTTGGAACGGGCAGTGACCTGATGAGGCTAATCAAGCAGTAAGTCAGCAAAAGACAAAGGAAAAAATATCAGCCACGCACCTTGGGCTTTGTCCCCAAACGCGCCTGCATCTCCTCGCCCACCGCCAGCGACGCAGCCTTCTCTCTCACCCTCACCTCCGCTTCGGCCTTGTGCCTCGCCTCAAAATTGGCTCATGCCTTTGCCTCGGCGACTCATTTCACCTCCTCTTCGGCCTTCCATTTCTCATTTGAGACTCTCTTTGCCTCCTCCTCAGCCTTCTTCTTTGCAGCCTCCTCTGCCAGTCTCCTCGCCTCTTGTTCAGCCACCTGCTTCATCAAACGTTCTCGGCACCGCTGCGATTGTTCATTGAACTTGGCGATTTGGATTTGGATCGAGTCAGTTGGTTTCCCTTCCAACTCGGGCGAGGCGACGCGCATCCAGTCAATGTTGTTGCCATTGTTGCCAGAGGACATGATTAGGAATCAAGGATGTTATATGAAAGAAAGTGTTGATGGGTTGACTGTCACCAAAGGCCAGTCTTAAATATGCCCTAACCGATTTTCAAACCCAGACAATGGTCACGCACAATCGGTGTGGAAAATACATTGCAGCCTCGTGGGCTCAGCCCTAAGAGGGGGATACTGTCACAACCGTGACATCCGATCACCCTGTACCCTATTGTCCGATCATGTCCACACGTTCGCCGTCTGTTTATAGTATGTACTCCCCTTTTCTGTTTCTCTCTATCTGTCTTGTAGCGCCACTGATCAGTGAGCGCGTTGTCCGATCTGTCTCTCTGTATGATTACCTAATATGTTTCCTTTCTTGTTTCCGGTCACTATACATTCCCGTCCCGTGTCATTACTAATACATTATCTATCGGTAATCCGGTTATTGCACTTACCGTACTTACTCAGCACACAGCGTGACTGTGCTCGTCGTTCGTCGGTAATCCCAACTCCCTGTAGATCGCCTCATCCGTTCTACTTAGTATAAATACCTAGATACTCGGTCTGTGTTGAAGTCGCACGTGCACCCAGCGTAAACTGTCGACGAAGTGCACACAAGACTGCGACCCATATTAGTGTAGACTTAGTAATAGTCCTCTTTAGAGTAGATGTTACATGTCACACATCACGCGTCACAGTCACGTGTCACAATGTTTGTTGTATATAAACAGTGTTCATCGCTTATATAATATAACAGCTCTTGACCAGCTACCACTATCATCTCAGCTTGTCCCCTCCACACAACAGGTGAGCAGGAGTAGCAGTTCCTCTACATACATAGGTATTGCTTCAACAGTCTGTTGTAGTTTCAGTTCAAATATCGAATAAGATACTTCTCCTCTGTTCTCCCTTCGCACTCTCCGTCTCAGTCCTCGTGCAAGCACTCGGTCGTAGACCGTTTACCCTCGGACACTTTGTATAACCCTCAGTCGGCCTTCCTATCATTCGGGAAGCACGACTATGCTACATAGCATCTCAGTCTTACCGCTAGGCCAACCCCTGACCCCCAGACCCCTTGTAGAGATCAGATTGGTGAAGAACCGGTCTTGACACTGACCAACTCCCTTTCAACGTCGAAATCACCAAAGGTGTTGTATCAGCATGATCCCACAACTGTCTTCATTCCATTGTAGATGGCGATTCTACCTGTTTCCCTTGCAGTCAAATAGCTTCCCGCATGGAATTGCTCGCACAAAATGCTAACAAACGCAAATCTCACATGCGTTATACTCTCCTCACACCTCTCCAGCTCCTCTTCCTTCTGGACGAGTGCAATGAAGTCATGAATGGTTTAAAGCTTCAGGTATGTGCTTTGCCATGCTACCATCCAGTTCATTTGTCTCACTAGAGTTTCTCTACAGAGCCTTAATGACATGTGCAAGCTCAAGCCATGCTTGCAAATCTTGAAGATCACAACTCACTCGTGATGGCTCTCTCACAAGCTGACATACCATGGCTCTGCCAGCTCCTCAAGACTGCACTTCACAATGGGGCAAGCATACATACAATTATCCGCATGATTGAAGATGCACTGGAGAGAGGGTACTGGCCCCGTGGCCACACTGCTGAGGCAACAGACCTCACTCTCCTCATTTATCGGCTCAGGGGAAGAAGCCTCCTCTTTGCGCTCAGCAAGCACCTCACTTTGCCATCTCTTCGCACCCTCCATTCCAAGATGTCTTTTGTCAAAATCACACCAACTATTGGACGCATCTCTATCGACACCATCAAGAAAAATATTCGAGACACCATTGTAGGGCCTCTGTTATGACCATGTCCAACTCCGGGTCTTATCCGGTTACTCCGGTCGCATCGCAGCACTGTAGCTCAACTCCGGTCGCACATCACTTACTCCGGTCACGGTCGCGCAGATATACCTCCGCTATGTACAACCCTTGGTCTAATCCCTACACAGTCCTTACTACACCTCGCCGTCTACCCTGGCTTGACGTGAGTTCTCCGTGTGCTTGATATATCTCCTACCTTGTATCATTTTCACCGGACCTGGTTTATTTTACTCAGACCTGACTTTATTTTACTCGGACCTGACTTAGTACTTTCTCCGGTTATCCCTTGTCCGCTTTTTAGGCTGTTTACTTGTCACCGTAAGTACTCGTCCCTAGTTCTTACTTAGTATAAGTACTCTGTAGATTATCCTGTATTCTTCAGTCTGAAATCAACTTAGTCTCTACTCCAGTCTCTGTCTGTCTCCGCCTCCGTCTCCGACTCCATCACCTTGACCGGAACCTACGAAAGGGATCAACACTCGACCCCCTTGTCGTTGAATCCAATTGGTCTCAACTCCGGCCAGACTAATCCCTTGTCCAGCCCTCTGCCCTTCTCCTTCGTCCGCTTTCATCTGGACTTGACCGGACCCCCTACCGGAGTAGACCCGGACTTGACAGCCTCGTCTAGAGGCTGGCTTAATTGCTTGTCATGGTGTCAGCCTTCTGGTTGATGAAATGGCACTTGAAGAAGCTGCAGTCTATTTGCCAATGGCCAATGGTGTTGGTGGTTTGTGCTGGACCCATTCACATCTCATTGACCCCATGCTTTACAACTACCAGTCTGCAATCAACATTGCAATGTCTCTCAAGGCCAGTAAAGTCCATCTTGGAAAGGAAGTGACTGTCATTGGTGTGCACATTTTTGGTGAAGACGGACTCTACCCATTCTCGCTGCACCTACTTGCAAGTCCGAAGACACTACCGACATGGAGTTCATATTCAACACGGCCATCAGTGGTTGGCGGGTAGCAGGTGGCAAGGAAGACATTGGTCTGCTTTGGTCCTTTGCCATGGATGGAGATGCAACACGTCAGAAAGCTGGCCATAGGGTCTTCCTCAAGAACCAGCTCCCCATCACGTCTCCGTTGCATGGCACATTATCAAACCTTCCTGTATGAACCTTTACATGGGTGACAGCGAAGTGACCCTTGACTTCAACTATAAACATATCATCAAACGTAAGTGTTCTCATCCTTATGTTGACCATCGTCACCAATACCACCTTCTGTAGGCTTTAGCACATCCATCTGCAGAACCAAAGGCATGTCACTCAATAATGGACAGTGCATTAGCACCTTTATGCTTGAGCACTACCTCCCCCTGCTTGACAACCTTGATCAAGATGCAGCTCGACGACTCTTATATCCCGATGACCCGCAAGATGTCCCACGTGCCATCGAGCTTCTGTCTGCAATCATTGCCATCACCAAGTTCAATCCAGCACTTCCGCTGTCATGCACCAAACAGGTTTGGTACAGTGAACATGGAAGATAATGTCAATATCAAACGATCCTGATGCGAAGGATGAGCACGACAGAGCCTCATTGTAGCCATCTATCGCACAAGAAGACTATCCTGATGCAAGAGACAACTGCCAACGCTGACAGTCATCACTCGCACAAGAACCGCCAAGAAGCAGAAGAAACTGAAGGAATAACGTCCAGTATGGTATAAGAAAGGAATGCACACTACTGCAGTCCAACTCCCATACCAGAACGAGCAAAGAAGCTGAAGAATTGATGGAGAAACGAAGGAAAGAAGAGAAGAAACAATGTTAGCGCTCAAATGTCATTTTTAGGCGCCCAGTGCCGGCATTCCGATATTTTGAATAGCTCCACCGTTTCCAAAGCTATCAGGCACGTGACTATACCATCAGAGAGCCTAGAGCGTGGTCTATCTGCCTGTCAAGTTCTGACGTGGATCCATTTATTTCCCACGGAGATATTCCCCCTGCAATCCAGACGTTCGTCTCATCAGTCACTATGGAGTCCGTATTTTCTCTGGATCATTTCTCCGCTATTGCTGCAGCTCTCCACTATG
>Ga0307518_10003711_pt1 | contig 10986 bp, 7 predicted proteins | sample 25_EM_MG_FD_203889 | JGI IMG/M metagenome (GOLD analysis project Ga0307518, IMG submission 203889) | Populus trichocarpa ectomycorrhiza microbial communities from riparian zone in the Pacific Northwest, United States - 25_EM | ecosystem: Host-associated > Plants > Roots > Unclassified | place... | reverse complement strand
TTTGGTTCCCAGTCCGTGAAGGCCTCCTTGAGGGACCCTGGGTCCCTCAAGGAGGCCTTCACGGACTGGGAACACAGGCGCGGCGCGAGCGAAGGCGTAACTCGCGTGATCAGGCACGTAACTCACGTGATTGGAGGCCGCACTCGGTGTTCCGCCTCGCCTCGTGAGTGGCGAGGACGGTTAGAGCCGTCCTTGCCACTCACGAGGCGGAAACCGTGGTGGGGGGCGCCCCCCTTGAGCGTCCCCCACCCGGTTCACGCCGGCCGGAAAACCGGCCGGACGTCATCTCCTGTCGTCGTCCGGCCGCCCGGACAAGGCCGCCAAGGAAAGCACCATGACGACCGGCCAGATCACGGCCAGCAACGCGGCGCCGCCGAAGGTGATCGCGGTGACCGAGGCCGCCGTCGCGATCAGCCCGCCGACGGGTGATACGTAACAAAGACCCACCGGGCCCAAGAAGAGAGCCCACAACAACGCGGCCTTCGCCGATTTGGCGGGCGGACGCGGAACCGGATACCGCCCCGGGCCCACGACCTCGTGGTCGTCGCCCTGATACCAGCCGCCGGACATCAGCGGCGGGTGCGGCGCGAAGAAAGCCGGTCTTCGGCCGAACGCCTTGGGCGTCCGGGGATTCTGCTCGGCCGGCACGTGGCGGTGATCCTTCGGCCGTCCCATGACACTTTCCGCGCTGTGCATGACACCCTCCCCCGTCGCCGGCCCGAGGCCTGGTGAAGTCACCCCGTGCCTGGCACAATTACCGGTCGCGGTTCGAAACTTCCGGGTCGTTCTGCCCACTGACCATGCTGACGAGTCGGGGGAGTGGCTGATGCGTCAAATGGAACACAGCACCGATCCGGTTCCCGGGGAACCGGAGGGCCAGGATGACCGGTTCCTCCGCGGCTGAAAACGGGAGTCTGGGCACCTGGCGGCGGCTGACCCCGGCGGAGCAATCCGCCCTCCGGCGCGCCGGCCACCTGAAAGTGTGGCGACCCGGCCAGATCCTCGCCCTCCAGGGCAGCCCGCCCACCAGCATGTTCGTCGTGCTACACGGCTGGGTGAAGATCAGCGCCACCAACTATCGCGGCGAAGACGCCCCGCTCGCCGCCCGCGGTCCCGCGGAAATCGTGGGCGAACTGGCCCCGATCAGCGGACTCCCCCGTTCCGCCACGATGTCGGCGATCGACGAGGTGCACACCCTCGTCGTGCCGAGGGAGAAATTCCTCGGCGTATTACGCGACCAGCCGCGCATCGCCGAGGAGATCTTCCGTACCGCGGCGATCCGGTTGCAGCAATCCGACCGGCTGCGTCTCGAATCCGGCGGGCCCGATTTCCCGCAACGCCTCGCCGCCGTTCTCCTGGAACTGGCGCTGCAGCATTCCGTCGACTGGACGGCCGGTAAACAGGTCGATCTCCGTTTCAACCAAGGGGAACTGGCGGGCTTCGCGCGTGTCTCGCGCAGCACCCTGATCCGGGGCCTCGACGAACTCCGACGGCTGGGAGTGGTGCGCACCGCACGCCAGCGCGTCACCATCACCAGCCCTCGCGCATTACGGGAATTGGCGGCCGGACGGCCTCCACCGGCCATCGAGGCCTGATCCGGCGCGAAATCTCGGCTATCCTTGTCGAGGTTCAAACTCTCGCAACCGTTTCACGGGGTGGAGGGAATCGGCACGATGAGTTCTTTCTCGGCAGACACGGAACCGGACATCGAATCGGCGTTGCTCGATCTGGACGCCGTCACCTTCACCGCGTTACGAGAGCTGGACGGCGAAGCCTTCCGCCGATCGGCGCACCATGTCGTCGAACGGACCACCCTCGTCCGCGCACGCTACAGAAGCGACAACAACACCGGGGGCGGCGAGCGGATCGACTGATGCCGCCATCGTCCGGGTCGCGTCCCGCGTTCCACCGGTTGTCGTGGCAAGACTTCGACGCGCTCGCGCGTCTCGACGGCGACGAGGACATGGCGCGGCGGCTACGACGGGCCGAGCGGAGCAGGCGCAAACTGCTGATTCACGCGTTGCTGACCGAAGCCGCGAAAACACCGGATCACGCAGGCCCGTTGCCGCCGCTGGATTCCGCTTGGGAACTCCTCGCACGTGCCGAAGCACGAGCACCCCGCTCGGTGAACAGGATGCTCACCAATCCCTATACCGGCAGCTGGGCGGGCTATACGACTCGCCTGCTCCGCAACGGGATCGACGGCGTCGGTCCTTTGTGGATGCACCTGGGGCACGCGCACGCGATCGCGGCGGCCGCGGCGATCCGGGCGGAGCTGGACTTCGAGACCGCCATCCCGGCGTGGCACGGCAACGCCATACTCCCGTCACTCGGGATGGCCAGATTTCCGGAGACCGAAACGTTTTCCTCGATTGTCGTCCGGGGTGTCGACGGCCGGTACTCGCTGTCGAAAGCCGGTGTGACGGTCTTCGTCCCGGAGGCACCCGACTCCGATGCCCCGGGATGGTGGGGAATCCGACGGGTGCGAAGCCAGGTCGGCGCGCACCGGTTCTCGTTGTGGCTCGACGACCTCGATCCCTACCGCGGACTCTACGAACCGATCCCGCCGGAACGGCTACCGGGCGAAGACCTGGTGGATTGGCAACGGCTGATCGACGAGGCCTGCCGTCTGGTCGCCACCCATCTGCCCGGTCTGGCCCGCATCATGCCGGTGGGCTTGGCGTCCTTGGTTCCGAAACCCCAGGTGCTCTTTCGCAATCCGAGCGCGTCGACCGGGGAGGCGTTCGGCAGCGCGGTCGTCGGACTGCCCACCGACGGGGCCTCTCTCGCCGAAACGCTGATCCACGAGTTCCAGCACATCGTGCTCGGAGGCCTGCTGCACCTCGTCGAGTTGTACGAGCCGGACCCCCGGGAGCGGATCTACGTGGCCTGGCGAGATGATCCACGCCCCCTGAGCGGTGCTCTGCAAGGGGTCTACGCCTTCTTCGGCGTCACCGCCTTCTGGCGCGCACTGGCCAGGGCCGGGACGACTCCCCGGCGCTCCGGCTTCGAATTCGCCTACTGGCGTCAGCAGACGTGGCACACCCTGCAGGTGCTACGCGTGGACTCGACCTTGACCGACGCCGGCCGACGCTTTCTCGACGACATCGCCGAACGCCTCGGACCGTGGCAGAGCGAGCCCGTGTCGGCGGAGGCCAACGAGCTGGCCACGGCCTCCCGCCTCGACCATCTCGCGGGATGGCGCGCCCGGCATCTGCGTCCGGACCCGTCCGTCGTCGCCGAACTGGCGGCGGCATGGCTCAGTGGGAGACCGAGACCTCCCGCGAGCCTCGACGCGACAAGCCTTCCCCCGACGCCGGTACCGGACGGAGCCTGGTCCCAGGCCAGAACGGACCTCATCCGGCTCACCCTCGGCGGCACAGCACGTTCGTGGGATGGGCGACCGCCGACGGTACCCGGCGCCACCGCGGCTGATTTCGCTTACGCCGCGGGCGATCACCTAGAAGCCGTCGAGGGCTACCGGCAGGAGCTCGCCGCGGATCCGGACCGGCCGAATTCCTTGGTCGGGCTGGGCCTCGCGCTCTCCGCCCGAGGCCTCCACCCTGCCGCCCGCGCCCTGCTGCGCTGTCCCGAGCTGGTCCGCGCGGTCCATCGGCCTTTGCGATCCGGCGCGCGGCCGCCGACCGTGGAGGAGATCGCCTCCTGGATCGGGCAACTCGTACCGGGCTGAGTCACATCAGGATCGGGTCGATGTCACAGTTGGCACGGGCACCGCGGCCGGCCGCCTGCGTTCCGGGGTGGGCCTCGCCCAAGATCCGGCGGTACCGTGCCAGGATCGGGTCGCGGAACGGTGCGGCTTCCTCCGTCCGGCCGAGCGCGGCCAGATCCAGTCCGAGGTTGAACGACGCCGCCAGGACCGTGGGGTGATCCTCGCCGAGTACCTGCGTGCCGCGCTCGATCGCGTCTCGCCCCAGCTCGACCACGCGGTCGAGCTCCCCCACCGCCGCCAGGTCACTCGCCAGGTTGATCGCGGCGATGATGGCATAAGGATGGTCCGGACCGATGGTGGCACGGAACTGCTCGAGGGCGCGCTCGTCGAGGACGCGGGCGGCCGCGGGGTCACCCATCAGCCGCAAGGTCACCGCCAGGTTGACGTTGGCCGCGAGGGTATGCGGATGATGTTCGCCGAGACCGCTCCGGTACCGCTCGAAGGTCTCCTCACCGAGCTTCTTCGCCGCGACCAGATCACCCGAGTGACGAAGATCGATCGAGTGAGCCATCGCGGCGGCCATCGTCGTGCCGTGGGCATCGCCATAAGCGAGCCGGAACCTCTTGAGGACCTCCGTGGACACGCTGAGCGCCCCCGGGTGGTCGCCGTCCTTCCTCCTGGCCACCGCGAGCAGCATCGAGTTACCCGCCGAGTCCAGCTGGTCCGCACCGAAGCGCGCGATGAAGTTCTCCGTGAGCCTCTCCTGCTGAATCCGGGCTTGGCCGTATTCGCCCGACTCTCGCAGGTCCACGTTCCTCGCGCTGTTGGCGCTGAAGGTGCGGACGTGATCGCGGCCGAGGACCTCGATCCGCCGCCGGAGCGTGTCCTGATCCAGTTCCAGAGCCTCCCGGTAGGCGCCGGTCAACCGCAAGCTGATCGCGTGCTGATACGCGGCGTGGAGCGTCTCCGGGTCGTTCTCGCCGAACATCCGCTTGGCCTTGCTATAGACCTCTTCGCTCAGCTTGGTCGCCGCGGCGAAATCGCCCTGCGCCCGCAGGTCGATCGTGATGTTCCGCTGAAGCGCGAAGGTCTCCTCGTTCTCTTCACCGGATATCTGCAAACGCAGCGCGAGAGTGCGCTGGTTGAGTTCCGCGGCTTCGGCGTATCGGCCGATCGCCCACAGATAGAGCCCGAGCCTCGACGAGACTTCGAGTGTCTGCGGATGGGTGGGGCCGAGGACCTCGGTGAACCGCTTGCGCGCTTCGAGGCCGAGCCGCGCCGCCTCTTCGTGATCGCCATACACGAACAGGTAGCGCATCAGGTTGATGTAGAGCTGACGCGGCCAGTCGTTGTCACAGTCCAGGACGTTCGCCGCGTACGCGTGTGGCAGCAGTTCGCGGTAGCGCGGCCAGTGCCTGCTGGACTCGGGGTCGTTGGGGTCCAGCGCGGCGAGCAGCTGGTGGGCACCGTGCTGCATCCGCGCGTGTACCTGCCTGGCCATCACCCGGTTGCGCAGCACCAGCTGCACCAGCCGGTGCAGCTGAAGCGTGTTGTTCCCGTGGTCGATCTTGGCCAGGCCATACCGGTTGATGTCACGGATGGCGCGCGCCAGCTTGATCGGATCACGGAGCGCGGCGTCGAGCTCGGGCGAGATCGACACCCGGTTGACCCCGGTGAGCAGGTCACGCGAGATCGGTTCCGGCGAGAAAAAGGCGCAGATGTGCAAGATCTGGTGAGCAGCCGGGTTGCGAGTCTTCAGTTCCTCGAACGAAACGTTCCAAGCCGCGGCGACGGACACTTCGTTGTCGGGCGCCGAAGCGGTGTCGAGGATTTCCTCGACCGACTCGTCGAACAGGCGCAGATACTCCTGTACTGGCATCCCGGTCACCGCGCGCCAGGCGGCAGCCTGCTCCACGGCCAGTGGCAGATCGCCGAGCTTCTCGGCGAGTTCCTCGGCGTCGGCCGGGTCGATCTCCGGACCGCGGCGGCCGAGCAGTTCGACGCTTTCCTCGCGTTTGAACACCGCGAGTTCCAGCGGGCGCGCGATCCCCGCCCAGTCGGAGTTCCGCGAGGTGATCAGGATTTCGCCGGGGCCATTGCGCGGGAAGAACGGCAGCACGGTGTCCGGGCTCTCCGCGGCGTCGAACACCAGGAGCCAGCGGCGGAAGGGGCGTCCGGTGCGGAGTGCCTCGATGACCGCTGGGACCGCGACGCTGGCTTCGGACGCGCCGTGCAGGCCGAGGATCCCGGCGAGTTCGGTGAGACCGGCGCGGATCTGGGTGGTGTGCGCGGCGTCGATCCACCAGACGAGGTCGTAATCCTGGAGATGCCGGTAGATGTATTCGGCGGCCATCTGGGTCTTGCCGATACCACCGAGGCCGTGCAGCGCCGAAGGAAGCACGGCGGTGGTACCGCTGCTCAACCGTTTCGTGAGCTGGTCGAGCAATTCGTCGCGGCCGGTGAAGTTGGGGTTCCGCGGGGGGACGTTGCCGAAGACCAGCGGCGGGTCGTCGGGCTGGCGCCTGGGGAAATGCCGTGCGGTTTCCGACGCCGAAGGGTGCACGATCCGGGTCGTCGGCTCGTTCGCTTCGGGCTCGCTGAGATAAGACGAGCGTCCCTGTGTCGCAGGTGTCGAGGCAGGTGGACGTTCGGCCGTCTCACGCATCATTGAGCTCTCAGTCTTTGATTCAGGTACGTGTACTTGGAGGGCTTGGCTTGCCGCCGCGTTGCGCAGCCGGTCCGCCCGGGACAGGTACGGCCCGGACAGGGCGCGCATGAGCGCGGTTTCCAGTTCCACATCGGCCGGGGACTCGTGGGTGAGGTCTGGGTCCGGTGTGTTGTTCGGGTCGGCGATGGCGTCTCGGAGGTGGGAGATCAACCGGATCCGGTCACCGAAATGGGTGGCGGCCACTCGGACGACCTTGGCCGTTTCCGACCGCCGCGCGCCGCTGAGCAGCAATTCCCGGACTGCCTCGGGAAAAGCGAAGACCCCGTCTGTGTCCCAAGTGGACTCGCCCTCCCTGAGTGCGGGAGCGTACATCATCCCCGAAAGCAAAAGTTCGAGGAGGTGTTCCGGCCCCGCTTCCGGCACGAATTCCTGTCCCACCAGCTTCGCCACGTCGAGACGGACCGGTACCGCCGCGAGCAACTGAGCCAAGCGTAGCGCCGGCGGCGACGCAACACTGCGGAATCGTTGCACTCTTTCGGCGGGTGACAAAGTTGCCGGCGGGTCATCGAAATCGGACTGGTGAATCCGTTCCGTGGTGAGTACGACGGTTCCTTCCACGGTGTCGTCGTTTTCGCCGGTCATCAGTCCGGCCCACCAGCCCAGCGACCTCGGCCGCAGTTCGAGTACCGGCACCGGGACGAGATGGGCCGGCACTTTCGCGCCGGGTTCGAGCCAGGCGTCCGCGAGGTCGCATTTCCAACGGCCGTTGGGCGCCACCGCGTTCGGCACCCGCAACCGGGCCTTGTGCGGGCTCATCCCACACCGGCCCCACAGCCATTGCGGGAGCAGGTGCACGATGCTCACCGGCATCTTCCTGCCCCACCGCGCCAACATCGGGTAGAGCGCGTCCTTCTTCTGCCACGCGTCACCCACCCCGTCGGTCAGCAGCAACACCACGCGCCGTCCCGACGAATCCATGATCTCGTCCGGATCGCGGGCGGGCGCGCCGGGCGTGCCACCACGAAGAACGAGATTCTCTTCGGTGTCCTTCGCGGTTTCCAACAGGCGGACCTGGATGGTACGGAAAGCACCCACCTGCCGGAGTAATTCGACGAAAGCCGACACCCTGGGACGCCACAAGGCCATCGACGGACCGTTGTCGAGGACGAGCGTCAGGTCCAGCCAGCGCTCTTTTCTCGATCGGGTGACCGGCCACCACCGTCCGGTCTCCGCGACCCGGACGGCGGTCGCCACTTCGTCCAGGACCACATTGTTGTGTCGCCGCGAGGCCATCTCTCGTTTCAGTGTTCTCAGTGCGCGGAAGTACTCCAGCGATTCGAGGAGTACCACTCCCCCGGGCCCGGCGCCGTCCACCGCGGGTTCCGGCAGCTCACCGGGTACGGGCTCGATCGCGACTAACTGATCGTCTTCGTCCGCCTCCGGTGGGACGTCCACGAGCCGGGACGGCCCCGGCTCGGGAAGTTCCGGGATCTCCCCGCGCTCGGCGGGTGTGTTACGGATGCGTACGTCCTCGGGCGGCTCCTCGGCTTCTTCGGCAGGCGCGGACTCTCCAACGGCCTGCCGTGGCGAGATGGCCGCGGCCAGCCACACGATGTCGGCGACGTCGGTCCAGTTCAGGTCCTCGAATCCGAACCGCTTGCCCCCTCGCGGAAAACCGGTGTCCCGCCGGTCCGCCACCGGGGCGGAACGCGAGTCGGACACACCGCCCGGCCCTTCCATGTCACCGCACCGTCAGTCGTTGCCACAGGGCGTCCACCAGCCGCGGCCATGCCTCCTGATCCGGCTGGTACGCACCTGACGTCGCGAGATAGACGGCGTCGAGCAGCCGGTCGGTGGGGAGCCCGCCTTCCGCCTTGCTCCGTTCGGCGAATTCGCGGATGAGCCTGTCACGGTGTTCGCCGTTCTCGCCGACCAGATGGCCGGCCACGATCGCGGCGAGGTGCTCCTCGTCCGGATTCTCGATCCGCAACTGCAGACAACGGCGCAGGAACGCGGGCGGGAACTCCCGCTCCCCGTTGCTGGTCATGACGACGATCGGGAAGGCGTGGCAGGCGATCCGGCCGTCGCGGACCACGGCGGTGCGCTGCGGGTCGGCGGTGTGCACGGTGACTTCGGGATGCCGGTTGCGCACGCGCGTCAATTCCTCGATGGAGAATTCGCCGTCCTCGAAGATCGAGAGCAGATCATTCGGCAGATCCGCCTCGGATTTGTCGAGTTCGTCGATCAGCAGCACCCGCGGCAGCCTGCTGGGGAGGAAGGCGGTGCCGAGCGGGCCGAGCCGGACGAAATCGCCGATCGGGGGTTCTTCGGCCTCGCCGCCGCGCTGGGCCTGGCTGGTCGCGGCAGCCTGGACCCGGCCGATCGCGTCGTAGCCGTACAGCCCGGAACTCAGCGCGGTATGGCTGGTGATCGCCCAGCGCAACACCCTGCCCAGCCCCAGTTCCCTGGCGATCCGGTACGCGAGACTCGACTTCCCCGTACCCGGATTCCCCGTGACCAGCAACGGACGCCGCAGGTACAGGGCGGCGTTGACCATGTTCAGTTCGCCGGCGTCCGCGTCCTGCTCGGAAAGCGTGAACGCGGTACCGAGACGGCGTTCCGCCTCGCCGTCGTCCGGCGGCGGTACGTCGTTCTCCGGTGGCGGGTCGCCGCGATAGGAACGCCACGGCGGCGGCGCGGGCAGCAACTGCGCGAGATCGATGTCGTGAATGGGGATCCCGGTGCCCCGGTAGATCCACCAATCGGGTGCGTCGAGGCGAGGAGTCCGGCCGTCCACGGCCGCGTCCTGATCGTTCCCGCTCATCCGCGGTATCCCCTTACAGTCGAGTCGGGATCAACGGCTGGTCCAGAACGATCACGCGTTTGGGGTCGTCCCACATTACCACCAGATCGTGAGCCAGAGAATTCTTGAACGGTACCGCCATACCGGAATTCGCCAGTTTGCGGCGATCCGGAAGTTCGTTGAAACCGCTCTCCGCGGCCAATACCCAGTCGAGCAACTCGCGCAGGGACTCCGGCTCGGCGTCCGGATGCCACAGCACGACCGGGAGGCCACTGCGGAGCGCGCTCGTCAGTTCGTCCGGTGTGCCATCCGGTTTCGCTTGGGGCGACGGGGGTTTCGCCAATACCAGGCCGACCCAGTGCTCGTCGCTCAGGATGGCGTCGATCGGGTGATCCTCGACCTCCTGGCAACCGGAATAGTGCAGCCGGTCGGCGGCGGGGTCCTTCACCATCGAATCCCAGCGAACATGCCATGCGCGATGCCAATGCCTCGCCCGCATCCTCTCCAAAGAGCGTATTCCGAGACGGTACCCGTAGCGCAACGGCTGGGGCTGACCGGTCTCGTGCTCCTTCGCCCACCGCTGCACCGGCAAATTGATCAACGTCCTCGGCAGGAGGAATTCCACCGACGCGGACATGCTCTGGCCGGACCAGACACCCTCGGTCTCCAGGATGACGTCATCGACCCTGCGCTCGACTTCTTCGATTCCGATTTCGCGCACGCCGCCGAGTGACGGCGGCCAGACCTCCGGATCGTCCTGTCTCCAGAATGCGAGTGTGCACCGCGTCGGATCAGCGGAAACCGGTTCGAGCATGATCATCAGATGCAGATGGGGGCGGTCCGGCATCGGCGGCCTCGTCAGCCGCTGATGCCCGAGCGCCGGGGCGAGCCGCAGCGACCGGGCCTGGTTCGCCAGCCAGCCCTCGATCATCGCGTCCGGTTTGCCTCCCGCGTTTTCGGCCAGCAGCCCGAGAAAGGTCAACGCGGGCGGGATCCCGTCCGGTCCCGCGTTGAAGTCCGTGAGCAGCTGAAAGGCCTCCCACGCGTCGGTGACGCGGTCCAGCCGGGGCGGCTGGACCGCGGGACCGAGCGCACGGCTCACCATGATCGCCAGGTTCGGGATTCTCATTCCGGTCAGATGACGACGCAGGCCCACCAGATCCTTGCGGGGGACCAACTCCAGAACAGGACCCGCCAGGTCGGCGGGAAAGAGGTCTTCGGCGCGCACCACCACCGAATCCGCGATGGCTTCCCCGTGCAGCCGTAAATAAGCCATTCCGGTGAACGTCTTCACCGAAACAGGTAGCGGACGGTACAACTCGGGCAACAAGCCCGGGTCCTTCTCGATGACGTCCGCGAAAAAACGCTCCGATGAGATGAAGGCGATCATCCGATCGGATTCGGCGAAGGCCTCCTTCACCGGTTGCGCGTCGAGAATGCGGAAAGCGATATCGACCGCGTCCCCGACCCAGCCGTTGTCGTCGCCGATCACTTCGCCGGCGTTGAGGCTCACCCTCAGCCGCATCTGCGCCTGCGGTGTCCGCGTGTGGTTGTACCGGCGGAGGGCGACCCCGAGCCGGTCCGGAAGCAGGTCGGCGACCAGGCTTTTGGTCGTTCCCGGCGGAAGCAGGATCAAGACGCCGTCGCCGCGGTCCTCGTGCGCGCACGAATCGAAATCGATACCGCTTTCGGCGAACGCGATCTTCAAGACCTCGTACATGCCCTGGTGCACGGCGAGCCGGTCGAGACGGTTGCGGTCCGGCGCGGTGAACCCCACGACGTCCACCACGACGATCGTGCGGTCGAGAGCCCGCGTCGGTCGCGCCACTGGCCCCCTCCCAAGGT
>Ga0307518_10003710_pt1 | contig 10987 bp, 7 predicted proteins | sample 25_EM_MG_FD_203889 | JGI IMG/M metagenome (GOLD analysis project Ga0307518, IMG submission 203889) | Populus trichocarpa ectomycorrhiza microbial communities from riparian zone in the Pacific Northwest, United States - 25_EM | ecosystem: Host-associated > Plants > Roots > Unclassified | place... | reverse complement strand
TTATGTTTTGATTGATATCGTTCCTTCGTAATTTTTTTTTTTTTATGTTTATAGATATAGATATATAATTTTTTTGCGAGAAAACAATACCTAACCTATGACATAGCATGGATCGAGTAGCTAGTATTAATAATCAGCGGCCGCGAGGAAAAAAAACGAAGAAAACATAGATAACAACGGCGCATGTGAAATTTGTGGTTGAATTGATATCAATTTTCTACTTGTTGAAATCAGCCAAGCAGACCCGCGTTAAACTCAAATTTACAGCAGTAGATTCGCTGGTTACGTAGGCAACTGAAAAAAAATAGAGAGGTAATTTCTCGATTGGTGTGTTTTTATCTTTCCTGCCTGTTAAATGGATTTTTTTTATATATATTTTTATGGAAATTCTATAGGACTTAGCCCAGCCTTTCATTTATTCAAATAATGTTCGAGTCAATTAAAACTAAATTGTTTTGTTTTTTTAAAACTATAAAAATAATATTATTTTAGAGTTTTTTAAAATCAAATTCAGTTTTAAATTGATAGCGGGTCATTTGAACTAAGAGGATAAGATTAAAAATTAGTCTTGCTAAGAGGTGATCTAGTGGTAAGAGCTTGAGACTAAAGGGTTTGCTCCCCATGTGGTTGCTAATATGATGGCTACTGGAGGCTTACATGGTCATTAACTTCAAGGCCTATGGGAATAGTCGAGACACGCGCAAGCTGACCCGGACACCCACGTTAATCTAAAAAAAAAAATTAGTCTTGCAAAGAAGTTCATTTTCATCCCTCAACAATCTTTTCAAGTTTTTATATTTTATTTTTATGACGTTTTAGTTCTTTTTGGAGATTTTGGTCCTCTAATTTTATGGCATGTACAATTTAATCCTTAAATCTAAAAGCTTTGTTGCAACCAAAGCCCTACACGCAAATACTCATCCTAATAAGTGATAAATGAATCAAATTTTAGGTTACATTCACCTACACTATCTCTCTCTCCCATTCCCTCTATGTGTTCGGAGAAAAAAAAAAAAAAATGCTTGCCCTTTCCGTCTCTTTGTTTAGTAAATGGCGAATCTAATTTATTCAGATCTGATGGATTGCAATGTTACAGATGAACTCTTCACGGCGGCACTATCCAATCTGAAGGTGCATAAAAACAAATAATCACCTTCGCGCCGCCACGCTCAAGCAGTGTGGCCTCCATGCCATGTGGTCTTCATGTTGTCTGGGCTAGGCCCGAGTGGCGTGCTGCCCTTCATGCCGCATGAGCCGAATAGACTAGTGACAAATCTGGTCACTGAAGATACTGGCCAAGTACATCATTCGAACATCACTTCACCATCTCAAAATAGTTTTTTTTTTTTTTTTAAGTTACGTGTATTTTATATTTAATAGTTTTTATAAAAATTTTAATAGTTGTAACATGAATACCATCTTTCATTCATGTTTTTGTTCGTGGATCATAAGATGCAAAACTAAGGAAAAAACATGCTCTAAATATTAGTAATGAAACCTAGTTCGGTTCATGACCTGAATTACAGGTTGATTAGGTTAATTCGAGTTAATTAAAATAATATAATTTTATTTTTTAAAAAATAAATCAAAATTATTTTGATTTTTTAAAAAAGCTCAACCTATGATTTGACTAGGTTACATGTAGATTTATTAGATCGAACATGTGACACTAGGTTAAATCCCAAACTATTTTTTTAAAATTCATTATGAGCAACATTCTTGGATGGAGTGTTTGAGAGTGTGGTTGTGGTTACTTTTTAAAGTATTTTTTATTCAGAAAAGCATCAAAATAATATATATTTTTTTATTTTTTTAAAAATTATTTTTGATATTAGTGCATTAAAATGATCTGAAAATACCGAAAAAATATTAATTTGAAGCAAGAAAAAGAATAAAAAAATTTAAAATTTTTTCAAAAACGCTTTCGAAACGCAAAAACAAACCGGATCAATACTAAGAGGTTGTTGAAATTTTTCTAGTTTGAGACATTTTGTCATTGGTGATTTGCTTATAAAACCTTGTTGTATTCTTGGAATTTTCTTTGTTTATGACTGATACCAATCATATATTACCATATATCACTTGCCAAGTGGTTGTTATTTTCTTCTGTAATTTTCTCAAGGATTTTCCCATCTTGTTTATGAGAAATCTAGTAATGCTAAATGTTGTGTATGCTAAGATGGGATGGAGAGAATCTGTTGACCACATTTATATTACATTAGGCATGAATACTAAATGTTACTTGATAATTTGAAAAAAGAGAGAAGGCAAATGATTGGAGTACTTAATTTATTTAGTTAAGAATATTTAAACAATATATTTATTATATAAGGAAGGTACTTCAAATCATAGAAAACATTTATATAAGGAAAATATTTTGATTTTTAAAGTGGCATGCATAAAATATATAAATTCACTCCGAAAACCGAACCGAGTCTATCCAATTTTTACTCTACATCTATTTCTTAGTCGACAACATCATTGATGTATTTTCGTGTTCTCAACGTTTTTTCCAACAAAAAAACATTGTATCTTCTTCTTGTTGACAATGTTAGTTATTCACGGGTTGGTCATGTTAATTTGAATAATTTTATTTTTTAAGTTAAAACAAAATTATTTTAAATTTTTAATAAATAAAATCAATTCTAGTTCTGAAAAGATGGATTAAGTAACAACAAATCAATCTATAAAATATTTTATTAAAATTTAATCCGAATCAGGTTGACAATATGCTAGGCTAATCCGAATTTAATACATTTTAGAGGCTTTATTATATTTTTTTCCTGCAATTTTCTCAAGGATTTTCTCATCTTGTATATGAAAAATCCAGTAATGTTCAATGTTGTAAATGCATTTATGTGACACTAGGCATAAATATTAAATGATACTTGACAGTTTGGAAAAAAAAGAAGAGAGAAAATGACATATGATATATATTATACAAGGAAGGTATTTCAATTCATGAAAATCATGGATATAAGGAAATCTTTATACAAGGAAGGTAGTTCAATTATAATTATAAGTTTGAATGCTTAATAAAGCATTGATGATAAAAATCTCGAAAAAATTCCTAATCCTTTTCTACTAATTAATATTTTTATATTTTATTAATTACAATGAATATTTATAGTTTATGAATTCCTTATACATTAATTCATCATAATTAATGAAACAATGTTCAGATTCATGAATATATTTATCATTATCACATAATTAATATATTGATTCATGCACTCGAGATATTTTAAGAACTAAAAATAAATTACTAATCAACAAGGATTTAATAATAAAAAAATATTTTTTATTAATCATACTTGAATCTAAATTCATGAACCCACATGATTATACCATAATCCTCAAAATTATTTTAGATTTGAATTTTTTGTTATTTATTTCATTCATATTTAATTAATTTTTAAAATATATTAAAGTATTCATCCAACATAATTTTAACCTAAAAAAGAAGTGGACCTCATATATAATTTATCAATATAAAGCTCATTACATGTTTTATAAGCCAACCCAATATCGTTAAATTAGGATTTAATTGTAATGAGATGATCTGTACCCATTTTATTTTAAGCCTATATAATTAGCTTGGCTGAATTTATAATTGAAAGATTTGGTGCTAACTACACTGTGACAAGAGATGGCAAAGCTTTATTCCTCCTCCTCTCTCTTTATTCTTGCCCTTCTCCTCTTGATATCACGTAAGACTAAATCCCTCTTCTTCATATTTTTTTATTTTTTATTTTTATTTACATCACTCCGGCAAAAACACGTTCATGAATCGATATTTGTCTGATTATTTTTTATTTTGAAACAAGAGAATTAAATGGTAGGTTTCTAACATGATTTGGTCGCCGGTTTTTGTTGTGGCAGTTGACAGTGGGCTATCTCAGGTGGGAAAGCTCTCCCGATGTGTGAGTAGCTGGGATTGCAAAGACAAGCAAGCTTGCAAGGACGAGTGCAGCTCTCGTTATGCTGGTGGTTATGGATTGTGCACTGGCCATCCCAGAGCCTGCATATGTTCTTATGACTGTCCTCCCCTTTACATGAACAACGCCGTGTGACGAGATAGTTGCAAATTTTTCCAATAAAAAGTTGAACTTATTAAGCTGAAACAGTATTGCAATAAAAAAACCAGATTATTAGCATGAAGTTGCTGAATTTTAATTCATAATTATATTGTTATTAAACCCGATTCAGTTTATAACTCGCATAAAATAATAAGTCGGAGATTAATTCAGGTAAATCTATAATAATATCATAAATCTTCTTTTTTATTAAAAGAAGTAAATGAATCGAAGGTATTTTAAAGTTCATTTGAATTTTTACTAAATCAATTATATCATAAATTAACATATTAAGTTAAACTAAATTAATTCTAATTTTTTTTTTAAAACCCGTTCTGATCAAGAGCTGAGTTGGGTTTGATAAGTGTGGTCGAATGTTGTGTTTGGAGGAAAAATTAAAATAGATATTTTCTTCTCATTTTGTAGAATTCTGATACCATTTTCCTCTTTTTTGGTCATTTTCTTTTGAGAAATAAAATACCATTCTCGTTTTAACTTCTAAGCTGGATTAATTATTACTTCTAATAATTTAGATTACCGGAACAATTTATTTATAAATCACGAATAGCTGCACTAATAAAATTATTAAAAAAAATTAAAATGTGAGAATCAATATTAAAAAAAAAACTAAACCTCATTATCATGTAAAGAATCTATTTAAAATTCTATATATAAATAAAGAATATAATCTCAGTTTGATATTCTAAATATTGGTCTAAGAATATACTTTATCATCAAACTAAAATAATAATAATAATAATAATAATAATAATAATAATAATAATAATAATAATATTGATTACTCCTAAAAATATTACTCTACTTTTATATTATATTATAACATTTGATTATTGTTCAGTAGACATGCATTAAATATAGAAATTCATTCTAAATTATTCATTTCTTCAATTGATATTTGATTGTATTTTTTAGATAAAAGATCCTTACAAATCTTGAAAAAATGGACATAAAGTATAGAAATTAATCTCCAAGCTATCTATTTTTTAATTAAATATTTTTTTTTATTTTCTTATCTTAAAATATTGACAGAAAATAAAACAAAATAAAACAAAATAAATCAACATAAAAGAACACATAAGCATCAATAAAAATAAAAATAAATAAAAAGGGCCCAAAGGGAAATAAAATGCAAAGTAAAAAATCTAGGGTTGGCGCGCGGTCTGTCCTTTTGCACTGACCCGATTACTATTTTGGATTCCGGCGAGACCACCTCCTCTCTCTCCCTTCAAGCCTCCAATATCTAGGGTTTTTGTAGTTCCTCTCTCCGACTAAAGCATTATGAGAGGATTCTTAAACAAGCTCGTTTCTCGCTCTCTCTCCGTCGCCGGCAAATGGCAACACCAACAACTCCGCCGCCTCAACATCCACGAATATCAGGTCTCCCTCTCCCTCTCCCTCTCCTCCTCATCCTTACTAATTTTAGATTGTGATTTTCTGGACGAGTCTTGCGAGAATTCTTTTTCGTTTTTTTTAGTTTAATTTAGAATAATTTAGTGTTTTTTTTATTGCATTGGTTTGAGATATGCAGCAATCCTGAACCCTATATTTGCTTGATCTGATGCGGTGATTGATGGCTGTTATTACTGTTGTGGTGTTTCTTTTTTTGACCAGGGAGCTGGGTTGATGGGGAAATATGGGATCAATGTGCCAAAAGGTGTAGCTGTTGCTTCCCTTCATCATGTTCAAAAGGCTCTTCAATATGTATTTCCTAGCGAAAGCGAGGTAATTTGAATTAGTCTTGTACCAAATATTTGCAAAGACGTGGATTTTTCTTTCCCAAGAAATGTTGGGGAAGAGAAGAAAAAATTTAGCTATGTAAAATTATGGAATGGAACTATCAGTATGGAAGAAAAAATTTAATTATGTAAAATTATGGAATGGAACTATTAATATGGATTGTATGTTTTCAAGGTTCTGAATGATGTACTAGTAGTTAAAAGATTAACTTTGTTATATCTTGTTGGTTTAATTTACTAAGGGAGGCTAACTTTGACCCTGGTGCAGTTGGTGGTTAAGAGCCAGGTTTTGGCTGGTGGGCGAGGATTAGGAAAGTTTAAGAATGGTTTTCAGGGTGGTGTTCACATTGTTAAGACTGACAAGGTTGAAGAAACTGCTGGTAATGAAGATTGGGTTCTATCTTTCCTTAACAACTTAATTGAGGGTTTTTCTTTTTGCGATATCTGCAGTTTTTCTTTGTCACTTGTTGTCTCACTTTTTGTTGAATGAAAGGGATAGCTCCTAGGTTCCTTTGATGGATTCACTGACTATTTTGTTCTTTTAATGTGGAACTGGCCTTTCATGTTTTTACTGCAGTGGTCTCGGTAATCCCATCTCTCATATTTTAATTGCATGCAGGAAAGATGCTTGGCCAGATCCTTGTTACTAAACAAACTGGTTCTCAAGGCAAAATTGTTAGCAAGGTTTGTCATTGATGGTCTCTTTTTACATATTAACTTTTTGTTGCATACAGTCTTTGATCAATCGGTGCATGGGTAGCTGTTTTCATGGCATTTCAATTGCCTGTTAGTGGCTTATAAAACTTGATTTGTGTATCTTATGATTTTACAAAGAAGCCAATTAAAGACTCATCAATGCTTGTGAATGAAGAATCACTTTAGTTTTTTTACAGTTAAACCAGGGGATGTGGTGTGATTTTTTTTTTTCAACGGTCTTATTTAATGATCAAGTTGCATGAAATACTTGGATGCCTGTTTTGTAAGATTTAAAGAAGATCCCATCATAAGATGAACTCCACTTAACAGAGGAATTATGTTCATGGTATTACTTTCACAATTGTCTTTCAGCTCCATTTCTTGAGCATCTCACATTTAGTGTTCGTATTTATCTTGCCCATACACATTTTTCAAAAATCTAGCTTGATGGATGTCATGTTTTAGATGTATTACACCAGTGTACATATTTCTATCTTTTGTTCATGTTAAATTAACTGTTACAAGTCATGTTTCACTATCTTATGAGATTTGACTTGTATAGGATCTCTCCGTCTGTTTTTAGACATGGATGAAGTGACTGTGAACCATGAGCTATAATTCTTAGACTCACATTGTGTATTATGACAGTGAAAATAACGAATCTGGCTATAAGGTTTTAGTTGGTTAGCCATCCATTTCTTGTGTCTCAGAGCAAATTCTTACTGATTAACTCGTTGATGTTTGCTTAACATGGAAAACTTGTGGGTTCTTGAGAAGAATGTGCATTGGACTCTATTGATAAAACGTCCCACATCATGGTCTTATGTTTCTTCTTTGGTTTCTGATATTTGATGACTGCAATACTAATACTGAATTTTCAGTTTGCAAAAATAAAAATAAAAAATGGTTATCATGGAGTTCGTTTCTCCATATTTTGTTATTTTCATCCAGCAATATTTCCTTTAATTTTCCTTGCACAAGGATAATGATTGTCTTGGGGATGGGTTTGAGGTTCAGTTAATTTCCTTTCCTTTTGCAGGTTTACTTGTGTGAAAAGTTATCACTGGTCAATGAGATGTACTTTGCTATCATGCTGGATCGGACAACTGCTGGTCCAGTATGTTTCACTTGCCAATATTGTTATTTTTGCTTCTTCTTTGGTTTATCAATTTTACTTTGAAGTCAGTTTCAGTAAATTTGTCTTTCATATAATTACTCGCAAAAAACTGTTCTGAATCCAAGAAAGCACACATCTTGTTTTTCAGCTTATCATAGCTTGTAAAAAGGGGGGAACCAGCATTGAAGACCTTGCTGAGAAATTTCCTGACTTGATTATTAAGGTTTGATCCTTTTTCTTCTAATGTTTTAGCATGGGACAATCTGTGCAGTCTCTTTGTCTCTTGCTCATTGCCTAATTGTTATTTAACTGATCCATTGTTGTATCTGCATTCTGATAGGTACCCATTGATGTATTTAAAGGAATTACTGATGAAGATGCTGTAAAAGTTGTTGATGGCCTGGCTCCAAAGGTTGCTGATAGAAATGATTCGATTGAGCAAGTGAAGAAATTATATAAACTCTTTTGCGAGAGTGATTGCACATTGTTGGAAGTGAGTACAAATTCCTGCATTCAATTACTGTTAATGATGTGTTTATTTCTTTTCCATTGCTCAGGCATGCTAGTTTAGCATTTCCTTTGTCCATATGCATATGTGAACCCCTTTCCTCTCTGCTCAGATCAATCCCATTGCAGAGACTTCTGATAAGCAATTGGTAGCTGCTGATGCTAAATTGAATTTTGATGATAATGCTGCTTTTCGTCAAAAGGAGATATTTGCTCTCAGAGATCCAACACAGGAAGATCCAAGAGAGGTATGTTTTTGTATATTTTTTTCCTTACATGGGCAACTTAAGCACTGGTTATGTGGAGAATCATGAAAGGTTTTGGTCCTATGTTGCATGTTAAGTATGCTCTGGTTGAGTTGACATGTTTTGAGACACATGGTCACACGTGCTGAGACGCACACATATGCTTTTGCATTAACTTTTTTAACTAAGGATGATGAAATGCATTATTAATTGCTGTATCTTTTTAACTTTTTTAACTAAGATAGGTGGCTGCTGCCAAGGCAGATCTAAATTATATTGGTTTGGATGGGGAAATTGGTTGCATGGTGAATGGTGCAGGATTAGCAATGGCTACAATGGATATTATTAAACTGCACGGAGGCACTCCTGCAAATTTTCTTGATGTGGGTGGTAATGCTTCTGAAGAACAGGTAATATGATTTAGTTTTGCTTTAACTTCTTTAATCATCCACTGGCCTTTCTGCCCAGTTTGGCTGAGGGGGTCTGCACTGTTGTCATAACACATGCATGCTCTCATTCTGTTTTTTTTGGCTGATGGAAATGGATCATCCACAAGTCCAATTCTCTTAAGAAAGCAATTTTATGAGGCAGGTGGTTGAAGCATTTAAGATACTGACTTCTGATGACAAAGTAAAGGCAATTTTGGTGAATATATTTGGAGGAATAATGAAATGCGATGTGATAGCAAGCGGAATTGTCAACGCCGCCAAACAGGTGAGATCTGCATCATATTATATTCGGGTTTTAATCAAAACAATCATCACTGTATTCATTCTAGCTTCTTTGGCCCTCATCAGCACAATTACTACTGTGCGGAGTTTTATGACAAATAAATTGGAGGAGTGGTCATTTCACACACACAAAAAAAAAAAAAAAAGCAAAAAAGAAGAACTTAGTTGTTAAAAAAAACTAGATGTTCGTAGCAGTTCTGAATAATATTGTTAGATATTTCGTTTGATTTGGGAAGGCATTAACTTTCTTAATCCTCCTTGAAAAGGTCGCTCTAAAAGTTCCAGTTGTTGTGCGTCTCGAAGGCACTAATGTTGACCAAGGAAAGAGAATTCTGAAGGTAAATGCAAAATTTGATTATGATATTCAATCATGTAAATTCATTTGTCTTCAGTCATGGATGTTCAATTTGAACTGTGATGGTAATTTATTTTGTCCATTAATATATGCAGGAGAGTGGAATGGCACTAATCACAGCAGAAGATTTGGATGATGCTGCAGAGAAAGCAGTAAAAGCATCAGCTAGTTGAGGAATCAAGATATGGAACCAATTTATGTTCCTTACAATTTTTAGAACTTAGGTGAATCTAACATGTTGAAAATTGAAAATAATATAGCAACCCTCAATTTTTTTTTTGACTCACCCCTATTATTGAACTCTTGTTAAGAAATTGTGGTCTTTTCTTTGATTGTTTTAAGCCATGAAATGAAATGGACTGGCTCCAAGCCTTCTTTTTGTAGAGGACGAGTTTTCTGCAAATCCAGCATCGGACGATATCATTCGATGACACTTCTAAATGGATGTTCGACGTGTGTTTTCTTTTCTATTTGGATGTTCTACGCATTAATAATGAATTGTTTCAAATATATAACTTTGCTTCTAATGAACTTGCATCTCAATTGGCATACATGTCTCCTTTACATTGCAAAGCTGAGGTTCGAGTCCAGTGCCTGTTTTGCAGCATTTCATGTCATCACCAACAAACAAAATTACAGGGAGAAGAAATACAAGGCTTTCTGGTTGTGTTTTCTTCACTATATACAATGTCTTGCAATGTGTAGTGTTGCTTTTTCAAGGATTCAGCAATCTTTTTCGAAATGCAGCATGCTGTGAATTGGATTGTTATCATGGGATTGACCCCAATGCACTTGGCAGTACACTTCTATCACATACAAATAAGTTTTCTGCCGCCCAGCTTTCCCCATTTTGATCAACTCCACCTTCTTCGGCCGTGGCACCCACCGTACAGCTACCCATCTGATGTGCAGAAAATAATATGGTCCAATTCTCTTCTCTTGACCTCAGCCCTCCAGGTATTCTGATTGTGTCCAAGAACTCTTCCAAATCCTTCTTAATACCTTCACAGACTAGTCTTTGGCCATCACTTCGGTAAGTGCCCACTTTCACAGCTCCAGCTGCAATCAAAATTCGCAAAGCCTTCCTCAAAGCCTATTTTAAGATTTTCCTTGTCTATCTCGTCTAGATGATGCCTGAAGTGACCATCCCTCTTCACTTCTCTTGAACCTTGATCTATAACCATCGCAAAGATGTGGGCAGTTCATGAATACCTCACCATCCTATCCATGAAGTCCAGCCCTGAAGTCCATGGACATGCTGCTGCAAACGAGGCTGGTCCAATAGATGGAGTTTCTAAAATGCTAGTGTGTTTGGGCTCTGCTGAGACTGCCTTGTGCATGGAAGTGACAATTCCTCCCTCGGATACTTTTCCTTCGAGACAAGATATATGCTCTGGAAAGTGTCCCCGGACGGGGGGGTAGCTCCACACGCAGAAATGATTACTTCGGACACAATTTGCAGCTTTCTGGTGACATTTGCATTCAAAGCTCTAGCTACAACTC
>Ga0307518_10003709_pt1 | contig 10988 bp, 2 predicted proteins | sample 25_EM_MG_FD_203889 | JGI IMG/M metagenome (GOLD analysis project Ga0307518, IMG submission 203889) | Populus trichocarpa ectomycorrhiza microbial communities from riparian zone in the Pacific Northwest, United States - 25_EM | ecosystem: Host-associated > Plants > Roots > Unclassified | place... | reverse complement strand
TCAAATTGGGGTAAGTGTGTTTGAGAAGTTGCTTCCAAATTTGGTTGAAGTTAGCAATAGTGAGCCACCGTTGTTGCCGAAAGTGTTTGCTCCTGATTCGAGAATATTCACGACTTTGATGAAGGGTTATATGAAGCAAGGTCGTGTGACAGATACTGTAAGAATGCTGGAAGCAATGAGGTGCCAGGACGATAGCAAAGGTCAACCTGATCACATTACATATACAACCGTTATTTCTGCTCTTGTTAAGGCAGGTTCTATGGATCCTGCTCGTCAAGTGCTTGCTGAGATGACTAGAATTGGTGTGCCAGCAAATAGGATTACTTATAATATTCTGCTCAAAGGTTATTGCCAGCAGCTACAGATAGATAAGGCAAAAGAGCTGCTTAAAGAGATGGCTGATGATGTGAATATTGAGCCTGATGTGGTTTCATATAATACTTTGATTGATGGTTGTATACTGGTTGATGACAGTGCAGGGGCTCTTGCATTTTTCAATGAGATGCGAACAAAGGGAATCATGCCCACCAAGATCAGCTACACTACTTTGATGAAAGCTTTTGCTTTGTCAGGTCAACCAAAGTTGGCTAACAAGGTTTTCGATGAGATGTTGAAAGACCCACGAGTGAAAGCTGATTTGGTTGCTTGGAATATGTTGCTTGAAGGATACTGTAGATTGGGATTGGTTGATGAAGCAAAGACAGTAATCCAGAGAATGAAAGAGAATGGTTTCCACCCTGATGTGGCGACTTATGGCAGTCTTGCAAATGGTATATCATTGGCAAGAAAACCAGGAGAGGCGCTTCTGCTCTGGAAAGAAGTGAAAGAACGGTGGGAGGTGAAAGGAGAAGGGGAGAGTTCCAATTCTGATTCTCCTCTCCTGCCATTGAAACCCGATGAAGAGCTGTTGGCAACACTGGCTGATATCTGTGTGAGAGCTGCATTCTTCCAGAAGGCCTTAGAAATTGTGGCTTGCATGGAAGAAAATGGGATACCGCCTAACAAGACCAAGTATAAGAAGATCTATGTAGAGATGCATTCAAGGATGTTTACTAGTAAGCATGCGTCACAGGCCAGGCAGGATAGGAGAAGAGAAAGGAAGAGAGCAGCCGAGGCTTTCAAGTTTTGGTTGGGTTTGCCCAATTCTTATTATGGCAGTGAGTGGAGGTTAGACCCTGGGGATCCAGATTATTAAGCTCCAGATTCAGTGTAACCACTCTGTATTTGACTGTATAATATGCATGTTTTTTAGATTGAAGCCCACTAATGGGGAAATGAAGACAAACATCTATAGAATATATCTGCTTACAATAAAAACATGAGTTCTGTTGTTATAACCATTGGATTAATGTTGCATACTAACTCATGCCCTCATCACAAGAATCATTAGATAGTAGCTATTTCAAATCTGTTCAGAGAAGGGAATTTAGAGTTCATGCTTTCAAACCCAGACTGCAATTGATTCACTAAAAAACATCAAGTGGAATGACATAGCAGCATGCTTCACGCTATCACTATTCATGATTGCATGAGCTCATGGTTAGTTGTATGATAGGCACCAAGTGAATTTCGTGCTGATGTTCCTCAGGCTATGTGGTAGTGTAATAAAGCGGACTTCCAGTTGCAGTGATACTACAAAATTTGTCCAGTTTCTTTATGAAACGTAGCTCCTTGATTGACTCCGCCAGTAAGAAGATGATAGCACCTGCACAAATATGATGGCTAATCAGAGGTTCTGGTTTCTTATGGATACAGACGTATGCTCAAGTTCACTTATCAGGGATGTGTTGCTTCAGAAAGTAGCCATTCATGCAGCAAAATAATGAGCATAATTGTTAGGGTTTGTTGGGATTCCTTAGTGTTATACACCCAGTGAAAACAGTAGAGCGAAGTTACTAGGAGTTTTTAAAATTATGTCAGCCAGATATAAAATTATTTAGAGATTTATTATTTAAAAATATAATTTTTTTTAGTTTTAAGTAATTTTTTAAATGCTGGGTTATCACAAATTACATATCATCTAATTATCCAGTTTCCAACGATAATCTATGTGAACTACTAATAAAAAATATCATAAATTCTTATTTAAGAGAGAGGAATAGATATACCTATAGTACTAGCTCTCTATCATGTAACTTACGTAATTTTTTTGTCTAATAGGTAATCACAAAATAAAAATAAAAATAAGAGGCATAACTTACTATTTATAGAGAAATCTGAAAAACCCTATAAATTGATAAAAAATAATAATAATATTTATATATTATTTAAGAATAATTTTATAAATTTAATCAATCAAGTACCTACTTGATTATTCTAGGACTAGAATTATAATCCCTAAATTAAATATATTTTTGTGCTTAATTTCTAAATTATTTTCAATCAAGTCATACTTAATTAAATCATTCTAGTTTAATTTTTGACTAATGGTTTTTCATGTGTGTGATCTATTACGTTCTTAATATGTTGGCCTAAATATAAATTATAATTTTAATTAAATAGAATTAAATAAATTAAACAATTTAATTTATTATCAACTCAACAATTGATTAATTTATATTTGAAAATTAGATGCATCGTCTAGCAACATGTCATGATCCCCTAAATATTAGAAAATTCATTAATGGTTTGGCTTAACCTTTCAATGACCGGTTTCTTAGTGTAATTAATATTATTTCATCAATAATGTTTCAATTTAACATTAAAGCATGTAGTATGTCTGCCACGTTAAATCATGTTTGTTCTCTATATAATAATCATTGATCATCTGAATGAGATTTGAAACTCTTTTCAAATCTCATTCCACCTTGACTAAGGATTTCTCAGTGTAATTAATATTCTTGCATCAATGATATATCGATTTAATATTAAAGCATGTAGTATGTCTGTCATGTTAAATCATGTTTGTTCTTTACATAATAGTTATTGATCGTTTGAATAGGATTTGAAACTCTTTTCAAATCTCATTCCACCTTGACCAATGATTTCTCAGTCAATACTATTTGAGAACATATGAAATATTTTCTCTAATTCACCTAGGGTGACGAATCATCTCTTGATCACTCAAGTACCTTTATATAGTTCATGTTATACCCAATGCATGCCCTTTTATTATATCGATTAAGATAACATGTAACGGGATCAAATCATAATATTTTTCTATATAAGATAACTTGGTGATATCAAGTCTAAGGATCACTTACACAATTATTATGTCAGTCTTTCCATAGACATAGGTAATCTCTCAATATGAAGTTCTCAAGATGATCAGTTCAGTGTGCATATCTTATGACAAACACCTACATATTAGTTCTAGTTATCTCTTATACCCCAGCTTATGAGAATAATTACTTCGTTTCATAAAGAAAAGAATATAATATGTATTAATCTTTACAGCTCTAATAAATATTCAATATTTAAAAAAGCATCGACCATGAATATTTTAGAAACAATACTTTGATGCAATATGAATCTCATAATTATAATAACTTTATAATTTCAATTGCAAAAACTTTTTGTCCCATGAACTTTATCTTTACTCTAGATTCATTAATCTAATATTATATGAATATTAAAGATAAATTAAATTTTTATTAATAATAAATATATATTTAAATAAATATAATAATACTACGTGTAACCATTGGCTATAAAAGATTCGCGTCCTGTTTTTACTTAGGTTATTGAAAACAGAAACATTATTGGTGTTTTTGCTTATGTATGAAAGTTGAACCATCTGAGTTCTGACTATTACCAAGTTATTGCGATTCTGGTCACCAGAATTGTCATATTATAGTACCTGAATGTCTTTGGTCCCTTCTTTGGAAGATAAAATCAACACTGTTTTAAGTCATCGATAAATGGGTCAACATCCGAAACTCATATGCCTGTTCCTTCTGCTAAACACAGAAATTAAAAGGGTATCCTTTTGCTGCAACGCTGACTGCCTTTTTATGGCACCTGAAAACAGTTTTGCTTCTTTCCGTTGACTCATCCCCCCACCTCGACCAGAATTTGCGAAGCCATGATCATCAACATATTTATTTATCATACAAGGATTCTTTCATTATTTCAACCACATCCCGCAAGGTATATTTATTTAATTCTAAAGGGTGTAGCTCAATTGGTCAGGTTCTATATTTTTGTTATAGAAATCACCGGTTTAAGTCCCACAAACCTCAAGACCACTAGAGGCTTATATGGTCGTTAACTTCAGGGCCTGTAAGATTAGTCGATGACATGCAAGCTGACCCGGATAGCCATGTTAATAAAAAAAAAAAAAATCGATCCAAATTCATGAAATAGATTGTTTTAAACTTAAAATAAACTGAGGAATGGTCGAGCACAAAACTTAAGTCCTTCGTCAGATAGTGCTGTTATCCACATCATTTTCAAAGACACACAGGCATCGAGGCTTGAGCTAAAACGAAAGTAAGAATATTATGACTTCATGGCAAAGTGTAACAACATCTTAGCAAACTCTGCTATGTTTTGGCTCTAAATCTGATTTGTTGCTTCTGCTATTTTAAGATTCATGTGAACATCCCTCAAATAGCCACACGGCTATAGAGAACTCTGCAAAAGCCTTTTGTGATGAACTTCAAGAATTGTCAAACAATTCACTTGTCTAAGATTTGAACTCTACTGGAAAAAGGCATTGAAAAAGTACAGGCTCTATTAGCCAATAGAACTTACGATTGCGTCTTGAGTTGTTATTTTTTCTCTCAACTCTAGCCGAGCTCAAGCTTCAGCCAACAGCACCAAACTTTTCCAGGTGCCTTGTTGTTATTGGTGTACAATAAGTTGATGTATTTGTTACTGTATATGCCCCGTAACCAATCAGTTTTTTACACGTGACATCGACTTTGTTCATCTAAATATATTTAATTTTTTAAAAAAATTTATTTATCTTTAATATTCATCAAATATTTAATTAATAAATCTAGAGTAAAGATATAGTTCTTGAACAAAAATATCTTGCAAAGAAAACTATAAAGTTGTTATAATTATGAGATTTTTATGCATCAAAGCATTGTTCCTAAATATTTCTAATTAATGCTCTATTAATACTTGATATTAATTAGTCGTTAAGATTAATATATATTATGTTTTTTGCTTTATGAAATGAAGCAATTATTCTCATAAATTAATGTATAAGAGATACCTATATAGGTAGCTGTCAAATGACATGTCTATTGAATTGACTCGCATGAGAATTTCATATGGAGAGATCACCTGTTTATGGAAAAACTCGCGTGACGGTTGTGTAAGTAATCTTTAGACTTGAGATCCTTAAGTTATCTTATATAGAGAATGTTATGCTTTGATTCTACTATACGTCATTCCAATCAAGAGTAACAAACTATATGAAGGTATTTGAGTAATCAAGAGAGGATTCATCACCCTAAGTGAATTAGAAAAAATATTTTATCTATTCTCAAATAGTATTGATTGTAAATCCTTAGACAATATAGAATGAGATTTAAAAAGAGTTTCAAATGTTTTTCATATAATCAATGACTATGCTGTAGAGAACAAACATGATTTGACAGAGTAAACACACCTCATGCTATAATGTCTAAATCGAAACATTGTTGATGAAAGGATAATAATTACACTGAAAAACCAGTCACTAAAATGTTAAGTCAAACCACTTATGACTTTCCTAATATTTATGGGATCATGACAAGTTGTTAAATATTGTACTTGATCTTCAATCTTCAATCAATTAATTTATTTAATCCTATTTTATTTAGGATTATTATTTATATTTGGGTAAACTTATTAGGGAACCTAATGAGTTACACACATAAGAATCATTGCTTAGAAATTAAAATGAGATGATTAATCAAGTGTGACTTGATTGTAAATAAGTTTTAGAAATAGATAACTATAATGTAATTTATACAGGGAATTACAATTCTAAACCTAAAAAATCAATTAAGGACTTGATTGAATAAATTTATAAAATTTTCTTGAAATAATATATGTGATATTATTTAAGGAGCAAATTGATATTTTATCATTTATAGGGTTTTTAGGTTTCCCTATAAGTAGTAAATAGTACAGAAACTACATAAGTTACAGAACATCTAAAAAATACAAATAAAAGAGCTAGCACTTAAAGGTATAACAATCTCTCTCTCCTAAAAGGGCTTAAGAAATTTCTCATTGGTGGTTTATGTGAATTGTCATTAGAGGCCAGATATTTAAACGACTTGTAGTTTACGACAACCTAGCCTTAGAGTAATTATTTAAAACCAAAAAGAACATATGATCTTCATGTAATTTTTTTATAAATCCTAAACAACTCTATATTTGTCTGATGAGATTCTTGTGACTCGTAAAAAAAAATTAAATTTATCATTTTAGTTATGTGTATGTGTTTCGGAAAACCCAACATGTTCTCCAGGCTGCAAATAGAGCTTGTGCAGTATTTATGCTGCTGGAATTCATCCTATATCAACAAAATTAAACAAATTTGCATTTCTAGTTGCAAAGTAGAAATTATATCAAATCTCTCAGTGCAGAGATCACAATAAATCACATAGGAAAGACGTAAGTTCTAGCATAAGCAATAAATTAGCAAAGAAGTGGAAATCAACATCCCTCTTTGGGTCTAGTCATTAATACTTAATGACCACCAACTGGATTTTCCTCTGCTAAAACAGAAGTTCGTGCTGATAAACTTGCCAGGAGGCCAGCCTTTGCAACAGAGACACACTGCTGCTCCAAAGCCTCTAGAAGAGCCTGTGGTTAAATGGTAAACCCAAAATAAGTCCGAGATCAATGTGATCAAAACCAAAAATCGGTAAGTGGTCAGGAAAAACCTGATGTTCTGCAGACATTTTATCAAATTCACCAATACAACAGAGTCCAAGATCTGCAAGCACCATTGCTCCTATTTGAAGATACAACTGTTTTGTGAATTTCCAACGAATGTTCACTAACTGCAACTTGCAAGGACAGTAAAGATAAATTGGAGCACCATGCATGCCTGATCTGCGAACAATGCAGATACAAAGAAACTCGAAATTCTTTGTATGAATTACTGCATTCCCACATTTCTCTTCATGGTTCAATTATAACCACAATATTGGAATGCTTTATAAGTAACTTCCCAGTAGTTGGATGTTTTGAGTAGTCCTTTATATTTAAAACCACTAATGTAACAGTTGTAATTCTTTGGTCTAGCTCTGAAGCCATATAATGCTCTCCTTTCTAAATTCCCCAAAAACAGTGAAAGATGCTTGAGACACTGGGGAAAATGAATCATAATAATGTTATGGAGTCCCTTCAATGCACAAAAGCTTGAAATACCTTTAACAAGCCCGTGTCCATAGATTGATGGACATTTCGCCTGAAGTATTTGCCGGAAGATATCTGAACCATGTTCTTCTGAGGACTTCACAATAAATTCCAAATCCCGTACGTGAAGAGAATGAGAACAGATCAGACAGCTCTGTAGCTCTAGCATTACATTTGGAATCTTGCAGATTGTCAGAAACAGTTTTCTTACAGTCAGAATACCATCTCAACGATGTAATCTATCCATAATAAATCTGTCATGAAAACAGGAGAAAGGATATTAAAAAGAAAAAAGCGGGTCGTGGTCTGGAAATTTTAGTGTTTAGTTAAACGTAAAACTTAGGAGCATCTCTTTGATCAGTGGCGCAGCAGTTCTCCTGTAGATGGTGATGGCTATGCAACACCGCATGACATAGCAATTTTATTTTTGACCCCAACCAGATTTAAGAAAAGACAGTCAGATCTCTTCCATGCGTCAAATCTAAACATCAACCATATCGAAATATAGATTTTTTTTTAATTAGCATGTTTTTCTTTAAATATTTATGAAATAATATAATTTTAAGAAAAATTGATGAAATAAAACATTGGAGACAGCAAAAATTTTGATTATAATATTATTAGTATTATTAAAAATATCTTAACTATTCGAGTCTAATAATATCAAAAAACAAATATCACAAATAATAACTCAAATAAATCATACTTACTATAAAAAAAAAAAACAAGTAAATCATCTATTATCTTTGAATAGCAAGTATATCCCTATCAAATTAACTTTTCTTTGTATTATTAAATTTATCTTTTTAATATTTTTTTAAATAATATTTATAATATTTTAATGGTAGCTTTAAGTACCGTTTGGGAATGCAGTGTAAACCATGTTCCATAAAAATTCAAATTTTTTTGTACTAAAAATTAATAATTATTTTTTTTTGAATCATTTTGATGCGTTGATCTCAAAAATAATTTTTTAAAAATAAAAAAAATATTATTTTAATATATTTTAATATAAAAATACTTTAAAAAACAAGCGAACCACAACCACAAAACCACAACCATATCCTCAATGATAAGCCACAGTTTTCCCCATTTTTCTTTTATTAAACCGAGTTATTTCACTGATATTTTTTTAAAAAAATGCTAATAAGGAAAAAATAACCGAAATATAAGACAGCTTGTCATCCAGGGTACAAAATATAATGGCCCTCACCTCAGTTGACTCTACCATGTTTCTTTCTTTGCTTCTGTCTCTTCTCTGTCACTTCTGCACAAGAAAAGAAAGCTCAGCGCAGCTGAAAGAGAGTGACCAAAGGGTAATTGTTTCTCTCTCTAAGACTTTTTTTTTGTTCTTTCCTGTGTTATAAACTGAGTTTTCTTTCCTTTTCTTTTTTAATTTATCATTTAATGGTCCGGTTATTTTATTGTTAGGGTTTATTTGTTAAATGCCTGCAAATCTTGACAGCATAGACTTGAACTCCGACGTCGTTTCCGGTGAACGAGAAGACGGTGTTAATGGGTTTAGTAACGTCTCTGTGGTAAAGAGTATGGTGGGTTTATCTTCTGATGCTGAAACCCTAATGGACTCTGTTACTAATGGTCAGGGTCAGAACCAGGAGCCTGTAGTAGATGAAGTTAAGGATTTTAAAGGGGCTAATGACTTGAAGGAGGTTGCAGTTGGTGGGCTAGGCTGGGAGGGAAAGATGGATTCTGTTTATAAAAGTGTTGATTTTGAAGGGGAAAATGGGTCTGGAAGTGGTGTTGGTGATGCCTCTGTGCGAGAAGCAGCGGAAATAACCGAAACACACTCGAGTAAAGTAGTGGTAGAAGAAAATAGTTCGTGTGAAATTGAGGGGGAAGTGAAGGCGGGGGGTTGTGGCGGAGTGAGTTCAAGTTCAGTTGGGGAGGATGCGATCCAAGTTGAAAATGCTAACGTGGAAGTGAAAGTAGACAGTGCGAATGACTTACTGCCTCGCAAAAAACCTGGAAATGTTTCACCAAAGGTTAGTTCTGAAGGTGTAGAGAATCAGGGCATGGAAATCAATGACGAACAAGCTAAGAATTCTGAGGGTCAAAATGAGGATGCTGCTGCTTTTGATGAAAGGGTTTTGCAGGAAATTGAGAACCTTGAATCCAATGATTTAAATCTTGTTGCGGATTCGGAGCCTTACGTGGGTGCAGATGGGAATGCAAAAATGGCTTCCAAAGAAGCAGGATTGGGTGTTGGTGATCTGGTATGGGGTAAAGTAAGGAGCCATCCCTGGTGGCCTGGCCAGTTATTTGGTTGTGCTGATGCGTCAAAGAAGGCTAAGAAGCATTTTAAAAAGGATAGCTATTTAATAGCATACCTTGGGGATCAAACTTTTGCTTGGAATGAAGTGTCAAAGATAAAGCCATTCCGATGCAACTTCTCGCTATTGGAGAAACAGAGCAATTTAGAGGATTTTCATGATGCTGTTCATTGTGCTTTGGATGAGGTTTCTAGACGGGTAGAGTTTGGGCTAGCTTGTCCTTGCATGCCTGGGTATAGCAAGATAAAAACTCAGATAATTGTCAATCCCGGAATCCGGGAAGAATCTTGTAGAAGGGATGGTGGAGATAGTTTCTCGAGTGCTGCTTCCTTTGAACCTGCAAAGCTAAATGACTATGTGAAAGAATTAGGCCAATTGCCATTAAGTGGAATTGACACACTGGAGTTTGTAACAGCACGATCCCAATTGTTGGCATTCAATCGTTGGAAGGGTTATTGTCACCTGCCTGAATTTCAATTCCTTGGTGAATTGCTAGAGAGTGATGCAGAGATTCCACTATCACCAGAAGTTAAACACGGCAGTGAAAAGGTTGACAATGCTGCTACCACGGTTGGAAAGGAGAAGCCAAAAGGTGAAGATCACTCTTTGCATAGGCGTAAGTGTAAGCGCATTTATGGGGATGATGAACATCCAAGCGAGAAAGAAAAATGTTTGGCTGACCTTATTGCTGAAAGGCGCGCATCGGCTGCTAAAGGTAAAGGTGGTTTGGATGGTGAAGCTACTGGCGAGATGACCAAGTCATCTTCAGGTCGGAAAAGGAAGGCTGTTGATTCTATTTCTGATGACTCAGTGATGAAACAAAGCAAAAGTCCTTCCTCGCCAGGGATTGATAATGGTTCCTCACAGCCTAAGAAAACCTATAGGGTTGGAGATAGCATCCTTAGGGTAGCAAGCCAACTGAATACGTCAACGCCTATACTCAAATCTGTTAATGGAACTTACCAAAAAACTGCAGTGAAGGCTAAGAGCCAGGAGAAGTCTGCCTCTGGAAAATGCAAAGGTAAAATGCTGTATTCAAAAAAGAATGATTCTGATGGAGAATGATTTCTAGATTTTTGTCGTGAGAATGTAGAGATTATATATTGTGAATGTTGTATTGTATTTCTTTATAGGAAAATCTAGTCATTTTAGGCTATCATAAAATTTAGTAGTATTTTTCATCTTATTCTGTTTAGGTTTTTATTATCTTTCCTAAATCTTTGATAATTGAATTTAGGCTATCTATCTTTCCCCTTCCTTCTTCTACTCCCCTGGCTCTTTCTCCCCCTCTCATCCCTGATTTCCCTATCCTATCTTTGTCAACATCAGCTTCGCCTGATGTGTTGGTGTCACGTACTTGCCTGGTTGGCAGAGATCTATGAAGGGATG
>Ga0307518_10003707_pt1 | contig 10990 bp, 9 predicted proteins | sample 25_EM_MG_FD_203889 | JGI IMG/M metagenome (GOLD analysis project Ga0307518, IMG submission 203889) | Populus trichocarpa ectomycorrhiza microbial communities from riparian zone in the Pacific Northwest, United States - 25_EM | ecosystem: Host-associated > Plants > Roots > Unclassified | place... | reverse complement strand
ATATTGTAGCAATTCACAGTGTTTTGTGAGAAAAACTACAACGCTTTTCTCATATGATTTAGCTTTATTGTAATTATAATTCTTAACCAACTCAATATTAAAAAAAAATCGACAAAGATAATTTTGAAAAAACTGTATCAATCCATAGTGTTTTGTGAGGAAAAACTTGTATTTACTTGTAATTGCAATTCTTAACCAGCTTAATATTTAAAAAATAAAATTGACAAAGATAATTTTAGGGAAAAACATAATAAAACAGAAAAAAACCTTGTTGGAAAAAACACTGTAGCAATCCATAATAATTTACGAGGAAAGTTACAATGTTTGCCTCACATATTGTAACTGTAATTTTTAACCAGCTCAATATTAAAAAATAAAATAAAAAAAGATAATTTCAGAGAAAATATTTAAAAAAATCATGCGGAGAAACACTGTATCAATCAACAATGTTTTAAAGAAAAAAAATTACAAAACTAAATTCTCAATCAGCTCAATATTAAAAAACATTTGACAAATATAATTTAAAAAAATAAAAAAATAAAATAGAAAAACTATATGGGAAAACACCGCAGCAATTCACAGTATTTTAAAGGAAAAAAATTTCAAAGCGAAATTTTTAACCAGTTCAATATTTAAAAAGTAAAATCAACAAAAATAATTTTAGAAAAAAATATAAATGCAAAAAAAAAAAAAACAGTGGAAAGTTGAAAAAAAAAGTAATTTTGGAAAAAAAAAGAAGAAAAAAACAAAAAAAAAAAGAAAGTTGAAAAAAAAAATGAAAAATACAAAAAAAAAAAAAGAAGAATGCACTGTGGATTACTGTTGTAATCCACAGTGTTTTGGGTGTGGGGGAACAGTGATTCCCCCACACCATTTAGATGTATGTATAATGTGTTTTTTTTATTCTTTTTTAAATCATCTTAATTTTTTTTATGTCTTCTAGATGCTTTGGTTTTTATTAAATAAATGATATATAAAAAAATATTATATATTTTTTTGTAAATTAAAGATTTTAAGGTGAAGAAAAAGACTTTTACGAACAAATTATTTTGTTTCAATTGAATTTAAATTATTGTTATTCTTATATAAAAAGCTACTGCCATATAGTTAAGATAAACACATAAAATAAAATAAAAGACTTCCTGTAGCGCATGATCAAATATATTTATTTGTATTTGTTTTTTAACTTCATGATTTAGTTTTTAATTAGCATTAAAATATCTTTTTAATATTTATTGACACATATAATATCCAATTTATTTTTGTTAAAAATGTGTAGAGTTAATAATTAAGACTTTTTTATTATATTAAAACACATTGGTAAAGTCTGAATATTTTTTTTACATTAAAAAAAATTAACTCAACGTTGAACAATTATCTCCTGAAAAACAGCAAACAATCAAAAGATATTTTTTACATTCAAGTTTTAACTAGATAAAAGAACCTATAATTTCATAAAAATATGCTACTAACAAAATCATATTCCATCTCAAAAAGAAAAGCTATTGCCAAAACACGAGGTATTATTATAAAGGCTTGTTAGAGAGTGTGGTTGTGATTATTTTTCAAAATGCTTTTCATGCCGAAATGCATCAAAATGATGTTTTTTTATTTTTAAAAAATTATTTTTGAGATCAGCGTATCAAAATAATCCAAAATATAAAAAAATATTAATTTTTAACAAAAAAAAATTAAATTTTTTAAAAACAACGGTACAACCGCGTTTCCAAAGGCACACAAAATCATGCATCATATTGAATCTAGCATTAAATTAAATTAAATTAAATTAAAAAAAACTAAAAAAGAAGGTAATTTTATTTTTATTGTTTGAATCCATATTGCCTAGTTTTTCTTTTTTCTTAAACTTTTTTTCTTTTTTTGTTTTTGCAGTTGTGTCTTTATCTGACCAATTTAATTAGATATAGCTTGAATTTACAGTAAATAAATAAAAAAATAAATAAATAAATTCAAACATAGAGTGAGAGTGAAAAATACAGGGAAACCAAATAACGTTTTTATTGTTTAAATTCAAAAAGCCTAATTATATACTCCCTATACAGTCAAAGATTGCTTTTCCTGTATTCAGAAGAATCACAAAGCTAGCTACATTAAAAGCTGTTTTGTTTTTGTGATTTGAAAATATTTTTTTAAAAAGTTTTTTATTTTTTATTTTTTTTGTTTTAAATTAAATTTTTTATATTTTAAAATTATTTTGATGTGTTAATATTAAAAAATATTAAAAAAAATGCCTATATGAACAAGGATAACACTGTGAATTCCTTAACTTTATTTTTCAACAACATTCAAAACAAAGTGTTCTTGGATAAATAAACTACGAAAAGAAAAAGAAACAAAAACCTAAAAGAAATAAAGAATCCAGCTCCCTTCTCCTCTTTCTCCATCTCTCTCTTGCTTTACCAACTAAACCCCATCACACTCTCTAAACCCCACCACCCTATAACACTCTCTAGTCTCTTCCATGGAAAATCTGCTCCCTAACAAACTATTCTTCATCTTCTTCGCCATTCACGTTCTTGGGGGTGCAATGTTCTTGGCAGTGGTGGTGGAAGGGAACTGGTGTGTGGCAAGAAGTGATGCAAGTAACCAAGCCTTGCAAACTGCACTCGACTATGCATGCGGTTCTGGTGCCGACTGTACTCCATTACAGTCTAATGGACTATGCTTCTTGCCTAACTCCATCCAGGCTCATGCTTCTTATGCATTCAATAGCTACTTTCAAAGGAAAGGAATGGCTCCTGGCTCCTGTGACTTTTCTGGCACTGCTACTGTTGCAAAAACTGATCCCAGTTAATCTCTTTCCTCTTGATTCTCCCTCTCTATCTTAGCGTTATTCTTTTGTTGTGTGAGTTGTGTTTTGCACCAACGGGTGGCTACTTAAACCGTGCTTTGATTCTTTTGGCTTTGTGCTGTAGGTTACGGATCTTGTGTGTATCCATCCTCTCTAAGGTACGCGTGATCTGAATCATATGATCATCAATCTATCTTTGGCCCTTTTTACTGGAAAAAAAAGGATTTCCTTTGAGTTTTATGACGTTTTTTAGGTGTTTAAGATGGTTCTTAAGCTATTTAAAATAGGGTAAATTGTTTGTATTTTAAGTTCATCAGGCACTGGTGCTTCTTTAAGTATTCCACAGTGGGGGAGTGACCAGGCAAAGACTAATACACTGCTTAAGCCCACTAAAAACATGGTTAAGACATGAATTAACATGATAATTAACCACAGCTTCGTCTTCACGTCAAGGGTTCTTTCTGTTTATATATTTATTTAGTTAGAACATAAAGATTATGCCCTAAATAGTTTATTGTAGTCTTGTGTGCTTCTTTTTCGTTTTCTTGAAGCACCTCCATGTCCTCTTGCAGTTTAGTGTGGTCTCTTGTTTGTAAAGACTGATGAATGATTTACACGTGTCATTTTGCATGTGGTCAAGATGTGATCAACAGTCTAAAGATCCAACGGCTCAGAAACTTGTACAGTTTCTTCATTGGTTTGTCCTGTCACATTGTGTGCTTTTGTGTCTTTATAAAAACTGGGAAATGCTCTTTTGAATTTCTTGGGCTACTCATTTTGGAGTTTCTTTTTAAAATTGTCACCTTTTTTTAAAAGAAAAGAAAATTGGCATAGTTTGAAAAAGAATAAGTGAAACAATATAATATATAATGATTGAAAAATATAATATTTAATTTTATTGCTATATTTAAAAAAAATATCGTAAAATAAGCTGCAAAAATTACGACTAGTAGATATTAAAGTGGAAATAAAAAATAAAAAAAAATTTTGGAGACACATTAAAATTTTGATTATAACATCATTGATTCCATAAAAAAATCTTGATGAGATTTTTCTTATAATATTAAGATCCTGTTTGGAAATGCAGGTCAACCCGTGTTTTTTAAAAATTTAATTTTTTTATTTGTTTTGCTAAAAATAAATTGTTTTTATATGTTTTTGATTGTTTTGATGCGCCGATATTAAAAATAATTTTTAGAAAATAAAAAAACATCATTTTAATATATCTTGACATGAAAAATACTTTAAAAAGTAACTGTAATCACATATCCAAACAAACAAAAAATTCACCAATATTGATTAGAGTGTGTCATAGTTATGACAAGTGACTCATTTTTTAACGGCAAGTATAGTCCACCCGAGTTATTATTGATGATATTCTAGAAGTCGTTAGATTTGTTTTATTAAAATTTTTTTATGATATTAATTATATAATAATTAGAGCTTTGATGTGTACGGTAATCTCTTTTTTTATTTTTTATTTATCTCTTGTCATAATAATTTCATTATAATTTTTGCAGCTAATTTCATTCTAAACAGTAGTGACAAGCTTAAATGTCGTGTTTATAAAACAGTCATTTCGTTATTTTATTTTTTTAAATACTAATAAGAAAAAATAACCCTCATTTTGCTCCTACTCCTGCGGGGATACCGCCCCCAGGCTCTGTATTTTTTTTTTTACAAGACAATACCCTTCACTAGTTGTGAACCGCTGGATCAGATCTTTAGACCAACTGTATATAATGGACAGAACCCTAGAGATATGAGCGGGTGAGTCAGACACATAGGAATACAGTGAGTTAGCTGTTAGCTGTAATCGTGCAAAAAGTTATATCCTCGTGAATCTGCCCCAGGATGCATGATTCTATCCAATGGTGGCTTTTCTAAGATTAATTCGAAACTAGGGCCAAAAGTAAATGTACTTGCTGTTCAAAGTAGCTGTAGTGTTTGAAAAGCAGCCAGATCGTCTATAACACAACGCTTTCTTCCTATAATGATCATGCAAAAACCTGAAACCTACATTGCTTGTAAGCTTTGTGAAGAGACATGATGCTAGCACTAATGGGGAAAAAGGTGAGCTGTGTGGGTGCGGTGCTGGCCCCAGCAAGTCTAGGTTGTGGGAGAATAGGAAGCCTGGTCCTGGGAAATTAATTGCACGTAAGTGGTCCTCCTCCACAACCCACCCCTTTCCATGCAAAAAGATGAAGCGTGTAAGAAGTATGGCTAATGTGGCTAGCCAGAATAGAAAGCAGTAGCTGCTGTGAGCAGGCAGGGGTATGCATCCATCTTAGGTTGATATAATTAGAAACAAAATCTTACCATATCTACTGAATGTTCACACTTGGTTAGGGTTTTTTGATTGAGAGAGAGAGAGAGAGAGAGAGAGAGAGTATACTACCATTCTTTGATGACTTGGACCGAGGAAGGAAAGGGGGGTGATTATGGAGAAAATATTCAAAGATGCTTGCAGGCTGTTTATGAGTACTCCAAAGAATCCACTTTTGGAGCCATGTTTTATGGCTTTGTGCTTTGTGCCCTGCCGGACAGCTCTGTGCTGACTGATTTCTCTGAATTGTGCTTTGTGCATTATGAATATATACAATTCTGACAACTCAGGTTAATCTTTTTCAAGTGAACAAACTCGACGCTTGGCAGACATTATTCTCTTGTTTTTAGATCCTCTGACAGATTATCATATGCTTAATCTAGATATTTGGCTAATAAAATTAAACCAATTCAGAGAAATACGTATTATAATCATCTTGGTGACTTGATTTGCTTTGATGTGTTTCTTTTTCATTTCAAGAAAGTCGTTCGTGCATTGTTAACTGACTAACTGCATAAAATCATTTGAATTTCCAGCACTGCCGGAGGGGCTGGCACCACTTCAAGCACCACACCAAATACTAACCCCAACATACAATCACCGACATTTGGCGATGGTTCCACCGGACTGAACCCTGGACTAAACCCCGGAACGCCTCCACTGCTGGACAATTCTGAATCTTCTCTAGGGTTTGTGGCCACAAGAACCTTACTGCCTCTGTGCCTCTTGCTTGTTCTCTCATTTACGTTTCGCCCCATGTAGTCTTTTAAGCCAGAGCTGCAACATTGCTCTGGTGTGAAAGAAATTGCGTGCACAGTTTTGTTAGATGCTTGAGCGCTCATCCTTGCCACCAAGTAGCTTTAGCACTAATCATCTATTCATGCTGTTTTTAATGTGGAGGGGTTGTTAGTAAGCTTTTAATTGGCTGGTATACATGTTTTGTACTCATTTAGTTGCAAGGAGATCTGGGTAGCTAGCTACAAAAACCCTTATGGCTATTGAAGTCCAACCTTTGCAGGACTACAAAATCGATTCAATTGTTCAATCTTGATTTGTAAGTTTATAATGTTGTTGGTGGACAAGGATTTGCGGGAGCAGTTTATTATATGTTTCTGAAAATCTGCACTCTCAAGACTCTTCATAGCACCAAATGCAATGAAATTTAAAGATGAAATTCAAGAACTTTGCTACAGTCAGGGAAACAGGTCTAATATTCTTCCAATATGAATCATGAATGCAATTCAAATGCCTGCCTCCCTTTCCCCTGAAGTTGTGGCCTTGTAGGGAGGCGTATAATTGGGTGGGCTAAGGCAGGAATGCAGGGTAACAAGCACTACTACAGTTATTGTTCAAAAAAAGTTGTTGGAGGGGTGATGGGCTGCTTCTGATGCTCAAACGTGTAGGGTGCTGCAAATGCCAAGTTTTTGAAAGAACCAAAATTTATAAAAATGGCTAAGGAATAACTGGTTGCACTTAGTTTCTGGCTTCATAAAAATTCCAGAAGGAAGTTTTGTAACTAATCTGATATTAGCTTTCCAATTTCTATCCATATCAAAACCAAAGCACCCAGCGAACAGCCAAACGCTAAAGTTAACTCAGACACACCTAGCTAAGGTGACATTTCATACAATAGACTGCACTGTCTTTGATTTCTGAAGATGACCATTTTACAGTATCTGATGCACTAGAGGAAGGATGCCTTAGCTCCATTCTATTTTGTTTAGTTATATCACCATACTTCCAGATCCCATACCGCTTGGTGATAAGTGCTACAATATATTCAATCATTGCTTGGTAGCACAAGGTTATACAAAAAAAAGTAAGCTCTCGTTAATTTCAGAGTCCGTGAGATTAGTTGAGGTGCACGCAAACTGGCCCGGACACCCACGTTAATAATAATAAAAAAAAGTAAGCTCTGTTGCTTAGCTTGGATTTCAAAAGCTGATCGAGTTAGCCATATGAAGTTACAATTCCACACATTCTAAAATTTAGAGGTTATAGTGGTTGATGTCAAATGTACTGCCTACACAAGGGAACATTAGCTGTGTATGAAGGGGCATTGGTTGGTTTTCTCAATTACATTCAAGAACCTGAAGACCCAGAAATGTTAAAGAACATGCTTAATTACCTTGGTTAGCCAGGCACCTATCAGGTTCTCTAACTATGTAAAGGATATCCCCAGCAGTTTCATAGTAGTCTCGATTGCGATGCCAACTCCACAAAGCATGAGTCACATTTTTCACCTGAAAGCTACAGCCCATTAGTTTGTGCTCTAAATTAAACAATTTTAGTAGAACAACATCAAACAATATACAGTAAATGAAGCTCCATGAATATAGAAATACAGATTTAAGATATTCAGTGGATTCTTGGGAATCTTTGGCTAAAGCCTACGAACTTGTGAGTTAAAGGCTACTTTTATACACAGAAACCAAAGAAATGGAGATGGAAACAAAAAAATTGATTGGCCTCGCAAACTACTTAAAACATTGTTAGAATATTAACATATTTACAATTTTTGGTGGATTGAAGGAATTACGTTGAGAACAACTAATTAGAACTGTCCTGATTTGAAGAGATTTCCAGCTTTCTTTCCCTTTTTTCCTAAATAATATTCTAACCAGTTGATCTCAGTTTGAAAGAACCTATACGTATCATAGGCAGTTGAAAACGAAGGTCTAATGTTCAGTTCATTATTTCAGGCAGTAACTATAGAAAATAATTATCTATAGAGGTGCTGGGAGAGGGAGGGATATAAGACCTCTAATATCCCATGACCAAAGCTGCTTTCTCTGTAGGCACTATACTCAGGCTGCCTGTTCCAGCAAAAGCTACCTGCAGCAGGGCCTGATGTGAAATTGAATCCACAGAAGCCACCACCTATATCTAAGTCAGCTGTGGTGGATGGCTCTGGACACTCATCAGGGTCGTCAGCATGGGTAACTGCTATGTCTTCTCGACTTCCACCATCACCAATTGTGATATAAACTGGACCACATGGATCCAAAGAGTAGTTATAAACTCGGTTTGACCTCTCGTATGCATGAACCTGCATGTTTTTATGAGATCAAAAAACAGACGTCACTTCAATTAACTGATTGTAAGACTGGTCATGGACCACATATGTCAACCATCAATGTTCATAATATAGTACATTAGATCTCTTCTTGCTAGAAATGGAACTTGCATTCTACAGAAGAAACAATTTCCCTGCTCCAACATTTGATTTTCCTACCACAGATTGTGAAATATTTATAACAGAAGTTCATTGCAGTTACAATATTTTATAGCAACTTGCTGAAAGATGGAATATGACGAATGCTATCTATCCTTGTGCATCCAACTAGTAACTTGCAACTTCATATTACCAACAAGGAAATGTGTAAAGATGAACAAGGCATTTTGTTTCCAAATCATGGCCTTTGTTATGGGTGAAGTCAATATTTTTATGTTCAACTAGAGTTGATTAGGTCTTGCACACACCGACAAAGAGAGAGAAACACTTGCAAAAGTGCAATCACCAAGTATCAAAAAATAATAAGAAAATCATTTAAATGCTGCACAACTGCTATGATATAGAACACTTACATGTCCATTGAATACTATGTCCACACCATGCTCATAGAGCAAGTCCTCCATTTCTACTCTCATACATTCTGCTTCTCTGTATTGTGCCTTGAATGTGCTGTACCAAGGAGGATACCAAACAGCCACCAACCATGGAGTCACATTCCTGTTAACATTATACAGATCTCCTTCCAACCACTTGTATTGATCCGCTGTGAAAGAAAATCTAGAGAATTGTACTATGTGGCAGATAAAAATAATAATAAGAAGAAAAACAATTCCCGTACATGTTAACAAGGAAATGTATTATGTACACAGAAGTGATCAAATGAACTCATAACAGGAATATCATGTCATTTGTGTTGGTGATGACTTTCATGTTAGATTGCATGATTTTTTTATTGAATAGAGCAAATGCTAATGCAAAACCCAGGGGAATAAGAATCAAAAGTAAAAAGAAAATTAATAAATTGCTGGCTTTACATGATTTGTCATAGTAAGTGTAGGGATTTAGTATCACAAAGTGTATCCCTCCTGCATTGAAAGAATAGTACACCGAGGATGATGATCCGCTTTCTTCAGATGGGAACACAAATCGAGAGCTGTAAGAAACGAAAATCTGATCTTCAGCCTGTGGTTCTATCTCATGCTTCCCTCCAACCAACATAGTTGGAACATTAGCTACTAGAGGTTGCATAAACCTGCTTTCAGAAATGCATAGTTCAGTGAGCTAACCTTTACATGCAAAAATAGTTAACATAGCATACAGGGGAAAGATGATACCACTGCACCCATAAGGTAGTTTGGTTACCTAATTTCCAACCAGTGAAGCATTTAAGTTTCTCAAATCAACTGAATCCAAACTAGTGGGGAGGTAAAAAAATGGAAAGTAAACATTAAATTAAGTATGCTCTCAAAAGTTATGTTTGAGCATTAGATAGGTTTGCAAACTGGTAGACAAGTTTGAGCATATAAAAGATTCGAGTTTTGACCTTCCCCAATAATCCCATCGAGGCTGGTATGTTTCATGGATGGGAGATTCATCAAATGAGCAAGGGTAACAATCGGATCCAGTTCCATTAGTGAGATACATGTCAGCATAACTTATACCTCCAACCAAAACAAGAAGATCTGGATGGTTGCTGAGTAAATGACTGAATGTTGTGCTTGTATTGTATGTAAGACCTAGGTCTCCTACCACTGCTACTCGACGAGGGTAATTTGTAGGACTGGAGGGGGGCATAGTCCTAAAATAAAAGACATCACTCATTGCTGATATATAGGGATCTCCACATTGATATTGATATAATGTGCTTGGTTCCAACCCTGTGAAAGACACGGTAGAAAATGCACCTCAATTAAAAGTTTTCATGATTCACCGACCCTAAGCAGACACATACACACCCTTTCCCTACGTTGAACATAAAAGGGACAGATATGGCTTCTAAGTTCATTTTTTAATCTTGCATCAGACTATGGATGGTTAGGCTTCCAAATGCATAGAAAACTTGAACATGACAAGTGAAGTTTTTGGGCAGATGGCAATAATACCTGTCAGACGAACGTGGTGTATGATGCCAGAAGTGTAGTTTTGAAGCCCTTCAAAAGGATAAAGTTGATTGTAAACAAATGAATATCCAACTTCCTCATAACTCATCTGGGACCCTTCAATTCCATATTGTACAACGCTATAAACTGATTCAGGATCCAAAGGTGTTATGTCACCACCAATTTGGGAATCCCCTGCAGCTCAAATTATACAATATCATTAAAAAGTTAACAAAAGAGTAGAATAATACTAAAGCTGGAAGTGCATGTGTCATTACATTGTCAGTTCCATTCAAGTTTCTTCCTCTTAATAGAATTCAACTAGAAGAATCATTTTTTTTCTATTTTGAATCTGCACTAATACATTCCCCTTTCAGATTTAGTATCATAATACCTTTCTGCTATGATATTCAAGACCTTGGTTTCCAGCTAGAATTAAACTGAAAACATTCTATAAACATCTAATCTCCCCACCTTACTTTTTAAAAACAGAGGTTATCCTTCTAATAGCACAAAAAATCCAGCAATTTGAGAAGCAAGACTCTTTCTTTTGCTCTTACAAATTACCCCTTAATTTGATACAATGCCAAAACTCAAGGTCAAGCTAGCTTTTCTATATAGTTAGGCCAAAACTATAACTGTGTGTGCCTCTTTGCAACATTATCTTATTGCTCTCAAATCACTAGGGAACAAAAAAGCAAAATGAATGGCAAAGAAAGAGAGACCTGTAATCCAAGAGA
>Ga0307518_10003704_pt1 | contig 10993 bp, 7 predicted proteins | sample 25_EM_MG_FD_203889 | JGI IMG/M metagenome (GOLD analysis project Ga0307518, IMG submission 203889) | Populus trichocarpa ectomycorrhiza microbial communities from riparian zone in the Pacific Northwest, United States - 25_EM | ecosystem: Host-associated > Plants > Roots > Unclassified | place... | reverse complement strand
TTTTTTGTTCATTTTTTTATTCCTTTGTAATTCTTTTTTGGAAATTTATTCTACACATATTAAGGAAATGGTATTTCATTGTAGCAATTATAACATTATTTTATTTTTTAGCTACGTTAAAAATTAATTTGAGATTTCAAATATTTCTATTAATATATATAATCTTTATTATATTTTATTATATGTAAGCGTCTACTTTATAATTCATGATTATATTTTTTACTTGATGTAAAAAAACACGTTAATAACATTTACACATTAATTATTTATGCATTGAAAAAGAAAATATTTAACCTATAGTTAGATTAGTTGAATAAACATGTTAACATTTTATTTTTTATATTTATTAACACAAATAATTCTCTTATGTGTTTTGATTTATAACTAGAATTAAAAAAAATTAAAATACTTGCATATTTATTTTTTATTTTTCCCAAAAAAATTCGTCAGGGGGCTTTTGTTTCCGATATATATTTTTTTAAAATGAAAAGGATAATTGACGAAGCCATGCGTATTTTATTTGCAGACAGCACTTTCCAAACCAGGAAACTAGCCGTTGGAGATCGATGAGAAAAACGACAATTCAAACCCCTACCACCGTCATTCTAACGTTCGAAAATACACCAAACCCTACCCAAAACTCTCCTAAACGGTACCGTAATTGGCAATCTCAACTTCTTATAAACCACAAATGCATGGCCTCTATCATCTCTCTCTCTCTCTAAACGCTCTCTCTCTCTATAAAAAAACACGAAGAAGAAGAAGAGACAAAGGAAGAAGAAACTCAAAAACTCTCGAGTATCTTCTTCTTCTTCTTGTTTTCTAAACATACTTCACTGATCAGTTTCTTTATTTGGGTTTTCTTTCTTTTGGATTCTAAACTAAAAAAAGAAAGAAAGAAGAGAAACAATGGCAGCTATTAATGGGCATACTCCGGTGGCTGCTCCGGCAGGGACTACCCCATCAAAACAGACTGTCCCATCGGCAAAGACTGTTGATACACAATCCGTGCTTAAACGGTATTATTTTTTTTCTTGTTTTTTCGCTTGATCTGCTCTTCTTATTTGTCAAATGATGTAACATATCACGAATTTTATCTGGATTTATTTCTTTGGTTTTCTTTTCTTGTTTATGAATGTGGTTTGTGATCTAAGATCAGATGATGTTTGTATTTATAATGAATATGGTAGCATTTAAGCTATTGATTTTTATGTAATTGGTTCTTTATCTAAGAGTGATTTTGAATGAATCAATTGGGTTTCTTTAAGTCTGTTATTTGTCTTAATTGGTTATCTGCTTTTCATTAGCTAATTGATTGTGTGATAAGCTTGATTTGAAAACTCGTCTTTTTTGCTATAATTTGCTTGAGGTATTTCACGGTTAAATTTGACTGAACTTTTTTTCAGAATTGGTTGCTCTGTAACCTGATCTGGTTGCTCATTGTCTATTAATCGGCTTGAGAATTTTAAGGGTTTTTTTAACTGATTGTTACCTTTTTTTGTTATGAAATCAGGTTGCAATCTGAACTGATGGCGTTGATGGTAAGAACATCGAAACCTGTCTTGTTGTTGTATCTCTAATGTTTTCAGCAACAAATCAATGATTAAACTTGTTGATCTGAGAGGTTTCCGATAAATTTTATTTTGTAGATGAGTGGAGAATCTGGGATATCTGCCTTCCCTGAAGGGGACAACATATTTTGCTGGAAAGGAACAATCACAGGAAGCAAAGACACTGTTTTTGAAGGAACAGAATACAAACTATCCCTTTCCTTCCCTAATGACTACCCTTTCAAGCCACCAAAGGTCAAGTTTGAAACCAGCTGCTTCCATCCCAATGTGGATGTCTATGGCAACATTTGCTTGGATATTCTTCAGGTAAAATTATTAATTATTTTAGTTAAAACTTCTGATCTAGTGCATTTATTTAACTAATTAAGAATGTTTTCTAAGATGCAAATTGGCTGATCAATGATATTTGATTGTGTGTTCTAGGATAAATGGTCATCTGCCTATGATGTGAGGACAATATTGCTATCAATCCAAAGTCTGCTTGGAGGTGAATCTTGTTTTCCGTTTTCCCCTTCTCTGGTTAATGAAAGTTGGTGATTTAATTGACTATTAACATTGTTTCTCTTTTCATGTTATGTTCAGAGCCAAACATAAGTTCACCTCTAAACACTCAAGCAGCACAACTTTGGAGCAATCAAGAAGGTTTGTTTGTTGTTACTTTGGATGTTTTCCTCTATGATTACTTTGAAGTCTGGATGTGTTGCTTGGAGTCTGGATAACACGTTTACTATGATGGTGTATGTATTGCTTGGAGTATGGATAAACATATTTACATACTTTTGGTACCTTGTGTCTGTTGCAGAATACAGGAAAATGGTGGAGAAGTTGTACAAGCCTCCAAGTGCTGCATAGAAGGAAGAGAAGGGGTCCAAAATGAGTTGGTTACTTTACTGTTTGATGGGTGTGGTGTGGTGTGGTGTGACTGACTTCAATGGATTAATGAATTAATGAATTCTCAAATTTGTTTTTCCTTTCCTCTTTGCAAAGTGTGTAATCCGTGGGACATACATGGTTCAGCATCCCTGCTCTCCTACTGCATTTTGTGAAATTAGATAAGTGCTGTGACGGGGTGGTTTTGAGACGATCTTACTGGATAATTTTTTTTTTCTATAAGCAATGAAAATCCATAATGTTTCCCCCTTCAATAAAAAAAAAAGTTTTTTTTCCTTATTTTACAACAAAAAATCGAAGAAACTACGCATTTTTAATCTGAAATATAGAAGGAAAAAAAAGGAAAGAAAATCCATAATGCTTCCTTCCCTTCAATATAAAAAAAAAATAGTTTTTTTTCTTATTTTACAACAAAAAATTAAAGAAACTACTAATAGCTGTCGCTTCCATTATCAAGATGATATTGGTAATGGTCATTGCTATGATAGTTGAAAAAAAAAAATGACAAAAACAACAGTCTCGCACCAGGGCAGTGCGCAGAAATGAGGAAAGACCAGAAACAGGAGGAAGTGAAGACAAAACACGACATGGATTTTTATTATGTCTTCTGGTAATATTATGCTTTTGCAACAATGTCATGAACATTCTTACCACAAGGAGCTCGAGAAAGAAAGAAAAAAAAGTTCTATTTGAACCAAAATTTTAGTTAGCGTACCACTATTTAAATACAAACTAAAAATAACAGATCCAAAGTTGCGCTTTCCTCTCCATTTACGTTGTGACAGGCTATTACTGCTTCGATGATGTGAGCTGCCTCAAGTTGTACTTGGACAACTCCTTGTACTTTTCAATAACCCCGATCAAGCACACAGTCTGAGAAAATTACAAAGCAAAGTAATCAAGTTAATCGGGCAAAAAATAAATTAGCACCATAGTGCGAACATCTCATCAAGGCAGTCAAACTCTGATTTTTTTCTCCCCACGGGTACTGATTAAACAGGTACTGATTAAACAAATAATAGATTATACACGAAACAAGTAATTCTAGTGCTTTGCGGTAAAGAATACATCACAAGTGTAAGAGGCTGAACAAACTTGAAACATGTAGAGTCTTAAGAAATAAACAGACTGGCCAATTAATTTGACCAGATGCATGATCACTCATAGGCATCAGGAGATGTAATGAGATGTAATGGTTATAAAAGTTCTTCAATATTGTTGCCGATAGAGAGCCTAAGAGCATCTTCTAAAACATATAACCAACAAACACGATTCTAACTTCAAAATATCGCAAAACTTGGTTTTGTAACAAATGAGCAGTTTCTGCAAAAGATAAGTCATGGCAGGGAAGAGAACAGATTCTTACCTTGACAATTTCAACTACAATTGTCTTGTCAGGATTGCCAAGATCAACTTTATGAGGTCCAGGAACAGATTTTGCCACTGAATTTATAATTTTCATCCTGTCAATGCCAGAATTTGCACGGGCTTCATACATTACTGCAAACTGCACAGAAGGAGTAAGTGGTCAAATTGTAGTTTGTGTTGCAAGTATGAGACGCAACTCTGTTAGTCCTTGTTGACTCAGTTCAATCAGTGAAACTCAGATTTCTTATCTCCTACGATTTCCTATATTCCACCACAATTACGATGTCAGACTACAGGGGTGATTTTAGCAGTGTAGTGGACCTAGTGGTTGCTCAGCTGCCATATGATAAATGAGAATGGCAAGCTATTAAAAGTATTATTCATGTCTGATTAATTGAAGAAACAAAACTTCGTTTTGGATCATTATTTAATTAAATTTGATGGTGTTCAATGCCATCTATTTCCCCATTGCCAATTTCCCTTGGATCCCAACTTATGTAATGCTTGGTCCTTGTCAAAGGGAGCTACCTCAACAGCAACTCCTGAACTAACCGTGTCCTGCAGGTCTGAGAATTTCACAGAATAAATGGAATTTTATTTAAGGTCACTTCAAAAGTGGTGCTAGAGCTAGCTTATTAACACAAAAGTGACGCATGAAATCAATGTATTCAACATGGAATTCTAAGAACTTTGATGAAGCAAGGAACAAATTCTTGAATATACAGATTTAGTTTTACCCCTTAATCCAAATGAGCATTGTTTCCCTTTTCACGGTACATCTAACATGATTTTTCAGTGCAGAAAGCAGTTCTTACTGTTGGGAAATTAAGCAGGATTATCATCAGCAAGTCCTATTCAAAGGGTTCTAAAGGTCAAACAGTGTTTTTTGTAGGACTTAGTTTTATATTTTAAGTTTTAGAACTATTAGTTTAGGAAGAGGAAAAAAAAGAATCACAAAATACTATATCTAGGCTACCTCTTGGCTTGATTTAGACTATGAATCAAACCTCCACTAAAAATCAAACCATACAATGAAGTTGGACCAAGACTAATGCTACATTGTTAGCATATTTGAAGACTCAACTCTTCCCAAGAGTGTGCCCTCTGTATTCCAAGTTGTCAAGCATTGCTGAATTGGATGGTGAATTTTATTCATCACAAAGAAATTAGTTGAAATTGTGAATATGCTACTCAAACACTTCTTCTACTATTTGTTTTATAATTCTCACTTATGGAGCACCAGAGAAGTAGTGCCAGTTTACTTTTGAGGTAAGTATTAATGAATAGATAATTCTAGGTACCTTCAGTGGATCCTGAGTATCCACAGGAAAATATTTTTCAACAACTGGCGCAATCGCTCTTGAGATTTCCTCTTCTGAAGCATAGCATGCAACTTCAATTGGTAGCATTCTTATGATGAACCTATAAATGAACAGATAGTACAACTTTAGCATTCTGAAATGACATGTCATTTTTTTAAGATGTAAAAGTTCTTGCTTTTTGCATTACATAAAGCCAATTTGGTACATATGCATCAAATGTCACAAACAGGTTGATGCCAAGCATTTTGGATGGGGAAATCCATAAGCAGTGGCCTGAGGCTGAAGTACGGCTCAAAAGGGGAGAATAGTGAGCACTGGTTGGAAGCTATGCCTTTATAAAATTTAACCTAAGAGGTCAGCAATTCATAAACCTGGACATGTGTTTCCTTGTTGACGCAGCAGATGTCATTATATGTTGGACAATATCTTTGGGACAAGGGTCTCCATCTATCTTGCGCATTTGAATAAAGGCAACACCATTACAACCAGAATCAAGGCTGAGAAAGCGCCTCTGTTCAAGCAGAAGAAAAATTCATAATCAGTGTAAGAATATGATGATATAACCAAAAATAGTAGCAACATAGCGGACAGAGACCACCCTTTTTAAGCATGCTCACCATAACAACAGGAATTAGTGAATTCAACAGATAGCAAGCTCAACAAGATAGGAGATCAGTTATCAAAAATGAAAAATGTAGCATATCTGAATAAAATACTCTCAGAATTGCAAGGAGTAAAACTACAGTATCTGCTACAAACATAAGAGCACCCAAGTTCACCATGCCCGATTGCAAGATAAACAGCAATTTATACTGCTGTAAAGTTTGTTCATTGAGTTGCATTTCATTCTACAATAGGCTACGGGGAAGCAAAATGTGTTTCCTGCTATTTCCTACAATTTCCATTTTCCCCATCTGGGCCTAGAAGAAACAAAACAGGTAAGCTGAGAGGACAAATAAGACAAACAAAAGAAAACAAAAGGAACAAATCATACGAATGTGTCACCCAGTATACTTTCTGAAAGTAAAATCAGGATACAGATTATGTGTTTCCATTCTAGGGTGAAGGGGAGGTAATTTCGTTAGATGGTACAGTGCACTGCTTGTATGTCTTTTATCTTCATTTCAAGCCAAATCATTGTACTTTCAGTACAAGCAAAACATCCCTATTGAGTACCTACCAGCACATCTTAACAGCATTGCAATGTGGTGGCCCTGGTGGGTCTGAAGTTAGTGAGCAAAATGAGAAGGTAAATAATCTATAGAGATACCAAATAGTGGAGAGGGAGATAGAGAGCTAAGTACAAATACAGGGAAGAAAAGGAAAATTGAGCTCAACAAAAGAACACAGGCAAAAGCTATAGAAATTAGGCCACCAGTTCAATTTCTCTGATCAACTCATTTAAAAAATTATTTATTTTTCAATGGAACACGGGCAAAACATTGCTCACCTTGTTCTTATCTCCAAGTTCTTTGAGTTCATCCTCAATAAGCCTATCAATGGATTTCTCCTCCACTTTTTCTTGGACAACAGTCTTTGGGGCACATGTTTCTGTGCATTTCTTCTTTGCTGGTGGCCCCTCTGCTTCATTTGCTTGTTTTTCATCATTTTTACAACCCTCTTCTTGATTAGTCTTCTCTTCTGTTTGATTTTCACTGTTTTCATTTTCTACAGTAGGTGATCCTACCTTTTTGTCTGTAGGATTATCATTCATGGCATCATTGCCTTCAGGGGCTTCTGATTTGTTCTCATCTTCCCCATCTTCTTCATCATCATCCTCTTCGCCATCTCCTTCATCGTCAGAATATGAGAACTTGATCTTTTTATTTGTAGGTTTATCAGGGAAATCTGCAAGCTTCACACTAGTATCCTTCCCATAAGCTAGCTCTTCATAAAACTGCAAGAAAAAAGTGCAAATACCAGCAGCTCAATGAAAGAGTACATAATTTGACCTCGTAAATCAAGGGAAAGGTGCATTCACCACATCTAAAGGCACTCTAAATTATCGAATCTAGTGAATGCATTTCTCAGACATTATGATAACAGAAAGAGCAAACCAAAAAACAAAAATCCCACCCATGACAAGCAGAATTCTTGTAGGAGGAATTTTTTAAGATACTATAAATTTTTTCTTCGGTCCAAAGTTGTTGGAGTAGTCCTCCCTGTCCGTAAGGACTAGCCATAATGAATTTTACCTGGCATAAGAACTCAAAGCCATGATTTAAAAGGGTAGCCATTAATGAATTCTACTTAGAGCATAAAAACAAATCTTTCTCCCATAGCCACCCATTTCACCGCACCTATATTTTCACAGCTATATGACTCGATTTTCCATATCTCCTGCTTGAATTTTGCAACAAAAAATGAAAAGAAGAAGTAAATAAGAGAAAGGAGCATACAGAATCAATAACGTTAATAGCCTCACGAGAGGCTTGGCGCTCCCTACCCCCATCACAAGTGATAAAGAAGCCTTGAACTCCTGGGTGTAACGGGTAGGAACCTTTCTTCCTCACTGGTTTCTGCAGTACAGAAACACATACAAAATACAATCAAAAGAAAGAAAAACAAATTACATATATATGAACAATTACATAGAGAGGAAGTAAAAGATGTATACATTGTGAGGGAGATAGTGTTGCTTTCTCTTCTTGCTGTTGGTAGTAGCACTAGCTCTGGACTTCGGCTTGTTCTCCGTTGCCATTATTTGCTTAAGCTGTGCTCGATGAGGGTTTCTACTTTCTAGTTCTATTTCGTCGGACACCAAGAAGACGAGAAACACTTGGAGTTGGGCTTAGATAGATTTCTTTGACTTCGGAGTTAGGCCCAAACCCACCTTGCCTCTTTGTGGCCCAAAATTGGGTCAGGACTCAGGATTACATTATTGATTCAGAACTGCAATTTAACACCTTAACAAGCACACCATCTAAATTCATAGCAAGAAATGGTGAGAATGACTCGCAACAAAACAGAAACGTCTCTGTGATATAATAAAATCTGCTACTGGTTCCAAGCTGAGTTCAAGAAGAAGACATTTAAAAGTATGAAACTGAAACTAAAATAAGAGCGAGCAAAGGTGTCAACTGACCTGTTGACTCTGAATCCCTAACGCGTACAGGGAAGAAGAAGGAGGAGGAGAAACCAGAGGGGCAGGGAAAACGTGGAAGGAAGATGAAGAAAAAACCCCAGAGGGGAAAGAGGAAAAAAAATTTTGGACCATTTCTCGATTTGTGCGTGTCATCCTTGCGCAGGGGCCATGCTAATCTTCTCTGTATTGTTCCAATTTTATCGGATGTCTCCTAAGAGACAACAAGTTTTTGCTTGCCTACGTTGATAAAAGCCTTTCGTCCATGTAACTAGTCGCTGTGGGATGTTGTTCGATCCCAACTAATGAACGTCACTCTCTTGGTTTATACACGTCATCCTCCTCACTTATGATCCAAGAAATAAGGCTATGCCGATAGGAAGGACCCCAGAAAGAGACCCAATCGAACAAAAACAGAAGGGAGGAAAACTCAGAACAGACAAGTGTCCTTCAAGCAGGACAACATGATACATTAGGAAACATGAAGTTCCAATCATCAGACATAGAAGCTCTAGAAATACTATTCATTTCCTCGATTCCACCTTCACATATTGAATTATCAGGAGAGGTTCCATCCCGACCCGACCCTAATCGATCCTTTGAACCCCACTCTCCCTTTTCCACCCCTTCTTTTTTTTCTCTCTCTCTTGGAGCTCTGATTTTGGAAGTTTTAGGGTTCATCAATTGTGTTAGATTTGGAGGGTTGTTAACCGATTATAATCCAGGTTGCTCTGCTTTGGTATTATAATGTTTGTACCATTTCCAGTCCCTTCTTCTAACTTAACGAGATCAATTAATTTCCCACATGTATTTCTGTGTTTTATGTTCCGAGTGTGGATGAATGTTTGAACTTTATACATAAAAAAATATTAACAACACATCCATTAAAGTCCTTTCTTCTTCTTCTAGAAGTTCCCGATCCTGCTTCTTTGTTCTTGTCGTGCGCCAGCACATCCATTTTAGCTATGTCCTAAAGTCATATCTATGCTTGTCTTTCTCATTTATAAAAAGATGGCGTGAATGAGCGATTGTGATGGAGAAGCTCTGCCCTTGGACTGAATGGTGCACGTGTCTCTTTACTTCCTTCATGGCGTGCAAGTTTATGGGCTTCCTTCAGATACTGGCTCTGCAATTCTTGCAGATTGGATAACTACATGATAATTAGAGATAATTCTCTTATGAACACAAAGAGGGCATTTAGACACATCATACCATATTGTAAGCTTTGCTGAGTAATGTAGAAGAATTTGCAGGGCCTAGGCTCGATTGACGAACCAGTCATCAATAAAGATTTGTATGTATTTTTTCCCTACTATTAACGCTGTCTGATTCCATTCTATGCCCACGACAGACTACAGGAATATTGACAGCTATCCGCTTCTTTAGCATTATTTTTCCAACATATCTAGCCATAATGTCCTATAAGCATCAAGAACAAGGTGAAAAAAGAAAAGGGAACAGAAGCTAGAAATCACCGGTAGGATGGTTATAGAAAGCCAAAATTACACTTTATTCACCATTGAACACTTCGATATAAACAAGGACGACACCAAGATTTTCAGCTATTAACATAAGAAGACACGGAATTCTTGGTTACAAATAGATAGATGCTAGCCAGCCAAGATAAACATACAGGCATCGTATTCAACCAGATATTTCAATAGCTTTCTTGACATCAGGTTTCTTGACTTCCTCCTTCGGCACAGTAACAGTAAGCACCCCATTCTCCAAACCAGCCTTGACTTGATCTATCTTGGCATTCTCAGGCAGCTTGAACCTTCTCAAGAACTTGCCACTGCTACGTTCAACACGATGCCATGTATCATTCTTGTCTTCCTTCTCCACGTTCCTCTCCCCGCTAATTTGAAGCACCCTGTCATCTTCAATCTCGACTTTCACTTCCTCCTTTTTAAGCCCCGGGAGATCAGCTTTGAAGACATGGGCTTCTGGGGTCTCTTTCCAGTCAATGCGAGTGTTAACGAAAGCTGAATTCTCACGAGAGATGAGGGAAGAAGAAGGGAAAGGGAAGTCCTTGAATGGATCGAAAGAAGAGAAAGGGTCGAAGATGATGTCTCGTGATCGGTTGTTGAAGAAGCTTGGAATCATTGCCATGATCGATATGTGTTATTTGCTTTGCTGGTTGGTCGTTTGCTGAAGAATAATCGTTGTGAATTGCTGGTGATCGGTCTTGATGGGGAGGGGGAATTTATAGGAAGCGGGAGACAAATCCAGGGCAATCGCGATGGTGCGATTCACGAACTTTCTGGCACGCTCCAGAATAATTGAGGCCTAGAATTTTTTGAAGGCCTAACTTGGGCAACAACTTACAGGTTAATAAGGCCCATGAATCTTGGGCTTCAACTCTTTGCAAGCATCAAGGGCTGCTATATTCTTTTTTAGAGCTTTTAGTAGACTTGTTAAGAGTTATTTAATGCTTTAATAATTGATTAAATGTCAATTACAATCAATCTTTAGTTTTATTCAAAATTTACCATAAATACTTATAAAATATCACAATAAAAAATACCATTTATTTAATTAAATATCCTTAAAACATTTTTTATTTTTATTTTTTAACACAAATCAACAATAAATAAAGTTTAATAAATATACGAACGGGTAAATTATAAAAAAAATTATTAACGCCAATTAAAGACTAGAGTGAAAAGTTGATATTTCTGGTAAGAATTAAAAAATAAATATAAATACAAATATTTTAAGCATATATCCTTTTCATTTTACATGTGTATATTTAATTT
>Ga0307518_10003702_pt1 | contig 10999 bp, 5 predicted proteins | sample 25_EM_MG_FD_203889 | JGI IMG/M metagenome (GOLD analysis project Ga0307518, IMG submission 203889) | Populus trichocarpa ectomycorrhiza microbial communities from riparian zone in the Pacific Northwest, United States - 25_EM | ecosystem: Host-associated > Plants > Roots > Unclassified | place... | reverse complement strand
AAGAAGAAAATGAAGTTGCCGTTATTACATGTTCAGCTTTCCTTCTCCTTGCTTCGGACCATCATCAAAATCATTATATGACAAATCCCTGCAACATTATTGTTTACATATCAAGATTTTATTGAGGAAATCTACAAAAGGGAAAACAACCCATCTGAGCAAAGAGCACAAAGCCATAACATACGCCTTGTCTTTAATGGTATCAGGAACCCAGGAAGGTACTGTGCCATTAAGCATATTTCCTGTAAGAAACCTAAACAAAACAAACCACTATGAAAACCATCCCATGTACTTTTTAACAGAGTGGCAGAACGAACTTATTATAAGACATCGAGTTCAAGGAATCTCTTTTGCATACATCTTACTTAAAGTCTGGTTTTTCATGGAATCTGGTATTCCACCAGTTAAGTTGTTAAAGCTCAAGTCTCTGCAGGATCAATAAAATGAAAGCAAACGTTATCAACACTTCCTATGCATGGTAAATTATTGCATAGTTGATTCTGTAAACACATAATCAAAATCATCTACGCTTCCCATGCATGGCCTAAAAGCCCTAAACAATGAGCATTTATAGAGCTGATGAAACAAAATAGCCATGACAGAACTACAAATCTTTTACATAAGAGGAAATGAAACTTACAGGTATGTTAACCTTGACCAACCACCAATGTAGGGGGGGATTTCACCACTTATTGAGCAATTCCTTATCATCCTACACAAATCATTGAAGAAGTTGGTGTTTGGATTTATCCAATGCATACATATCGTTAAGAGTCACGTACATAAATATTGAGAATATCATAGTACAATTATTTTGAGACAAAAGAATAAAAAAAAATATAAAACACAACATTGTGACTTCAAACCTGAATCCCAGATACAACTAGTCTTCACAGCATGTAATAGCTCATAAAAAAAAAAAACTCAAGATCAAATAAAGAAAAATAAGCCTAAAAAAATATTTATGTAAAAGATCGGTCATAATCCAAATTCTACAACAATAACGCTCCCAGACAAATATAATTCTAAGTGTATTATTTAATTTGAATTTATATTGTTGCTATCTAATTTTTTACTTAAAACTTTTTTTTAAAAAAATAAAAAAATAATAAAAACTTAAAAAAATATATTCTTAGTATATATACATTGTTTTTAGCATTTTTAATGTTGTCTTAAAATAATTTAAATTTTTAAAGGTTTCTTGTATATGTTTGATTTTTAAAGTGTTATTTTTTAAATAATTAATTTTTTTTATTGAGGGATATAACTTGTTTTTTTAAAAAATATTTAAATCAAAAAATCAAAATTAAAAAATAAAAAAGAAATTGAGGAACAATTGAGACCGAACAATATTCTATTTATAAATAAGAGTCACTCAACACTCAATAGGGGCAATTTTGAAAAACAATAAATTAAGAAACCACAAAAAAATAATCCTAATCCGCTCCCCTCCTCCAGCTGCCGCTCTCCATGTCCAAGCCACAGCCGTCCCCATCTTCTTCTCCCTCACCAAACCTTCCCTCCTGAACTAGCCGCCAGCTCGCCAAGACCAAAAGAGGGCAGAGCCGTTCACCCTGACTCTCCCCTCTCGCTGGTTGTTTCAACTTCTCCTTCTCCTTCTCCACCGCCGACCGAACCAGGTCTCCCCTCCCTCTCACGGAACCCAAGCCCATTCTTCCCCCGGCCACAAAATCAACCTTCCAGCTTCCCAACCACAACCACAAAGGCCGCCCACTGCACTTCCTCATCTTCCCTTCCCGATCTCTGACAGCTGACCCAACAGCCCCATCACCGGCCTTCACAGACCATCCTCCACAGGCCCGAACCAGGCCCTCCAGATCCACCGATAGTACCACCCCTCTGCTCTTTCAGCCGCCCCCATCTCTGCTAAACCGAGACCCAGCTCTCTCTCCTTACTCAGCCACCTCTGCCTCTCTGTAATTCGACCACAGATGCCATTCCAGATTAACCCCCTGTTTCCTGGTTTTTCTCGGCCGCTTCCAGCACTGTTCCTGAGTCTATTTTGTAACTTGTAGATTTCGAAATGTGTATTTAAATTATTGTAAGCAATTTTAATTTTTGTTACGTTGGAAACTTGAAACTGGGAGTGGGTGAGTAAACATGGAATGTGTGGTTGGGAGTGTGTGTTTGTGGGTATTTTCTTTTATGTTTTTTGAATGTTAAAAAACAAAAAGAATTAATTTTTTTTTTTTTAATTTGCATATGATAAAATCGTATCTATTTCACATGAAATTTCACGAATATATTTTGGTATGTATTTTGGGGTTTAATAACTAGTTTTATTATTTAAAGCCTTGATAATTATTTATGTGATTTTGGAGTGTGAGCTTTAAAGAAAAGCAAAGGAAGGAAAAACTCACAGGTATCTTATTCCCTTCATGCTTGCATTTTTTGGGAAAGGAGAACCGGCGCTATTTACATCACTAACATACCTGGAAGAAAAACCATCCAGAATAAAACATGCATTTATTTCAACCCGGTTAAAATTATAGAGCACTTACAAGTATCCGAGATATGGCATGTTAAGAAGAAGTTCAAGAGGAAGCTCTCCTTCAAAATCATTCCCGGAGAGGGACCTGTCATCAGTACACAAAAACACCAATTATTGAATGATATTCTTCGATCATCGACAGTTTCTCAATCAAATAATATTACAGAAAGTACAAGTAATTTCTTACAGGTAATAGAGCCCAGTCCAATTCGCAATGAACCTTGGTACTTGACCGGTCAAACGGTTCCCAGCTACGCTACTGCAGCCATAGTTAGTTGCTTTTCCTTGGAACAATAATTAAACAGATTGTTGGTTGAAATAACATGATGAGTTGCACTTACAAAAACTGCAATCCCCTAAAGTTGGCATAATTTCCAGAAGCAAAGTTGGCGTAATTTCCCGGCAGTTCTCCACTCAAATTGTTGGAGCTCAAGTCTCTACAACAACAAATCAAAAGGATTGTAATCCACCCTTTTTCTATTTTATTTCTCCTCTTACTATCTTCCGTGGTTTTACAAGGTGGTATGATATTATTATTCTTCTTTTTGAAACTTACAAAACATTTAGAGATCTCAATCTTCCAAGTTCTGGTGGAAGCTGACCAGTGAGTTCATTGAAGCCCAAGAACCTAATTAAATAAGAGATAAAAACCAAACCAAACTGACTTAACAAGTTAAAAGGAAATTCAAGGAGAATGAAAGAGCGAGTTTCTATACATCACTTGGAGATTAGAGAGGTTGCCCAATTCTTTAGGGATTTGACCTGATAACATATTATGCGACAAACTCCTGAAAACACCCACAAGAATAAGAACACAAAACTTGCATTGATTAGCAATAGAAAAAGAATTTAATTCACATTATATGATACTGAAAAAATTGTGATTGAAAAAACTGTGATTGGATGATACATACAGATATTCGAGGGACGACAAATTCTCCAAAGATAAAGGTATGGAGCCATTGAGGAAGTTTCGCGAGAGACGGCTATGCATATGTATTACCATATAAGTTCATTATTACTCAAATAAGAACCAATAATTTAAATTTTATGAAGATACACTAAGAGCTGAAATTAGTTATTATATATGATCCAAAAGCTAAGAAGCTCTTTGCTCATAACCATGCAGACAGCCAAACAAGGCTTTTATCCAAATTACATATGAGAAATGAACCAAACAGAACTCAGAAGTTAATTTTTGTTACCATTAACACCTTGACATGAGCATTTATAAGTATCAAGTCCCCAAACGGCTTGCCTTTATTTTCATTTCCAACAAAGCTAATTTTACTTGAAAATGTTTCACCAAAAATACTATTAAAAAATCGTAATTATTACAACTACAAGTTTAATCTATCAATTGTCTCTATTCAGTAACTTCTTCTTATAATTAATGAAGTAAATATGAGTTCTTAACTCAAATTTTCACCATTATAATATAATTATGTAGTCCTCACCACTTTATTCTCCGAATGAAAATGAAATTTTAACTATTGGGTTTTTGGAACTTATCGATGGAATCTAAGTATTTAATGGAATATAATTTAAAAGAAGTGATTTTAGGAAAAAAAATGTTAGATTTGTGTGTGTGTGTGTGTATATATTTTGACAATGCATGCTGAGACTATAATTTCACAGAAGTTATTAATTGTATGCTTTTTTTCTTACCATTATATATTATTTAAAAAAAAAACAGCAATGGTATAAAATCAACCCCAAATATCCAAGATGTTCTCCTATAATTCATATAATGGATAGTTTTGGTTAGTGCCATTTGTTTTTCTTTTTTTAAAAAAAATTGATGATGGATAGTTTGCTTTTAACTATATTAGAAATAATAAATTTAGTTTTGAAGCATGAAATCTAAATACTTGATTAGAAAGAAAATGAGAATCTTTAAAAATTGGACATGAAATGTTTATGAATAAAAGTCAATATTAATAAAATACATATAAACACCCACATGAATAAGAGCACAAAACTTGCATCAGCAATGGAAAAAAAATTTATTTGACACTGAAGATGATACTTACGTACATTAACTATATGATACTGAAGAGACTGTGATTGCATGATACTTACAGATATTCGAGGGACGACAAATTCCCCAAGGATGGAGGCATGGAGCCATTGAGAAAGTTTGTGGAGAGATCGCTATGCATATGGGAAGTGGGAAGCCATTCACGGTAAATTAATGGAAATATAACAAAAAATTATAAACATTAAATGATGAATTAATACAGATTTCTTTACCAACTCCCTTGTTTCTAGAGGACACTTTTTGTTTTTTTCCCGAACACACATCTAAATTATACTTGTAATATACTTTTTCCTCTTTAATGAAACAATAGAAAAAAAAAATACTCATATTTAATTTAACATATCTACATATATTAATATTAATGAATCAATACAAATTTCTTTGCCAGCTCCCTTGTTTCTAGAGGGCACTTATTTTTTTTATTTTATTTTACTTTTTCAAACACACATCTAAATTATACTTGTAATATATTTTTACTCTTTAATGAAAATAAAAATAAAAATTATACTCATATTTAATTTAACATATCTACATATATGTTAAATTAAAGATTAAAATATTATAAAATTATTTGAGATAATTAATTTGAGATGAAAAGATACATACATACATACATACATGATTTTTTAATTAACAATTGAAATTAATTATTTTAAATAAATACTTTAATTTAATAAATTTATTAATTAATGATCAACATCTAATGTATTTTTTTATGCAATACGACCTTGGATTGCATCGAATACACCCATGGATCACAATTTTGAATAAAGAATATTTTTGGACAAATCACTGCAACAAAATAAACTGCAGTAGTAGTATATGACCATGGTACTTACAGATGGTAGAGTGAAGACAAGTTCTCCATGGTGAGAGGGATGCTACCATAAAGTTGATTGTAGGACAAATCACTGTTATGGTAACAGGATTGTTATCAATTAGTTGAGGTCAGCATAATTTTCGAATTATTATCATCACATGTCATATGTTACTCACATTTTTTCTAGGAAAACGAGACTAGTCAAGGCTTCAGCGTGGATTCGTCCGGTTAATTCGCGGTTTGAGAGTTCTCTACCACCCGAAAATGGCGTCAACATAGAAACCAGTGAGTTTTAAAGAGGACGCATCCCCTTACAAAAATAAAAGAGAATTGGATGAAGTTGATGAGGAACTTACAGGCTGGTGACGTGACAAACTGTGTTGCTCTCATAAGTGCAATTGCATTTGATGCCTTGAAGATCAGAGGAACAAAACGAGCTTAGTGGCGATAACTCCCCTAACGTGGCCATCAAGGATTGCAAAGCCCTTCCTGCCAAACGTTTTAAACAAAGAAACACATATTTTGTTTAGCAAAATCCAAACAGGTAGCGCATACATTCATGATCAAAACCATATATTTTTAGCATAGTATATATCACCACAACCAGGCCTAGCTACCTCTAGCTAGCTAGCTTCGAATCCGAACTAAGAGAAAAAAAAACGTGTACTAATTTTATGGATGTGCTAATATTAAAAAACAGCTTCCCAAGTTGAGCAGAGCCTCACACCCAACATTCCATTCTTCTTCGAAGCTATGTTTAAGCATAAGGCTTTTCATTGTCTGGGTCACAAAGATTAATACCCTTCCTTCCAGCTCAAGTGTTCTCTCTTCTTTCTCTTGTTAGCTTGGATCAGTTTCTTGCAAACATGAGTGAGTTTATAGTCTAAACAGTTAATTGAGTTTATATTCTTGAAAACAAATTCTCTTCCTTCTTTTGTATATAGTAGGAAAAGGATACATATGCAGATGCAAAAGTATATCGTGTGTACCTTCTCCTTCAGGCAACAGCGGGCTGTCAGAGGAATTTGTTGATTGACAAACTACATAGCCAAATTGACAAAGAAGAAGAACGGCAAGAGAGGAAACAAGCTTAAGAAAGAGCTTATTAAGATAAAGCTTAGCCATTACTTTAGCTTGCAATGCGCTTCCCTTAAGACATCCATTCTTTATAAAGATATTGTTTTACCGTTCAAACTGTTATTAACTCTGAATCAATTACCTCACATTACCATATTGTCCAAATATCAAAATACCTGAGAAAAGTAACTTGCAATATTATGTATGGAGGCCTAACAATTTTGGTTTAAGTAAATTGCAAAATGATCCAAAGCAGCATTTTTTTAAATTGTGACAAACAACGGTGTAAAATTTGCATAGTTGAATTCAATTCAATGTCTAAGATTTGAATTCATTCATGCATAATGAACTGTAATTATTCGAATATAATATATAATTATTAATTATTAATTTGAATTGAAGAGAAAATCTAATTTGTGACTCAAATGTACGGTACAAAATTTTACAAACATGATGGCCATTGATGGATTTTGAGCAAAAGCTCTGATAACACTTACTCAGATTTACAAGCAACATTGATGGAAAGGAAAAAAAATGCTGACCTTTCATTATAAAAACAAATACAACAATGATGCAAAAATGAATTTGAAACTATATTGTTGTTTACAAGCAACATTGATGGAAAGGAAAAAAAATGCTGACCTTTCATTATAAAAACAAATACAACAATTATGCAAAAATGAATTTGAAACTATATTGTTGTTTACAAGCAACATTGATGGACATCTTGCTGTCAAAAATTAAATAGTGATCTGGATAAGTGAACCTAATGTAAATTTAGATTAGATGTTTGTTTAGTTTAACTGCAAGTAAAACATGTAATAGTAATCTGGATACTAAACCTAAGATTTCACTTTAAGGATTTATTGCTCATTAGTCTTTCAAAATTCTAACAACACCACCTTAATTAATTCCATTACATATCAATATTATCCAAAAATAAAAACCTTAAATGTATTTATTAACCATTTATCCTTAAATGTATTTATTAACCATTTAAAACAAATTTCTAACCATGTCTCACATGAATGAAACCAGTATATAAAAACATGAAGATTCGTAGAGAATTAATTATTTAGCTTTGAACTTTTCTTAGTAAAATATTATTGGATTTACTCGACTATATAGTGAATACAAAATCTTTAACTATTTAGCCTTTAATGTAATCAAAGACTATAGTACTCATATAGTTTTCTATCTAAATATATATTTCATTTGGTTTTCACAATTTTGTTTATTTTGGTCTTGAACAACTTCAGGATTCATGAGTACTTTTGATAATTAAATATTTTTAAAATTCTCAAAGAAATGATCATATTTCTCACTTAAATAAGTGATCTTTCATTAAGATTATTCTATTATATTCAACTTGGTATTTCAATCAAATGAAAATCTTTGGGATTGTTCCATGTAAACCTCTTTGACAATGTCACCATTCAAAAAAGCTAATTTTATAATCATTTTGTCGCACGTGTGCGGCGTTGCGACGATCATCCACCCTTCAAGGAAAATAAAATGTCTATCTATGTGGCAAATATGAAGAGATAAGGAATTCTGGTCTCTTATCAGTAAAATATAGACTGAGAGTCGCCACCTAGTATTCTGGTCACTAGGAACCCTAACTGGTCTCAGAGATCGGGTACGGAGACTGGTTGCGTAAAGAGAAGGTATTAGCACCCCAACTACGCCCTACCCAAGGTAAGCTGCTTTGTTTTATTTGTCTGATTAAAATCTAAGGTTTTGTTGCGTTTTCTAGTCTTTGGTCCTGTTTGTCTAAATTTCAAGAAAAGCCCTCCTTAATAAGGAGATTCTTATCTTAATAGGGTAAAACATAACTGTTCTAGCATTCGAAAAAAAAAAGAATTTAATATCCGGAAGACGTATTATGTGTAATGTCATACCTCGGATACTAAAAGATAAACAAAATAAAATTTTTGTTGTTTTTGAAATTTTGGTCAATGTTCTCTTGACTTCAATAAACTGGTTATTAAAGACAAAATGCATGCTAAAACATTTTTTGCTGGTGTACGACAAACACTATGATTTTTTTAGTTTTGAGACAATTGGCCGTATGCACAAAAACATTTTTTTTTCAATTGTTTTTTGTATTTTTGGAAGTTTTGACGAAAACCGAGTATTTTAATACTGGATTCCTATTTTTTCAAAATGACAAAAAACAGACTGAGATTAAACAAAACAGCGTAAAATAATACACGCGGGGAAATCACAAATATTGAAAAATATTTGTTCTTTAAATTTTTTTGAAATGGGCCGGACCCGGCCCAGATCAGTGGGCTGGGCCTGACTCGACCCAAAAACCAAATGGGCTGGTTACTGTGCACAAACATAGTAACCAGCCTCCTCACCATTTGCTACAGAACGTGAATTATTCACGTTCTGCATGCAAATGCAGGGAGGGGCTGAGCAAGAGGAAACAAAACGGGGCAGCAGGAGGTTACCTGGGGTGGCGTCGAGGCGGTGCTGCTGGCGGCGGCGGTGCTGTTGTTGCATGGTTACCGGCGTCGACTGCGGTGGCCGGTGAAGCTTCTCCTTCCTCTTCCTCTCCCTCCTTTGTTTTTTTTCTTTTTCTTTCCCTTTTACTCCTTTTTCCTCTCTCAGTTCTCTTCTTTCTTGTGTTCTCTCGTCTCTCTCTTTTTCTCCCTTTGTTCTGCTCCCACTTGTGCCCCCTCTCTTTGTCTTTTTTTCCTTTTTTTTCCCCTCGTCTCCCCTGTATTTATAGGTGAAAAACAAGGGAGAGAGAGAGAGACCGGGGCGGCCACTGTGCTGCCGCCCCAAACCGCCCAAGGGGTACGTCCCCTCCATTCTTCCACCACGTGGCAAGCAAGTGGGTTGTGTCGGCGTCTTTTTGAGCCCTCGGGGGAAGAGAATGCGGTGAGAAATAAGGGAGAAAAGTCTTCTTCTTCCCTTGTTCTCTGTGCGTCCAATGGAAGAAGAAGACATATGGTGCCGTTCAAAACGACATCGTTTTTGCTTCTTCTCTTCTTTTTTTTAATGAACAGTGTATGAAACGGCGCCGTTTCATTTAAAAGGAAAATGCGGCAAAAACGTGTCAGAGTTCACATTGGTCCTCAATTTGTGATTTGTTCAATCGAGTCCTAAATTGCAATTTTGATTTAAAAATCAATGCAATTGCATCCCTACCAAAAATTAAACAGCGGCCTTGAAGTTGGCTGCCTTTTTCAGTTTGGTCCTTGGTCTTGAATTAGTGCAATTTGACCCTCAATTGAGCAATAAACTTTTAATTTTTTCAATTTGGCCCCCGATCCGGTTTTAATTACAGCCCCTCTATTTACGCATCTTTTCTAGTTTGGTCCTTGGTTTCGGATTTCTTCAATTAAGTCCCTAATTGGCCATCAAACTTTAATATTTATGCAATCAAGCCCCTGATTTGACCAAATTAACTCTAAAAAATTATAATTCGACCCTAGAACTTTAATTTCTTCCAATTAAAGCCCAAATTAACTCCAAAATCAATTTTTCTTGCAATCAAACCCTCCATAAATTCAATCAAACCTTTAATAAAATTTAATTGAGTCCATAAACATCTGATTTTGAACTTTTCTTCCTCAAATTGAATTTCCTTTGTCAACAGGGCTCTCATCAATCAACAAAATACTGTCAAATTTTAATATTTGTATTTTTTGAACCTCCTCAACCAATTTTAACCATTTTTATGGCGTTATGACATCCTCTTTTCCCTGTTATATTTTTTTATAATATTTTTTTTTATTTTTTTGTAATTTTTTTTTAAGAGAAACAAAATGTGAATTGGGGAATAACCCAAAAATAGGTTATGACACATTTGATGTATTTCAAGTTTGTTAATAGTTGCGATGACTATTTTCATAACATAATTTCTTACCCCTATATTTTTTTTTAAATAAAAATATCAAAAATACGTTTTCAACATGTTTTGGCCAACTTTTGGTTATTTTATAATTTTTGATAATTTGTTTTTCATATTTACAAATTTTTCAAAAACAATTAATTAAAAATAAAAAAATCAAACAAAATTCTTTGAATTTTTTTTAAAAGAGAGAGCACATTTTGATTTTTAAAAATTGAATTTCCCAAAAACTAAAAAAAAAAGAGGGAGAATATATTTTGTTTGAAAAAAAAGAAGGGGAATTTCAGGTGACACTAGAAAGTCTCAGAAAATACAAGAAGATTATGGAAGTGTGTGTAATAGATTAGCACCTAAGAGTGAAAAGAACATTTGTTTTACTAGTATAAGGGTGTGGTTGGGAATTCCTCAAAAATTTGAATTTGTTTTATTTAAAATTAGTTTTTTGATATTTTCAGATCGTTTAATTTGATGTGCTGGTGTCAAAATAATTTTAAAAAAATAAAAAAAATATTATTTTGATATATTTATAAGTGAAAAGTACTTTGAACCATAACCGCTATATATTATATTCTCAAACACACCTTAAATAAAGGCCTCACTAAAAGAAAAGGGAGAAATTAGTTAAAAAGAATTAGCATAAAAAAATACTAAAATTCTATCTTAAAAAACAAAAAATGAGAA
>Ga0307518_10003700_pt1 | contig 10999 bp, 6 predicted proteins | sample 25_EM_MG_FD_203889 | JGI IMG/M metagenome (GOLD analysis project Ga0307518, IMG submission 203889) | Populus trichocarpa ectomycorrhiza microbial communities from riparian zone in the Pacific Northwest, United States - 25_EM | ecosystem: Host-associated > Plants > Roots > Unclassified | place... | reverse complement strand
TGAAAGACTTGAATTGTTATTTGTTTGTCAATCATTGAAGAGCATTTTAGCAGTATGGTATGCTTGTGAGACTTGCAATAGTTTGTGAGTATGGTCTGTCTGATGTTTTCTTTGTCATACACAACAGAATTCAGATGTAATGACAGTGGCCTGTTTGATATTGGTTGATGAGCTAAGTGCTTGAAACAAGGGTTGTGTGATTTGGTATGTGTAAGTAAAGATTATTATCAAATGAGGAGGTAATTAGAGGCACTTTAAGATTTTTGGAAAAAGTAACTTGTTTGTCTGATTAGCTAATGCCTGCTTGCTGTTGTATAGATATCAGGTTATTTCTTCGTGTGCAGTCCTTTTAAATTTCATTTTATATTCTTGTTCTGAGTTGATTCTACGTTACATCTTTAGGTAATGCATCGCAATCAGTGACACAAAAATCAGTCACTTCAGAACTTGAAGTTGAAAGCTTTTGTGAGGATCGACGTATTGAAGTGTTGGCTCAAACTAAGCAAACCAAGCCACAACCACTCACTGAGATGCCCGTGAACTTGCATTGTCTTGCTTCAAATGCATTCTTTATGAGGAAAGAATGCTTGAATACTGTGAAGCAGAGTTGCTTGAGATTTGGAAATTTGTCATACCAAAGCACTTCTAATCTTGAATTGAGAAAATTCTTTTGTAGAAGCATTGGCGTTCGATTTTCTTATCCAGAGTGCATCAGGAGCCAGCCTAGTGTTGAGGTTGATGGAAAAGCTGGTAGGGGAAATTTTGGCCCCCCTGCACCTTACATTGCAAACCCTATCAACTTCACTGGGGTAAAAAGACAGAATGATCAGTCTGCTGATTCTGGTTTTTCTTTCAAGTTGCAGAAGTCTACACCTCGCTTCCCAATTTGTAAAGCTGATGCTTATCATCAGAAAAGAAAATCAGAGCACAGAGTTCATATATCTGATAATTTAATCCCTGGCCCACCTTTCTTGGATTCTATTTGCAACACTCAACCACTTTTGTCTTCTACAGGAGGGGATGCTCATTTACAAAGTAGAACCAGATTTGAGACAGGAGCAGAGATCCAAGACCGCCATTCCATGCACTTGGTCCAGAACATGCCTCACGTTTACCTTGCAAAAGATGCATCTTACTGTAGCAATATTCTGGAGCTCAGCATGTTTCAGGAGAGCAAAGATAATGTTGATGCCCTTAATGATAATGGGACTTGCTTGCCTGATGCTGAAATGCAGGAACCAGGAGGAATCACCAGTATCCTGAAAGAATGTGAGGCCTTAAAACCTGTTGAGTATGATGCTGCTGAGAAGATAGCTGAAGGAATTCTGAGTGAGGATAAGATGGATGATTGTAAACTAGTTCTGAAACTTTCTACCACCGGGCCAGTGATTAATTGTCTTGTGGAAACTTCTGATCTATCATTCAAGCCTCAGGTGGCTCAACAATCAGTGCTCGATGCCTTTGCTAATTCCAAAACTTATTCAGACAATGACAAGACTATGAATGCAAATGCAGCAACCAGCAATTGCTTGCCATATGAACCGAATACTGATCAAATCCAGATGAAGCCTACCAACAGTGGTGATGCCATATCTTTTGGAACCAGCAGAAGAATGAGCATTATTCAATCTTTTGGAGATAGTTTAATGAATAACAAGGAGTGCTATCTACCATGTACTTTTGATCCATTAGTCAAGCCGCAATTGACCAAACGATCAACCATTGGCACCTTTTCCAGTTCCATAATTTATTCTGAAAATGACAAGATTGGCAATGCAAGAGCAGCAACCAGCAATTGCTTTCCATGCAAACTGAATATTGATCAATCCCAGTTAGAGCATGGCGACAATGATGATGCAACATCTGTCGAAACCAGCTTTGGAGCGAGCATGATTTCACCTTTTGAAGGCAGTTCTATGGATGATAAGGGCCACTGTCGACCTGGCACTTCTGACCTGTCATTCAAACCTCAAATGGCTCAACAATCAGCGGTTGGTGCCTTCGACAATATTAAAACTCGTTCCGGAAATGAAAAGATTGGAAATTGTTTGTCATCTGAACTGAACACTCACAAAGTCTTGATTCAGCCTTGCAACAGTGATAATGCCACATCTGTTGAGACCAGCAGAAGAGTGAGCATGATTTCATCTTCTGAAGGCAGTTCTATGAATAATGAGCGCAATATACCAGGTACATCTGATCAACCATTCAAGTCAAAAGTATCTCAACAACCAGCTGAGAGCACATTCACCTATTCTAATTCTCTGCACATGAAGTTTCCCAAAGATTTTAATCTTCCTTCTAAAATGGATTTGATAAGAAAATTTAGTAGATTTGGTAGAGTGGATCCTTTGAAAACCAAAGTCTTTCAACTTATGGGCTCTGCCCAGGTGGTGTTCTTTGAGGAGCTTGATGCGGTCGCTGCGTATCAGTACGCAAAGAGGAAGAACAATTTATATGGAGTAGCAACGGTTCTGTATTGGCTTGACCGATCAGGGCAAAAGAGAAGAGGACCAAACTTTCTTTCTCCATCGTCATCCTCAAATCTAAAATCATCTCTTAAAAAATCCGGTCGGCGTGGAAAAGAGGATAATAAACGCACCCGGAAGGTGAGATTTACAATAGAAACTTAGGTCGGATCTCTGTACATACGAACAATTGCTTTTGTTCATTCTGCCGTTGGCAGTTTTGCTTGTAGCTCGCGTAAGATGTTTTCTTCATGTCAATACAATACGATAAATGCTACGAAGGTTGTGTTGCATGTCCTGCTTCATTGCCAAGAAATGTTAATGCACTGAAGATATCACCCTTTGCTGTACTTGTTAAGCTTGGTCTGCCATTTTTTTGGTTGTGCTAGATAGCGCCTCTGATATTATGGTTCCCATTGATATCTCTTGTAAATTGATTTTAATTTTTCTTACACTTTTTTTGACCGGTAAAGAAGTCATAAATACACAGGCTATTCCCAGCACATGCTAGAAATCCAGGGCTGTAGGATCAAATTAATAGAAAGACTGACTAGTGACTACAAGTATAGAATGAGTGCTCAACACATTTTTCACCCCATTGCTAAGACAGAAGAAAACTTTACTAGGTTAAGGTTTAGATTATTCACAGGTACAGAAACATTGGATCTTCTGTCAACTGACAGTCTGGCGTTCGTACAGCATTGGTAAAGTCCAGAATATTACAGTTAATCCGCAAGTATAAACACACTGCTACGGAAGCTTCACTGATGGTCCTGCACAAAATTTGAGGTCCTTGCACATTAAAAAGGGACCTTAGCAGCCTGTCCTATACCTAGCTCCGTATGATAATAAAAAAAAAAGTGAGAGAGAGAGAGAGTGGACGCCCATTTAACCATAATGCTGCGCAAAACATTTCTCCAAACGGCATAGTTTTAGCAACCCCTGGGACTGCAGTACATTACAAGAAGGGAAGTATGAGATGATGTCTCAAAGATGCTATAACGATTAAAAAAGGTAAAGAGCACAAGCATCACAACAATTCCGAACAAAATCACAGCTACAATCACTTTCCATTACAGGATATGAGAAAGGATGGAAATAGTTACTTCCAAGGTTCACATTAACAAAAAGGTGCAGGCATGTATAAATACAACCAGCCAAACAAGAAATAAAAAACTCAGCAATCGTACCAAATTGAAACAAACAAAATCCAAGTTTCAATTATTTTCTATTACAGATGCTTGCTCTTTTGATGTCTAAGCATACCAACCAAGCAAGCAAGGATCGATCATATGAGTTTGGAACTCAAGAAGGATAACTTCTGTTATTCATGATAATTTGACAACTCATTGCATATAATAGCTAGAGATGCATTTAGCAACTCCAGAAGTTCAGGATTTCAGGATTAAGTGGAAGACACCAGCACCCCTCCAAAACAAAAGAGGGAGAGAGAGGACAGTACCCTAAGGTTATTGGAGTTTTACATGAAAGCGCAGGATTCACACATTTTATATGACTAGAATACTGTGAAAAGAACATTAACGTGACTACATTTGGTTTGAGAAAAAACAGAGGTATCTTGTACAACATGCATAAGCATCATGATTTCGTTACCAAGCTGTGGTGCACGAACAGATTTCCTGATTAACTGTGGAAGACTTGACTTCACTCAAATATTTACATGCATTTGAATGATTTGAATCGACTATGATCCAACAGACTTGATATAATGTACATTTCATCTAATAATTAGTCATCCCTTTGCGACAGACAGTTTTAATGCTTTTCTCACCGCACAAAACCACTTCATTGACTTTCCAAGCCGGCATGCTCCACATAGAGCTAAAAAGGTTAAGAGTGTATGTCAGCCATAAACAACAGTCATTATCATTGAAAGGTTAAGAATCTAATTACTATTATTGGAATTAAAAAGACAGGTGAAACAGTCGGAGACAATGCAATCGATCATCAAACAGAGAATTAAACTGGCTTCTACAACTTTGTAACAGAATTCTTCAAGATCTGCTGCGTATTTCATCTTGTCAACTGTCCACTTAAGGAACATGTTTCTGTTTCGGATCACCTTGCCGATGATCAGTGTGTTGCTTCCAATAAATATAACCTTTGGGTATTAAAAAAAGAGAGTATTCAAGATTGTAAGCTGCCCTTATGTAGAAAAATTATCAAATTGACACTTTATTTATTGAACATCACTATAGTATGTGTTTAGCTAAGTTCACACATTTAGTCATTTAACATCCTTTAAACACTCTTTATTTTTATTTTCCCTCAAATTATCAAACGAGCTTCTAATTTTTGCATGCATGAAATAAATACAATTTACATGTAAGTTGGACCCAGATAAATACACACAATCATGTACTTAGCATGATGGAAGTGAGCAAACCATGCACAATTATGAGCATCTGAAACACCTAGCTACAATTAAAAATAAACATGGTAAGGACTTCAAACCTTTTCAGCCCTGACCACGCTTGCAGCCACCATAAGTCCACAAGCATGCGCACATTAACCTTCAAGCAAAGTAGCCCCGGCATCTTGGTGCTCCACATAAACATTTCCTCCTTCCACGTGGTGTGCTGCCACCATCAGCTTCAGCCTCACCCACACAAGATTTCCCATAATCGTAAGTCAACTCTGTCATAGGGGGGATGTGTCTCATTGCAAAAAAGCCAATATGGATAAAAGATTCACTGTTGTGTTCGTACATAATTGGCTGCCAGAAAACATTTGGATAACAACCGTGATTCATGAATCGAGCTACATTTCCAACATTCCTTGAACTTATGACTAAGGGAGATGGGACCTTGGGTTCCTCAATAGCTTCAATAGAACTGTCCTCCTCTACTAACCCAGGTTCATAATTCCATCTGAAAGATTCATACACACGGGAGGTATCAAACACATAATCATCACCATCACCTTCTTCTCCAGGCTGGCTAACTTTTTCTACCACTTCACCAGCATATTCACAGATAAAAGTACCAGCACGAATAGGATCCCATGACCGCAGGCCCCAACCTCTGTCCTTTGTTTTGAACACTTCCAAACGAACTTTTAAGCCAGTCTGAGACACCCGGTTTTTGCAATTAGGAAAGCATGGACATGTGGGACCACATTCATGTATCATTGGAGCCCGGCAGACTAGAACCCCATTGGCAGTGTAGGGGAAGTTACCTTCATTTTTCCTAATGCAGGAGCAGTTCAAATTGCCTGGTTGGCATGCATTTGGACAGTTGCACCCATAAGCAGGTTGTGTTAATTTAAATGATTTAGAATACTTGACAGTGGAGACATATGTGAAGTAAGCAGGCCCCTTCTCCTCATCAACATCATTTAGAAGTGAAACAGCCGTGCTTTCAGCCCCAGAAGTGAGGTCTGGAAGAATTAGTCCAGCCCTTGAGGAAAGCCCCTCCTTCCACTTTTCAATTGATTTCCAAACACCAAAAGCATCTGGCTGCCCAGGAATTCTAACCAACTTATACTTGAATATATTGCAACCAGATTTCGCCTTCTCCACCCAAGACTCCTGGACCCTATACAGGCCATCATATACATAGACCTTTGATGCTTGATTAACAGAGTCTTTCATACCCCGAATGACTCTCACTTCATTTCCCCGGCGCAAACTCCTCTCTAATGCAAGGTTGCCCCTCTCAAGCTTCTGATCAGTTGCTCCTTTATCCTTGTTGGCAGCCCCTCCTTGTCCACTATATATTAAAACATCCTTATCCTCTGCATCGTCTTCATAATAACCTGACGAAACGATACTTACAGCCAGTGGTTCTTCCTCTAGATCATTCCTTAGAGACATGTAGTCAATCCCAGCCATGGATGGAGCATGCAATCCCAGCAAGCACATTTCTATTCGGAAAAAGAAAATATCCCCAATCTCAACTCCAGGAACTGCTCCAATTCTCTTCCTCATATTTGTCCGCACCTGTTTGGTCATCAAAATATTCCCTGCTTTCAGATCCGCCCGCCTAATAATCCCAACAGGCGATTCCTTAGCATCTTCTAATTGACTAAGCCTTCTCCTAAGTGCATCAAATCTCATACGTATACTATGAACCACTTCCCCATTACCATCATCCCTTTCAGACAAACTAACTCCCACAACAAAATTATTCTCAACAGACAACGTAAAATCCAAATCCTGGCTCTTCCTCGCTCTTTTCTGCAAAGAAGACTTGGTTTTCCGCTTAGCTGAGCCCTTGCTACCATCAAAGGACCCAGCTTCTCCATTAAAAGCATCCCCATTAGACTCTGTACCTCGAAACAAGCGAAGGGGAGCTGCAGGAGTGGCGTGTGTATGTTGGTTAAGGTCAGGTGTTGCTTGTGTAGCCTGTGGTGCACTAAAAGGATAAAATGGTGCAAATCCAGAAGAGTGAGGCCCAAAAGGAGATGTAGATACAAATGGAGGTGCTTCAGAGCTTGAAGGAAACACTGGTGCTAAAGTACGCAGCGGTTTCACATCCAAAACTCTTGTTTTATCAATTCTAGGTGTTGAATTGTGACCTGACCCACCTCCTTCCATTACTGTTTAAACGACAAACGAAGAACACCCAGAAAACATCAACAAACTTAAATAAACCCCACTAATCTAAAAACAAAGAAGAAACAAAATTCACTGCATGCTTTTTCTCTCTTCCTGCAGCAAGAAAGTAGAAAATTAAAGTCCGCATGTTGTTAAAATAAGCAGAAACTGAAGATCTATGAAGTTGCTTGGCCCAGATTTTTAAGCTAATCTATAAATCAAAGCAAGAGAAGAAAATGATTAGAGAATTTACCTCTCGAGAATTTGTTGATCGCTTACTTAGGGCTTGTAGCGAGAGAGGGAAGCGTTTGTGTCTGAAGGGAAAGGATGCTGTTAGCATGTGCTTTGTCAGATGTTGTGATAAACTAAGGAGTAAACTATATTAAGTTGCTCTTAGTAAGTGTGTGCTTTGTCAGATGTTGTAAAGTAAAGGGTAAACTATATTCTTGACTCTAAAGTTTACAAATTGTTCAATTCTGCCCCTGTTGATTTGAAACTCTCAATATTACTCTGAGTTTCTCAAAAGTTCCAATGTGCATGTATGATGAAAAACAATAATTAACTAGAATGGTGGTCACAGGTTAGGCAAAACAAATTTCGACCATAAAAAAATATTAAATAAAAAATGAGAATCAAGTTCTTCACTTAACTAAATTTAATTAATTTAATAATATGATTAAAAAAACAATAACAATAAATAAACCAAACTAAAAAAAAATTGAAAATAATCAACTAAAAAATTGAATGTTTTTCAATTTTATGAAAATATATTCACCCAATATTCTTAAAAAGTTTACATGATTTTATTTAATAATGAATCAAAAATTAAATGAGAATGTGAGAAACCCATAGAAAGCAAAAAAAAAAAAATGAAGCTCAATTCCTAAAACAAATCAATCTTGAATAATGAGATTGAAAAAAAACAACACGAGTCAGCCTATCAAATTTACAACCCGATCATGAGATAAAAATAACTCCATGTAAAGCAAATTAAATAAAACTATGAAGCACAATTCTTAAACCAAACCAAATTGAAGGGGGGAACTAAAAAAGAAAAATTCAATTTTTTTATATAAAAAAAAAACAACAAAAAAAACATGGGTTAACCCACTAAACTCGTGACTCGAAACATAAGATTAGGATAATCCCGTAGAAAGAAAAGTGAAGAAAATAATGAAAATCAATTTCCAACTAACCCAATATCGAAGGAAATTTTTTTAAAAAAAATCAATTTGAAAAAATATAAAAAAAATCAAAGTCAACTCAAGCTAATCTTCAAAACCAGTTATTTAGGTTATGAGACTAAGACTAATCATGTAGAAGGTGAACCTAAAAAAATCACAAAGTCAAATTCTCAATCAACCAATGTTGAGGGATGCAGTTGAAAAAAAGATATCTATTGAAAAATGATAAAAAAAAAATAGCAATTAAAAGAATGAGAACTAAATTTGATATAAAAAAGTAAAATGAAATGAAATATTTAGGGATGAGATTGAGAAAAAAAATCAAATAAGAAAATGATCTAAGAAAATAACAACTAATAGAATAAGGACCAAATTTGATATATAAAAATTAAATGAAACCAAATGAGAGGGACAAAGTTGAAAGAAAAAAAAAGATAAAACATAAAAATAATTAAAAAACAAAACAAATTGCAACAAAAATAATGAGGATAAAATTTGATACAAAAATAAAATAACATGACACCTTTTAATTTTGGCAGGCTGACATGAATCCCGAGAACAATAAAGAAGAAAAAGAAAAAGAAAAAAAAAGATCATTAGAGCCCTACCACCACGCCCCCATCAACACACGTCGGACTATAAAAAAAGCATCATGTGACACTTTCAACACCAATGTGGAAGCCATCATTTAGCCATGGGGAGAAGTTGTACGTGTTGCTGGAATGCAGTAAGCTTCCCCCTAGCACATGTTTTAACAATTTACCTTGCTTGTTTACCCTAGTCCTTGTATTTATTTTAGTTTAAATAATGGTCCCTTAACACTTAATTGTTCTAAATTAGTCAATTTTTGTTTTATCCCGCAAAACCAAGATTTTATCAAGCACTAAATTTTTTTTTTTGATATTGCAAGATCTCCATATTAAGACAACCAAAACAATCTGTCAAGTTAAATCTCAAATAAATCAATGTAAAGAGATCAAATTGAAAAAAAAGAAAAATTTAAGGGACTAAAATTAAAAAAAAAATACATGAACTTCTCTCTGATTATGCAAATCAGTCCTTGATGTTAAAAAAAATGAATTAGCATTTCTTTAAGCTTTAAATTTGGTACGTGAAACTTTAATTATTTTAAATAAAAAGAATTAAATTTATTTTGTTAAACGGAGAATTAATCAAACTATTAAATATTTTGTCTGCATCTTGAGGTCCTCAAATGGACATATAAAAAAAACAAATCACCAATACAATACAATAGCAAATCAAAGAAAAAACAACGCTTACCCTTGCAATTCACGGTGAAAGACCGACACCCTTATTAAATTACATAAATCATCTAAAATCTAAACGTTGTCATAACTCATTTTGTACCTCTAATTTTTATATAAAAAATATATTTTAAGTACAATTTAGTTAATTCCCATCATTTCCATGTTTTTTCATAATTTTTATTCTTATGTAACAAAATAAAAAATAAAAAAATATAAACTTAAGGAGTGAAATGAGAGGGAGAAAAAAAAAACCAAGGCGACCTAAAACGAAATAATATAGAGAAAAATCGGATTAACTTGGATTGCAAAAATAAACAAAGAGTCATGTTAAGATGGACAAATTAAAATCTCAATAATACGAAACAAACAATCATTTTTCTTTAGGGTTTAAAATTTGAAAAGAAACTAGGGCTGAAAAGGGGATTAAAGTCGAATGTGGGAGAAGTAATTTAAAATGGAGAGTAGAAAGAACTTCAGAAATTTAAAAGGAGAATTAAAATAACAAAAAAGCAGCGGCCTTTCTTTAGTAAGAAGAAGGCCACCGTTCTGAATAAAAGGGGAAAAAAGGGAGAACTTTTCTTTGACTTTTTGATTCTGAAAGAGAACACATCAGAACAGAGAATTGAGAGAGACACAGTGAGGAGCCTAACAATGACAGACCCAACTTGGGTTTCCTCCAAGTTAGCTACTGATGTGGGTGAAGGTTGTGATGTCGTTAATTGATTGAGTAACGATGAATAGACCAATTAGTATATTAAGAACAAAAGGATGAGGAGGAGGGACGAAGAGAGAAGAAGACGAAGACGAAGAAGGTAGGTGGCAATTCTAGCTATCGGCATAAAAGAAAGATAAAACGCAGCGTTTCCTAGCTCTTCATTAATCAAAACTCTGTGTTTTAAGTCCAAAGCACCCAACGGTCTGATCATTTGAATCCTTCTGCCCTAACTCCCCCTCCTTCTCCACCTCACTGAAATTAATCTGTAACAATGCCTCCCCAGTATCAACACCCTTGTACTCAAGCGTAAAATGTGGGAACCTCCGATAAAGGTCCTCCAAAAACACCCATGTAACCTCTGAAGAAGACGACCCTTTCCACAATACCAGCACTTAAATAGCTGCTTTGAGAATACATTGTGAAGGATCTCAGTTACAAAAGTAAAACACAAAACATGATTTGTGATTTTATAGTATTTGACAATATATGTATATTAATTGATCTCCTCTTTTATTTACTAAGCCCCGTTTGTTTGCTGGAAATAATTTTTTTAAAAAATAAATTTCGAAAAAGTAAATTATTTTCTGATATTTGGTAGTATTATAAAAAATAAGTTGGAAAACACTTTTCAATGTTTGGTTATGTTATGGAAAATAAGCCGAAAAATAACTTATTAAAGTTTTATTTTTTTCAAGTTTATTAAAATAATAAGGAACAAATCTTACAAATTAAAAAGTTGAATGAGAATGAAATTGAAAAAAAAATATAATTTCATAAATTATCTCAAATAAAATAAATAATAATCA
>Ga0307518_10003699_pt1 | contig 11001 bp, 11 predicted proteins | sample 25_EM_MG_FD_203889 | JGI IMG/M metagenome (GOLD analysis project Ga0307518, IMG submission 203889) | Populus trichocarpa ectomycorrhiza microbial communities from riparian zone in the Pacific Northwest, United States - 25_EM | ecosystem: Host-associated > Plants > Roots > Unclassified | place... | reverse complement strand
TACTTGTGTGATGTAGAAATGGAGTGTGAGACTGCTCCATGTGAAACAGGTAAGGAACGGCCACCCGCTGAACCTGAGGGGCTAACCCTCTTATTACATTGCAGTGCATGATGCGTCTCAGCAAGCATGCCTTGAAGTCCCAGCCCCACCGCCTGCTGTCGGGACCCCGAGTGGAGGAAGTCTGACAGATCTACCTACACATGTTCACACCCAATCCGGCCGACCAAGACCACGTGCAGTGCAGAGAGCAGGCCAGAATAATGACCCAGATGTAGCATTCAACCTGCGCCGAAGGGCATATCCCTCGGATTCCGACATATCCATGGCTGAGCCTACAGCCTCCATTTCTCCAGCCTCTGGCAAGCTATTGGCTGCCGAGGAAGGTCATGTTGGCGTCTCTGCTGTGGTTGGTGAGACGAGGCTGGATCCTCCTGTGGGCGAACATCCAAGAGAGCTGTACCTAGGACAAGCACACCCACCTGCGCCACGCCATCCCTATGAGTTGTCACTAAATAGAGACCATGGCCAACCCATGCACGGGCCCGTCCCCGATAGGATGTATAGTGGGGATGCTCGGTATGGCCACGATGGAAATCCGTTCCACCTTGCTGGTATCAACGCTGGCTGGTACGAGCCTTTGGCCAGAGGCGCAGAGGCCCGCTACAGCCCTTATCATCCCCAGTTCATCCTTCCGCCCCCATTCGCTTCGCGTCAGTATGCAAGTTATGTTAATGATCCGACCATACATCTGCAACCCAGCGCGATGGCACGTGGGCACTATGCCAACGCCCCTCCCCCGTTCCATGGCCCATACGCCGCTGAATATACCAATCCCAATGGTGGCCGTGAGCCACCTGCCTATCGACACGCCAACCTTTACGACCCAATGCCAACCAATGTTGGGATGGGTCCAAGCTCTCGAGAAAGCGCAAACCATTCTGCAGGGGCCACTGTGACCTGTCCAGAAGTCATATCAGATCCATCTGAGCTGCCGGCTGGTGATATTGCAGACACCAGGGGCAAATGAATGACTACTGTCTTGCACGTCTCCATTCTCTTTGTTGATACTGATATCCGCAAGGTTGTTGCCTCAACGATGACCGCTCGTTTCTACATATACCCGCGAACAACGAATGCCACTCGTGATCTCTCTGCTTTTCTGTTGTTATTCATACTCCTGTGCAACTGCTTCAACAGCAGTGGCTTCCTCTTCCCTTCTCTTCATTGCTACGTATGATGTCCTTAAAGCAGACCCACTACATATATTGTCACTCTGGATTGAATATGAACTAGTGTGAAGTGCACTACGTGACATACTGATACTCCCAAGAGCCTCCCCCGATGGAGTGCGGAGCGCTGAGAGTGATGCAGAATAGCACGACAATTGGTGTTTGTAAATCATCTCGGGAGCCTCCGACGACCCTTAGCGCGATGGATGACAGAGGATCCCCAACCTCCTATAACCTTGACGGAATTTCGCACCATCTGTATCGGGAACTTGGGGGGGATGGCGCCGAGGGAGGGAGTCTTTCAGATAGGTTTCGCTCTACAAAGAAACCCTATCTGAAAGACCGTGGGAACATCCTAAAACTGGTGCCTAAGGTGTTCAACTCCGCCATGATCAGTGGAGGCTGAGTCAGGCCACTGGCCCACCGTGGGAACGATGTTCCTAATGTTGTCCACGCCTTGGTCAACGTTGAGGACGTCCGCAACGAGGACGCGATTTGTGCTGAAGGGACGAACTCAGTCCATCGTGGGCTAACCTGCAGCAGTAGCAACAACAACAACAGGGAATAGCCTTTGGACAACCTGGCGCCTTCGGAAGCGAAGGTATGTACAAGTCATTACCTCTTTCCCATTCGACCATATGAACGATCGTGTCCTCAACAACTTTTGGGTCAACCAGCGCATTTGGTCAGGCCCAGGGCCGGGATCTCAGCTACGTCAGTGCATCGCACTTGCAAACCTTTGCATACCCCCTTGTAGCCAGCTTCAAGACCACGATGTTCACCACACAGGACTGACAGCGGGGGCTTCGCGTCATCCAGTTCACACTCGTGAACGGGCCAAGGTCTGAGCATTCAAATCCCCTTCGGTCGACTCTCGCAGGGTCCAGTCATACTAACGACTGAGCAACGTACCAGAGAACCAGCCTTGACGCTCGTATATGCCCAAGATCCTGGGTCGAACCGGGGGAGGCTTTCGGGTAACGAAGGCTTTGACAGGTATCGCGGGGATCGTCCCATCCCACCTTTATCGCGCAGCTGTGTCCGCTGAAGAGGACACCCCTCCCGTGCAGTACATCGTGTGGACACCAAAGGTTGACAGGGCGGTTCAACGCAGTCGAAACGAAAGCTGACATTCAACACCGTCGAACGCGAGAAGTCCACTAAAAATGCATCAACGTATCTTAATGCACTGTTGGATGACTCGGGACTACCCAGAGGCAACGGGGACGGCCAAGGGTGACTCTCACTCGGACTCAAAGAAGGGAGGATCAAATTTCAAATTTGCACATTGAGGTCTCCCAAGAATACGATCAACTCGGCGCAAGGGCATCACAACCACAATCGCCGAGGATCCAGTGAGTATGGTGGTGCAGGTGCAAGTGGAGCAGGGGCAGTCGCAGGCGAGTTCCATGCACGCTGCACTCGCGACTCGAATGCAGGCTAAAATATGTTAGAAGATCAACGCGGATACCAGCCTGTTGGAGTACTTGTGTATCATGGCAAGCTTTCCCCTGCGGACCGGAAGAATATCACACTCACCCCAAGTCGACGGACACGTTCAAACCGGCTTCTCTCTGCTCCCTCTCCTCCAGGACAGAAGCACCCGGTTGGCACTCAACCCGCGGACGTTCGGAGTCCTTGCATACTACCTTATGGCGTCCACTCTTTACCAACAACAGCTCAAAGGCCTCTGTTTGACACAAGAAACCTTCGAGCGAGCCAAATACATTCTAAATCTTTCCTCATTGCGCACAGGCCACGGCACAGGCTTTCCTGGCAACACTGCCTCCCTCCCTGCTGTCGCAGCATACCTTGCATCTGAGCAGTGCGTATAAACCTGATTATTTGTCGTTAACCCCCACTCGAGTGTACGTTATTCACAGGCTTGGAACGAATGAGGTCACTCTCAAAACCGCCGCAGTCTCCGCATTCGTCCAGCGACGCGTGTTCGAGGATATCCTCAAGAAAGTGCGCAAAGCCATTCAGTTCGACGATGACGACCAGGATCACCGTGGTGCATCTGAAAACGTGACGCATACCAGTCTTGTCGCGTCTCATGTCTCACAGGACGCGTTAGACGCGGTACTAGAATGGATGGAGAAGGCGGAGGAGGCGCTGCCGGCTGCGGTGATGCTTCTATCTGTATGCGTGCATTCAATGATTGCCAGCACTCCGTGGCAAACAAGGAAATCTGTTCAGACTACAATGTACCCTTGCAAACCCTCAAGAACATCACGAACACTCTCAACCTGCAGTGCTGCACTGTGGTGATATCGCAGACCGCATCCGCTCTGCCCTCCCCCATCAGTCGACCAGTTCATCGGCGAGTCCTTCAAAGTCTTATCCGAACACCCGTCTTCAATTACAAGCTTCCCTTAAAAAGTCACCGACCAAGTCTGCAATGAAGGGAAAATCGCGCGAGCAAGAGCTAACGCCATCCAAGCCTGCTCGGAAACGCGCTGTCGTTTTCTCCCAATCAATCCGCGGCCCCATCGAAATGGACGGCGATGCGTCCTTCCCTGCAACCCCCACCAAAAAGTGCAGGCCAGACTCTCTTGCCAATGTTACTGGTCAGGCGGGTATAGCCACCTCCCCTAGGAAACGCACAACGAGGGCTACAGACGAAGACACAACTATGGCGGCATTCCATGCAGCAATAACCGACCAGGCCTCACATGTTTTTAGTCCAGCAAGGCCAGCTCAACCTGTTCTTCCATTGCCTCGTTTACTCAATACACATACTACCCCCGATGATGCCGATTCATCAACACCAAGGCGTCCCCGCACCCTTCGCACGTCAACATCCACCATGAATGTAGGCTCCCCAGCGAAATCATCTGTCGTCGCCACACCCACCCGTTCCGCTTTCCAAGCTTCCGTCTCTGCTCATCCTCGGCGACGATATTACCCGGTTTTCCTGGATCAGCAGCAGTGGCTTGCCCGGCACCAGAGGGTTGAGCGGGTATGGGCAGATGCAGCGACACATTGCTCTAACATGGTCGAGTTGTATGGACATCCGCTTGAGCGGTATCGGCCCGTGCTGGTATGAAGGGGTCATATTGTTCTTCTGACGTTGGTTTATGTTCTCAGGATATGGAATAGACTCTGCCAAGATGTCTCGAAAGAAGTGAGTGACATGTCCGAAGGATGCCCGACTTTATCTACGAGTGTCACCACTTCACTGGTGTGGCCTGGCCACTACATGTTGCTGTTAGTTTGGAAACTTGCGGATCAATGACGTGCACTCCATCAGACGGCGCTACTATGCACAAATGAAGCGTAGTAGCAAGGAGTGTGGTATTCTGTGTAATAGGTTACACATTTCAATGGGTGTGCGTCCTCGTTCCCTTGAACTCTTACTAGCACTTTTGTGGCACTTACCTGTAACTGTCTCCACTCACTCGTCGACTTTACACACGATCGGGTCCAGTACTTTGGGTGCCTTGTAGACCAGCCCAGAAGGGACCGGCAGATCACGGTAGGTATACCATACCCGGAGGCTTGTACGTCTTGGAAGAAGAGTGGAAGGCAGGAGGTGCCCCTTGCAATTGGGTTGATATTGTTTACTTCGTGGACTTGAACCTGGGGGGCAGGCCCACTCACTGCTACACTATGTCGCCACTTGGCGGGTTTATTACAGCCCTACCGTACACGCTTGGGTCCGAGTGTCGCATATATCCTCGCCATACCTAGTAGGATTGGGAAGCATGGTGAGCTGAACGCGGTAACAGGTAGATAACAGTTTGTTATGCTCGGACTGACTTTGTCTGCCAATGTCGTGGGTTGCCTCCATCCGCAACTAGAACCCCATAAGCGACGAACGGAGCCATATATCTTGGGACACGCTCACCAAGCCAAGCAGGCGGATATTGTCGCAGTCACTTTTTGACTTTGTGGTCCCAGATTGAGACAGTGCTGCCTGAGCCTGCGCATGCGCATGTGTTGTACCTGGCGGGTGGATGCGAATCAGCGGACATAAAATTATTGGGAAGATGTATGGGATATGAAACTGAGAAAAAGGGAAAGGACGTACACGGGATGGAAAGCAAGCGCGTTAGTAACTGGCCACACGTGGTCTACATCATCAATAGTTGGCACTTGAACACATATTTCTGGTCTTGAACCTCTGAACCTGGGTCAAAGTATTCTACACCGATCCGGTCTTCGACCGACCCGATCGCATAATCGTCCCACTCGCCTGAGATGATAAATTAAAGAATAGGAAAAGAGAGCACCTTTTCCGTCCGCCATACAGGCCAGATTCCGCGTCATAAACTTCAAACTACTCTCCCTCGTCTGCACAGGCTCCACCATTTTCTGAATACCGTGTATATGAAATAGGCGACTCGCCATGCCCGCAACGTGTGTTGTTGACGAGGTCGAGATGATAGACACGCTCAGGAAGGGCGTGTGTTGATGCGGCGATGTCGGCGTTGGCGTTCGAAGTACCAACGGAAGCACGGGGATCCCAGAATTTGAGCGAGGGATCCCATGAGCCGGTGATGAGCATGTCTAGGGGCCACGACTGTGAGGGTTATGGCCAGTGCTGCCCCTCACACTTCCAAACGGACTCTTTACTACGAAACTACGTATTCATTTCTACTATGTACAGGCTAGGTACTATCGCCTACCAGATACTTGGCCTCCCCGGATACTTGGCCAATTTCTAAAAACCAAACTATTTCCCTAGTAATAAATTTTCTGTACAGTCACAATTCATGATAAATGCACTCTTAAACCCCACAAAGTTGAATGACATGAATCTATGAAGTATTCGTTGAGATAGAAAAAACAGCGTGACGACAAGTAAAAATCACGCTGTGATGGCCATGCCGAGTACAGCCGAAGCGGAGCATGAATTCGAGTGCAGACTGAATTCAAGCCAGGTGCTCAGCTTACAATCATGTGTGCTCTTCAAATCACTGTCAAGCCCAAGGACACAACCACAACTCTCTTGAAGACATCAAGGCACGAATGGCCGAAAATCCCACTCTCGCTCTGAATCCTCGACTTTCTGCACTGTTTGGAGAAGCCTGCCATGCAGCAAATGCACCACAGCCACTCCACTGAGTCCACTCCAGCCAATGCAGCATGACACTGAGTCAAACCCAGTAAGCTGGTCCGAGTCATGCAAGGCCATCAACGACAATACATTACTTTCTGTGACATTTTGTGATGGCCAAGTATCCGGGGAGGCCAAGTATCTGGTAGGCAATAGTACTGCAGACTCGATGCTTACAGCTAGAACTGTATAGTTCTTACATAAGCGCGCATGCATATCGCCTGGCCTGGGCTTTGTTCTGAACCCACCCTCACCTTTCGACTCTCTTTGGCACCCAGTCTCATCCGTCACTCCGTTGCCTTGCCCGTGACAACGACGCCCGCTTCGCGTCGTCCAGTTCACACTTGTAAGTTGGCCAAGGTCTGAGTATTCAATTTAAATCCCCTTCATTTGACTCTCGCAGGGTCCAGTCATAATGACTGAGTGACGTACCAGACAAGCAGCCTTGAGGCTCCTATATGCCCAAGATCCTGAGTTGAACTGGGGGAGGCTTTTGGGTAACGAAGGCTCTGGATTGGAGGCGTCGCAGGGATCGGGCGACACTCGTGCCATACCCTTCCACACAAGTTCTGGTCCCATCCCCCACCTTTGTCCGCTGAAGAGGGCGCCCTTCCTGTGGAGCACATTGTGTGGGCCAGTGGCCTGACTCAGTACTCAGCCCCCACTGATCATGGCGGAGTCGAAGGTACCCATGAACATCCTGGACTCTTGCAGACGGCATGCCGCCACTCGTTGACAATCCCAATCCACCGATGACATACACGTTCTTCACCGACATGACTCCCATCACCAGTCTACTAAGCGCCGACCCCACCATCACATTCAATCCTGTCTGGGAATGCCCCGTTCCATTTGAACCGGCCATCGCCGACATTGCATGCGAGTCTGACCCTCTCAACATTCAGACTCCATTCTATGGTGGCCCAGAATGCACAAGCCACAGCAAGAAACGCGACGCATCATATATTCCTCGTCCCCCTAGTGCGTTTATCCTTTTCAGATCATCATTCATCCGGAGCCAGTAGGTTCCAGAAATGGTCGAGGGAGACCACAGCACACTCTCAAAGATCATTGGTGCATCTCATTCACGTCTAGACAGGGTAAAAACACGAGTTCATGTGATGGCAATGTGCAGGTAAATACTGGAAGATGGTTCCCTGCGAGGAACATAAAATATAGGAAGCAAAAGCTCTGGTCACACAGGCAGAACACAGGAAAAGGTACCCTGACTAGCGATTCCGTCCTGGAGCCAATGCACTCGCCAAACTCAAAGTGAAAGACGGCCCTTCCCCAAATCTTGGTGGAGGGCAAGACAGGCGTGGATCTGGAGGATGCTGTAAAGAAATGGGAGAATCTGAATAAGATAGAGGTGGGTGGGGGTCAGTGAGGGCGATTCGGGTAAAGGCGAGCATAAGAATGAAGATACCGTTGAAGATGCTCGTATGCATGCGCGATCGCAGATGCCTGATGCCATTGATACCTGGTTCAAGATCCCGCTCATGGCCATGTTCAAATGGTCCCTATCTGCACCCGCATCCCAGTCTTCGCCTGAGGACCTCCAGCAACACTTGCCACCTTCACAAGCACAAACCCGCCAAGCCTTGCTTGGAAGCGCATTCGCCAACGTCTCATACGATATGTACGACACCCCACTCGCATCGTACAAAGATATCACTAGCAGCAGTGGCGATGGCGCTGGCCACCAACACGCAGGGGTGACCCTCGACTCAATTGGCGACCTCTCGCCGCTTGTGCTTCCCTCTCTTCTCGAAGGCTCACCTGCGTGGTGGAATAACATAAGTCCTTGTTCATCTTCTGATATCGACTACTGACTTAAATGGTATAGCTGTATAATCTCCTCGGCCCTCCGCCTTGGTCTTCCCCACCACTGGGGGCACACGACTCTCCCTACACCCCTGCCCATCCTCATGCACACCCCGTTGCGATAGAGCCTCCATTCGCCAACTATGACTCCCCTGGACTCGACAACATGCATTGTTTCAGGCCATGGTCGTACACCTGTAAAACATTGGACAGAAACATGCCAGCCATATACTCAGATGCCGATATTCATCAATGAATTTGGAGGGCCGGATGTATATGGATGGGGCGATGGTGTTGGCGATGCATGCGGTGCTAATGGCAAGGCAGCTATGTATGGAGGTACAGTAGACTACATCAAAATGCATTATGTATGCATGCATAAAATAGGTAGTGCATCAGATTTCCCTGGAACCGAGTTGGGACCCACTCAAAATTGCTCATCTGTGCATAATGCAAAGTGCAAGCTATTGTGGCGAAATTTATGCATTATGAGCATTGAGCACTACCAATTGAATGGCCTGGGCTGAGCAGGGCGAGGTGCATTCAAATCAACTAAAATATGCCCTACCACTACCTGTAAGACATATTCAAAGTTAACACACATCTGACCAAGGTCAATTACATCTAAAATATATAAGGAGCAATTACTGGTGGATGTGTCTGCATCAAGTCATACAAGTGGAACTAAGTGGATACAATTGATGGCTGGTGGCACTTCGTTGTCATCATTGGGTGGGTAGCACCAATGTGGCAGTGATGGTCGATGTTGGTGTTGGTGTCGTCACGGTCATAGTCTCAATGTTATTCTCATTACAGGCAGTGGTATGGCGTCATTGTGGTCATGGTGATCTATCAGCTTGGTTGTTGTTTGTGGTAGTCCAACATTGGTTGCCATCGTGGTTGTGACAGTCAACATTGGTGGTGGCATTGTCATCATCGACGCCAATGACGGTCATCACTGTTGTTATTGCTAGTTGTGGTTGTTGTGGTTGTCAACACTGGCGTTGGCGGCACTTGTTCTCGTCATCGTCCTTGTTGCAACAATATAGCACAGCGCTGTGTCTTTGTCAACACTAGTCACAACATGTCACATGGATGTCACATAGGTGTGACAAAAGCCTTGTGCATAAACAACCTAATGCATAAACTTTTGGTGGTCCCATTGAGATGCGTTATGAGGTAGTCTACTGTACCAACACGCCAGAACCGTGTTCGCCGGTGGACTACGCACATACCCACCTGGATGAGCTTTATGGCAGCACAGTCACTGAGCTTGACCTTGTGCATGTGTGCCCTGGCTATGGGTCTGCGACGGCCAAGTACTGATGATGCAATGTCCGCTCTGTGGAATGGAATGGAATGTGATCCTTGTCATGATATGATGCCCTCTCAAGTATGTGTAATACCATTTTTCATTTCAGTGTGATATCTCTCTTCTCCAATGTTACTGGTTCTCACTAGTTGTGCATGCTAGCCATGCTCTATCCCCTTTCACTCTTCATATGCCTGTTTACTGTACCTTGTTACCATCATGTCTACCTTTCAATTGGTGCATTTTGTTGTATGTCCCTTGTACTTGTAGGATCACAATTCAGTGGTGGATTTACATAGCCCACGTGACCTGCATCACATGATACCTTCCAGCCTATCTGTGAGCCAGTTTGGAGCTGCAAGCTTCAAAGCTTCAAGTATCATGTCTGGTGAGTCCATGCATCGAATAATGAATCCATTGACAAAAATGCTATCAATAAAAAAGATCAAATAGAGCTCGTATCACCACCATTCAACAGTATCTCCCAAGTGCGCTTCTCAGCTTCTCATCCAGACCACCTCCTTGTTTCAGCATGGGACATGGTATGTCTTGTCCTGGCACAGTGCTTCTTGGAAAGAAGGAAAGAGACTCATGCGCATATATTACCTCTGACACATGACAATACTAGACCGTGCGCTTCTACAATGTCGCTGCAAACAAGCAAAAGGTGAAATTCGACCATTGAGCGGCGGTACTGGCATGTGCTTTTGGAGAGGGCGCAAGAGCATTCAGTGGAGGGCTCGATCATGGAGTACGCGAGTGCGCACCTATACCTTGATTTTCCCTGTTTCCCTGCTGATGCGTGCACATACAATGACAGTGCTAGACTCGATCTTGAGACTGAGAGAATGGTGTATCTGGGGAACCATTCTAATGCGGTGTCTGTGATGAACTTTGCAAGGGAACAAAGTATGTCCAGCTCTCTTCCCTAGTTGTCTCTTTCATTCACAGGAGTTCATTGATCCCTAGATGTGCTCATCACCAGCTCATGGGATCTCTCACTCAAATTCTGGGATCCCCACACTGCCACCGGTACTTTGAACGCCAATGCAGACACCGCCATATCAACACACGCCCTTCCTGAGCGTGTCTACCACCTCAACCTCTGTCAATAACACACTCGTTGTAGGCATGGCGAGTCACCTATTTCATATCTACGATATCAGGAAAATGGTGGAGCCTGTGCAGATGAGGGAGAGTAGTTTGAAGTTTATGATGCGGAGTCTGGCCTGTATGGCAGATGGAAAAGGTGCTTTCTTTTCCCATTCTTCACTTTATTGTTTTCAGGCGAGTGGGGCGACTGACCCTCATGGGATATAGGCTATGCAATCGGCTCGGTTGAAGGCTGGATCGGTGTGGAATACTTTGACCCAAGTCCAGAGGTCCAAGACCAGAAATATGCGTTCAAGTGCCACAGACAGATGATTGATGATGTAGACCACGTGTGCATCAGCATTTTGACATGTGTCTGAATGTCCTGAGATTTGTCTGAGTGACCTGGGTGTCTGAAGATGTCTGGGAGATGTCTGGGGTCAGGGCACACTCTGGGGCCAGGCCCATCAGACAGAATTCAT
>Ga0307518_10003697_pt1 | contig 11008 bp, 5 predicted proteins | sample 25_EM_MG_FD_203889 | JGI IMG/M metagenome (GOLD analysis project Ga0307518, IMG submission 203889) | Populus trichocarpa ectomycorrhiza microbial communities from riparian zone in the Pacific Northwest, United States - 25_EM | ecosystem: Host-associated > Plants > Roots > Unclassified | place... | reverse complement strand
ATATATTCCTCCATCTAAAAGTAGGAGGTTCCCAGGCACTAAATTCTTGGACGCAGTTGATGTGGGGGCGATTAAAGGCTGGAACTCAACTTTGGAGGCCAAGAATGTAAAAAGGAAGCCTGATAGTAGTATGAAAAGTCAGGGAGCAGATGGCTCTGGCGTAACCTCAGTCAAGGATGCAACAAGTGCTAGGACTCCTTCAGCAGAAAGGCTGAAAGAGCCTCTGCCATGCCAAGGTAGAAAGGAGCTTATCAGCTTGTTGCATGAAGCAATGCAGAGTCCAAATCATGAAGCATCTAGTGTTCCGGCTTCTATGAGGAAGAGGATTGCTGCACCTCCTGGAAAAATAGATGGAAGACATATCTATCTTACTCCAATGCCTCTGCACTCGACTGACATCACAGTTGCTGGCATTGGCTTAGTTAAGAACAAAGGTGAGTTTCATATAGTGTGTGCCTTCGAGAATGTGGTTTGTTTGTCTCTGTTTCAGTGATGAGGTTGTTTGTCATTAGGGGATGGGAAGAACAAGAAAGAAGGCCCTTGTGTTGGAACTAAAGGTTTTCGGGCTCCAGAGGTGAGTATCAACTGAGATGCCGAGACTGCATGTTTTTTTATATAGCATTGATAGAATTCTACTAAAAGATTCTTGGTAGATAATTACAATGTGCACTGGCTATTAAGTTATGAGCATAGTCACTAACAGCTTCATTTGTTCACAGTATAATCTGATGAGTAATGCCAATATTTTTTGTATCTATGCTTCGAGCTCATGTTATAAATAAGGCCTAACATGGTCTTAGTTAGAATGTGGTAGGATAGAGTATGGTCAGTGTCGTGTAAAGAATGTGTTCTCCAGGTTCCACTTCCAAAGGAAAGTAAAGTGTCAAGATTTAATGATAAAAACATCTCACTTCTCAATAAGAGCACTTGATTTTTTTTTATGGTTGTCAAAATGATAAAGTGGAGTTTGCGGTTCACGCAGGTCTTGTTCAGATCTCTCTACCAAGGCCCCAAGGTTGATATTTGGTCTGCTGGGGTCACCTTATTATACCTGATAATAGGAAAAACGCCCTTTTATGGTGATCCTGAACAGTAAGAACTTTTTTGTGAAAACTTTCATTAGAGTTTTTGTGCACTTCGTTTCATTTTCTTTTGTTAACCATATCACTGTCGTTATCAGGAATATAAAGGATATAGCAAAGTTAAGAGGCAGCGAAGATCTATGGGAAATTTCAAAGCTTCATGACCGGGAATCCTCATTCCCAGTGGTATTCCCATTTCTTGTTTTGATCTTCCGTAAATTATGAAAAGAAAATTAATTCATGTTCAAGAGCTCATTGTTTCTTTCCCAGGACCTGTATAACATGCAATCTTTGCCACCCACGACACTATGGGAGTGGTGCAAGCTGAACTCAAAAAGACAAGATTTCCTGGATGCAGTGCCAAGCTCACTTATTGACCTGGTGGACAAATGCTTGACGGTGAACCCGAGATTGAGGATTAGTGCAGAGGATGCTCTAAAGCATGAGTTCTTTGCTCCATGCCACGAGAGCCTTCGAAAGCAGAAGCTGCTCAGGCAGGGACTCAGCTTGGATTCTCGAACTAATAATATTCCTTCACATGGACAAAGCATTGCCAGACCTATCAAAATTTATCAAAGGCAACCCTGATCAGATTATGGATGGTATGTCTTTTTAACTTAATCTGATTTAGGTTAACCCTCTATCCATAGCTCTTTGATAGGATATTTGCATATTTTACCGCTGTAAATCAGTGAATTTATTACCCCTGTAAGCCAGTCCTTGCTGTCCTTTTTGCTCATTATAGAATTTCTTAGGTGTGTTGCAACTAAATTGATTACAAGAATGAATATATAATTGTACAAATGTGCTTTATTTTCAGAGCAGAAACTATGGCTGCTTGATAACACTGGTACGTGTAACCTTAGCTTTACTGTGAAATGTGCAAGATACCTTTTCAACTACAATCTTGTTCCAGGTGAATCAATGCCAGTTTTCTTCTGAAACACTGGAACTAAGATTGTTTTCCAGTGTTCTTCTTTTCAATTGTTTTCTGCTGCTGTTTTTTTTTCCCGGCAAGGGCGTCCTTGATTTCTTTTTCCAGCTAAGCCGCTTAAAAGAGCTTGAGCCTTGATGGTTTCTATGTCACAGTTTCAGAAATATTACTTCTCATAAAATTTGTGCTTTTATTATAATAGTGATAGCAATCAACTACAAACCAGATCATAGGAACCCTAAATATAGTTGGTTAATCGATTTGATTCACGTAAAAAGAAACAAAAATTGTATGTATCGTGTTTATGTGGGTAGATATGATCATTGTCAATTGTACTTTGTATGAAACACCTCATATATTTTTTTTTTTGTCCAAGTTATTTTTTTTTTTTAGTTGAACCCTATAGTTGTATTTTGAATTGCAATCTTTAATTTTATGTAAATAATCTTCTTTTTAACGCACATGTAAGAGCATGCAGAGCAAAATAAATCCTAAAACATAAGAAGCCTATAAACATATCTTCAAAGATGAAAAGGAAAAAATTTAATAACCAAACTACAAAAACTGATAATTTTAAGGGACCAAAAAAGGGAGAAAAAAAGGCCATACAGAGTGAGGAGAGCAAGCAAAAATGATAAAATATTTTTCCATTCTCTCTTTTCTTTTGTTATTTGTTAATAGTTAATGTTAATGCTATCTATTAAATCATCTAGTTTAGTCTGTAACCTAGTCAGTAGCCTGCATGTTGTTGCCGCAGGTATTTTTTTTGAAATTATTATTAAACTTAATCAAGCTCATCGGGTTATTAAATTTTTTTAAAAGTCATTAATGTTTTACTGTAACTCTAAATACATTATATTGTTCATTAGAATAGTATAATAATATTTTTGTTTTTTTCATCAAAACTGAAAAAGCTTGTAATTAAGAGTGAAATTATCCTGATGCACTAGACATTACAAAATTGATTGGAAATAAATTAGTTCCCATATATTTCTTCTGCACGGTGAAATGAGTTTGCTTCCCTTTAAGGCAAAAAATTGTATAATTTTGGTTCAAAAGGTTTTTTTTTCCTTATCTTTTTACTATTATTTGTATAGCAAAATTACGGAGACATCTTTAAAAGAAAAAAAAACATTAAACTTGCACATGGAAGATTTTATGTATTTTTTTGAATAATAAAGTTACGGAATTGCCCTCAAAATAAAAAATATACACACATGATTTCAAAAGCATGCGTGTCTTTTCATTACATTTATTTTTGGACTGATGTAAGGGCTATTTGATAATTTTAAAAGATTAAATATTGTAAAAAAAAATTACTGATGCGCACACATGTGTCATTGCATGACAGTGCTTGTGCCCTTCGAGCGGTGCTTGTGGGACTATCTAGTCACCAAAAGTAGCCATATACAACGATGTTAGGAGTTGCATGTTGTTCTCTTTGTATTGATGGGGCACATATGCACGAAGTTATGGTTTTTTTTATTTCTTTTCTCTCTGTAGCCTAAAATTCACGCCAATCTTTTTCAAAATTAATTATTTCCTCTAGTTTCTATTTTTATTAATTTTGATTCTTTATTTTTTTATTGTTATTTGTTTTGTTTTTAATGTTTTTTAAAAATTATTTATTTTTATCAAATTTAATCTTTATTTTTTTTATTGCTTATTTTTTTATATTTTACGTTTTTATAAATTTATTTTTCAATTTTATTCCTTATCATTTTATTTCACTTTATTTTTTTATCCAATTTTGGTCTTTATTTTTTTTATTGATATTTTCCTATCATTTTCTTGAATTTTTTTTATTTTTACCCTGAACATTTTATTTTATTTAATTTTTATCCAATTTTGGTCCTTATTTTTTTTATTTTTATCCTTTTCTTAATTATTTTATTTTGTTTAACTTTTTTATTCAATTTTAGCCCTCGTTCTTTTTATTGTTATTTTCTTATTCTTTTCTTGATTTTTTTATTTAGTCTCTAATTATTTTCTTTCATTTAGTTTTTATATCGGATTTGGTTCTTAATGTTTTAAATGCTATTTATTTTTTTTAAAAAAAAAATTATGATTGAAATTTTATTTCATGATTTTTACATGTTTACCTTTCTATAAAGTAATCATGGTTTCATGATCTAGGTCACTGATTTAAAATATTAACTTGGTTTAAGTTCTCTTTTTTTTCAGGTTCTTTATTAAAAATTGATTTTTTTTTAATTTTATCATTTGATTTTGAATTATTAGACCTTGAGCTTTATTATTTATTATATTTGTTTTTTTATGAGTTTATTTTAATCTCATATCATAGATAGTGAGTTTGTATGAATTTCTCCTCGAGGTTATGAGATCTCTATATCTAGAAAACAAGAAATAACTATCAAGTTCAATAAAAAAAAAACCTTGATATGAAATGATCAAATTAAAAAATATTAAGACCAATAAAAGAAAAAAAAACTGATTTTTTTCAAGATCGTTCAATTTAGCCCCTAATATTTGCAAGAAAAAAAGGCTTAACACTTGTCTGGCATTCAAATCCAATCCCCGTGCTTCAATTGTTTTAATTCAATTTAATTTTATTAAATTTTTTCAAATTAAGCATCAACTGAAAGTATCCAATACCAAACTAATCAAAATAAATAATAAAACTAAAGGCAGAGGATATTATGTATCCATGTTTTTTTTTCTTTCTCCCCTCTGCTTCGAGTAGAAACTGGAAAGAAGGAAGCGCATAAGGAACTGACTAGATTCTAGTTTTCAATCGGTTTAGGTCCACGAACTCCAAAACATCCAGATCCTTCTTCAAACTGCAAGGTGCATAGACGTGGGCATAAAATGGCCAAACTGTTTGACCTTTCTGCTAGGGAAACGTTCATACTAGACATGCCATTATTACGCGGCTGCTCATCTCATGTTCAAGGCATCGAAACTTCCGTCCAAGACCCTGGAAATGTTGACATTATAACCATACCAACAAAGAAAAAAAATTGAGCAATATCTTTTTAATTCATTTTTTTATCATACATAAACCATTATTCTAATAACAAAATCACTTCCAAGATGACAACACTTGATTTTATATAAAATAATAATAATATATCTATCATATACATATTATTTTATCTTTATTTATAAATATGTTTTATATCAATGTATTTAAATGTTTGTTTAAATTTCTTTTGTGTGTTAGGACACATTACCCCATTATTATAATTGAACCTCCACGGGGTCAATATAACCTCATAGAGGATATTTTATTCTATATCAATCCCAAATAAAGCTCCCCAAGATGTGCTCAACCATAGTTGATATAATGTTATTTTTCATAGAATTTAAATAAAATAATATCATCATATCAAGAAAAAAGTTATTATAATACAAACAAACATAAAATAACATAAATGCATAGTGTGGGCACAGTATAACTACCAAACATAAACGATAGTCAATATTACATTATTGCTAATAAAAAAACTTTAATATTTCAAAAAACAAAACAAAATATAATAATGGGAACAATTCATGAATATTTAAAGCTCTCAGCAGGTAAACGCGTTCGGGTAAAGTCGATCACAAGAGGGATAGAATTGTAACTTCAGTACATCAAACTAAGGGGCAGTATCGTAACTCGAACCATCTAGAAATTTCCAGGCAACAAACTACAACCGGACAATATATAAAAGGGACAAATCCCCAAATAGACATCAAAATTAGGGATTTGGTTCTGTCTGTCCTCAGCATTTTGTCGAAAGATTTCCTTCTCTCTAAACAATGGAATCGTTCGCTTCCTTCTTTGACTCTGAATCGTCTTCAAGGAATCGTTGGAGCTACGACTCTCTCAAGAACTTCCGTCAGATCTCGCCTGTAGTCCAGACTCATCTCAAGCAGGTAATTATTTGGTTTCCAACAACATCTTATTTTCCATTTCTTGATATCAAAATCGAGGACAAATTTGCTTCAGGTGTATGGATTCTTGGGTCTTTTTTAATTATCCAGTCGAGGTTGTTTTCTTGGAGATTTGAGGGATTTTTTTCTCCTGATTATCATTTGTAAATACTCAACGAAAAACTTATATGGAAGGAATAGGCTTTCTGGATTCTTATGAGACTCTTGATTAGGATCAAAACTTGTGAAATTTGCAGGTTTATCTGACTTTATGTTGTGCACTGGTTGCATCGGCCGCTGGGGCATACCTCCATATTCTGTGGAACATTGGTGGTCTATTAACAACTTTTGCATGCTTTGGATGCATGACTTGGCTACTTTCCATATCTCCTTATGAAGAGGTATTCTAGTCTTTTCGCTTTTGATGTAGTCTATATTCATGTTTCTGTTATTCACTAGGTTCATTTCTTTTTATTTTTAAAATGAGCAGCGAAAGAGGCTTGCTCTCTTGATGGCAGCTGCACTCTTTGAAGGGGCATCCATCGGTCCTCTGATTGATTTGGCCATTCAGATTGATCCAAGGTACATATCACTTTGCCAATTTTCTTCATGTATACATATAGATGTTAAACAAGGAAGTTGTGGATTTTGGGTCTAAAATGGATGGTATTGTGCTTATTTTTGGACATTCTGTGAATAGAGATTTTTAAAATGGTATTGTTCTCATTCAATGGCTGTTGTCTGTTCACTCACTATATGAGTTGGTTTAGGTGAATCTGGCGGTACTGGGAAACATACTGTCCTTGGAATGATGTCCTTCCATTTGAAGCCCCATTGCCTGCATCATATACCCATTTGATACGTTTCTTGTTGCTAGGAAAATTATGCCTATATAGCCCATTATAACATTATCTGTGGATGCTTTTCTTGTCATGTCAGTGTTCTGATTACGGCATTTGTGGGAACAGCGGTGGCATTTGGATGTTTCTCAGCTGCAGCTATGTTGGCTAGGCGTAGAGAATATCTTTACTTGGGTGGCTTGCTTTCCTCTGGCCTGTCTATCCTTCTATGGGTGCACTTTGCATCCTCCATCTTTGGGGGATCTGCAGCCCTCTTTAAATTTGAGGTAGGGACTCACTAGCTGTGAAATTTTTCATGGATCTTTTTCTGAGTTGTATGTGTAAGTGCTTTTGTTTATCTGATTCTAACAGATTGTTATTTTTGTCTTGATGGTTTTCACAGCTGTATTTTGGGCTTCTGGTGTTTGTGGGCTATGTGGTGGTTGACACCCAGGATATCATTGAGAAAGCTCACCTTGGTGATCGGGACTATGTGAAGCATGCCCTGAAGCTTTTCACTGACTTTGTTGCTGTGTTTGTCCGAATTCTTATAATCATGGTAAGCTGAACTGAAATGCCCAAAGAAATGGATTACTGTCATCAATGCCTTTTCTTTTCTTTTCTCTTTCTGTTATCATATTCCATCCGCTGATAAATTATCTGTCTGTTGTGCAGTTAAAGAATTCAACTGAGAAGGAGAAGAAGAAGAAAAGAAGAGATTGAGTTTGAGTGGAAGACTGACTATGTGCTCGATAAAATGAACCTGGTTCTCTGTTTCTTGACTGAGCAAAACTCTTGTGTCAATTGTTTGAACTTCTTGTAATATAGTAGAAGTGTTGGCAGTAGCATTTGTCTGGTTCTGTAAATGCTTGAAAGTTGCTTGCAAGATCGTGGCATGAGTAGGAGGTCTAAGTTCTTCTCTACCATGAAACTTGGTGTTAAATATTGTGACCTCATTTTGTAAGTTCAGTTTTACACTAGCGTTTGTTTTTCTTTCAACTCAAGCTACGAATCTGATAATTGATGGTTCCTGGGGACATAAATAGAACTCTGCGATTTGAAAGAAACATACACGAATAGGGAGAGGGAGGCACGGGGCTAATTTAATATCATTTAACATGGGTTTCTATTTCATCTCATTCCAACACGTTGTTATTTCATGTGTCCTAGCCACTCGATTTATTACCCCCTCCTCTAATGTCAAAAGCTCCTTAACAAATATGAGAACGAGGCCAAATTGAACGGTGGGGGAAGTGCCGGATTTTCAAGTTCTCCAAGGTTCAGCAAAAATACTGAGTAACAAAGAGCTGGCTGTGCATGCCCGCCCGCCCGACCAGCGGAATATGATTCAACCTGCATTTCTAAAAAGCTTTTATTTTTTTTAATTAATATTTTTGAATTATTATTTAAATATATTTCTAAAAAAACACTTTAAATTATTACCGTTATCATCGATTTTTAAATAGCCTACATAAAGACGTATATACCGATGAAAATAGTTATCCCTAAGAGTTATGTTGTCATTAACCCTCGAAGCTGCTAGTAACTCACAGACAGGGATCCAAGTTAGTATTTAGTTGATCTTAAAAGTTAAAAAGTAGACAAGTTTAAATGAGGAATTTAGGAAAAGATAAATTATAAAAGCATCACGATAATAACTTTTATTTTAAAATTTCATTTTTCATATTTTATATTCAATTATTTGTATAATTAATTTTACATCATATACAGTCGCACACACTCCTCATTCTACCCTTTCTCCACTTCATATTATTTCCATTACTACACCTGTCTGATGCCCACTAGCTGGCAAACACACCTCACCATCGCCCAAACATGTCTTTATTTGCATCAAGTGTCAATAATATACATGGCTCGGATTGAATGGAGTTCAAAAACAAAAACTGTAACAAATGTGGGAAAATGGTTGTTTCTAGGACACCTTCGTGTAAACTTACTAATGAAATTGAAGTCACTGAGTGCTAATGGTTTTCACATAAAGTGAAATATATAGTCCAATTGATCCTATAGGTGGGCTTCTGCACCAGACCTAACCTCCGGGAAGAGCATTGAAGGTGTCAAATGTTACAAAAACATAAAAAGGTAGAATCTTTAAACACGCAGGAGGACTCAGCCATGTCAACTTTAAGTGTGCTTCTATCTATATAAATGAAGAAATAGTTTGTAAAACCCTCCCCATTAATGGCTAATAAAGTTGATGATCTCAACCAAAGCAAATATTTGAAGGTCAGAACTCCTGATATTATGAGTGTCTATTAAGATAATCTTTCTTCGCAACAGTATTTTATCATCTGATAATCCTGTTTAAGCAAATTATTATTGGTTGTTTACATTTTGATTCAGATCTCATCCTTCATAAACTTCCTTTTCATTGTTTCTCTTGTTTGCTCCGTCCTAATTATTTTACGTTTTATCATTCTCAGTACCTGTGTACTGTCTCATTTTAACGCACCTGAACAATGGAGAATCCCAGTCCCTTTTTCTCAACAAGTCTTCTCATATAAAACTTGGTGCCGTGGACTTTGGGTTTGTAATTTTGGTGAAGGGAGATTGTGTTAGTACAACTGATGCCCAAGCAAAGAGTGGGTTATTTTTAGAGGGAGAAAGTGAGGCTAGAAAGAATCCCTCCTGCTGCATTCATCGCATTACTATCGGCTGCTCCTCCCAGGCTTTTTCCTAGTTCATCTTTCTTCTTATGCTGCTTGCACACAACACGACCTCATCTTCCCTCCCTTGAAGAGCCCTCCTTTTTACAGCGCTTCAGTTCTTACTCGTAACCTTTTATCTCAAAATGAAAACTATTTCCTTTTACGTAACTAATGTTTCCAGAGCATATTCCCACATGCTTTCTACATCTTGTTCCTATTTAATGACGCATTTTCGCTAATCTGATTGTTTGAATCTAATCTTAACGTTTATGTTTTTGTCCTATCATCGCCCCCTGCCAGACAGTTCTCCACAATTTGTCCGGTTTCTGCAAACGTAATCTCAGAATGCCCTTTTAGATCAAGAATTCAGGGAAGACTTTGAAGGTACCCACTAGCTAGATTATATAGACTTGTCAACGAATCAAGAGAGATTGGTTACTAAATCATCATAGCTTTTATTCAGAATTTTTGTACTGGGATCTGATTAGCGAATGAAATGCACTAGGAATACTATACTGGAGCGAGCATGAATGGGCTTGGATAAGAAGTTTGTTTGTACCCAAATCACACTACTTTTATTGCTTTCACTGCTTTACTTTAAAGTAAAGTATCAAAAAAGTATTTAAAAATAATTTTTAAAATTAGTCGTAATTTTAATAAAATCACGTTAAAGTTATATTAGCTTAAATTTTTTTAGATTAAAGGCTGCTTATTTTATTTAAAAATTAAATTAATTATTTTATATTAATTACATTAGTTCCCAACTTGTATGGATCTTATGTAAATGATTTAGTAGTTCTATTTACTTATGAAAACAATGTAATGTCTTGATTATTGTTTCTTTTTTATGATATTTGTTTGTGTTTTAGAGAAAGAATTCATTTTTAAGCAATTTATTTAGTTTTTAAATAAAATATCTAATCTTAAAACATTTAGCTTAATCTATCTATTAAAATATTTAAGGTTATTAACATTAAAAGCTAGAATCCATTCATCTTTGTTTCATAGCCATTTGTTGCATGATATCAAGATAGGTTATATTTGTATTAGCTAATTAATCTATCTTTAATATTTGATCATCAGTATGTAGGAAAAAACATGAAAAGTAAATAATATTAAGTAATTAAACTAATATTTCATAACAAGAAAAGGGAAAGTCGTGTGACCAAATTAAATTATTTTAGAATATTTTTTTATATGCTTTACATGCGTATTATACATTCAAACATTTCATAGTATTTCTAATATATTTTCTGAATTATTTATAAATTAATAATCTTGAGTGTTTATTACATTTATTACCAGAAAATCGATAAATACAAACGGAAATACCGAGAGAATATTTTCGTCGGTAAATTTCTGAGGGATTTTACCGACGGAAATATTCTCTCGGTATATACCGAGGAAATTATCGTGGGAAAAAAAAATAAAAATAATGACGTGTTATTTTTACCAACGAAATTACCGACGGAGTTTATTCTATCTTTAATATTTGATCATCAGTATGTAGGAAAAAACATGAAAAGTAAATAATATTAAGTAATTAAACTAATATTTCATAACAAGAAAAGGGAAAGTCGTGTGACCAAATTAAATTATTTTAGA